>Ga0082212_10003777_pt1 | contig 21309 bp, 24 predicted proteins | sample TergutNt197P3_FD_71548 | JGI IMG/M metagenome (GOLD analysis project Ga0082212, IMG submission 71548) | Neocapritermes taracua P3 segment gut microbial communities from Petit-Saut dam, French Guiana - Nt197 P3 | ecosystem: Host-associated > Arthropoda: Insects > Digestive system > Gut ... | reverse complement strand
GGCTTTGCTCGTGTTTGCAAAAAATTCTCTCGGTATCCACTTGCATGCAAGTGGATACACGAGGCTTCCACGCTGACTTTTCCTGCATTTTTTCCTTTCAAATCGCTGTTTGTTTGGTTGCTACGTCACGTCCATAAGGCGTTTCGCGTTTAATCCCGATTAAACGCAACCTAGTATCAGTTGCCATGCACTCGTGAACCTCATGCCAGAATCTCCAAATACCTGTAGACCATGCTGCGGATTTTTAACGCATCGGCATAATCCAGCAGCTTTGCGTTGTCCCTGCCCTTGCTATTGGCATACCGTTTCAGGGCAGTAAGGACAATGTCCCTGTCCAGCTTGTCAATGCTCCGAAGGCAATCGCAGAGTGTGCGCTCAATATCAAAAGCTCTGACCTTCATGCCGGAAGGGGTTTCTGTTTCGCAGATGCCAAGCTTCATCTTCATTGGGCTGTTGTAGAAAAACAGAAAAGACCCGTCAGTCAATAATTTCGTATTCCAGCCTGACGGGATCGTCATCATCAGCCTGAGAGGGTCACGGTCGCTGAGGTCATGCAGGAACAAAGCCGTCTCATGCGAAAAGATGCCTCGCGGGCATCGGTGTTGCGCAACGAAAAATGGGTCGGGGAAAACATCTGAGCCGATATATAGCCCATGTGCAACGCGCTCAACCAGTCCTTGATCGGCCATGCGCTGCATAGTTTTGCTCCCCACGCCGTTTTCCCGCGCTTCCTCCGTCTTCAGGTAGCCGCCACGCTCTTTTAGAAGCGCATAAACTTTTTCGGTTGCGTCCATTGATACCGCTCCACCAAGATATTATATTCGTAAACATCCAGAAAATACGAACAAAAATGTCATATCGATGTCTTTATGCAAGCAACTGTACAGCACTCGTGAACATTAGGACAGCACCTCCAGGTACTTCATAACTAGGTCTCTGATTTTGAATAGCTCTGCATACTTCAATAGATTCGTTTTATCATTGGACGGGTCTCTCAAATAGCGTTTTAGCCCAGTCAATACCAAATCCTTGTCCAGCCTGTCTACGTTACGCAGACAATCGCAGATTGTCCTCGGGGCATCATAGACAGATACAGTTCGACCATAGGGCGTTACAGCCTCTGTTGCACCCATCTTGGCATATGCTGGCTTGCAGTAGAAGATCATCACATCCTCGCTTGAAACCAGCCTTGTATTCCAACCTGATGGAATTGTCATCATCAACTGGAACGGAGTTCTATCGGAGAGGCCATGAAAAAACAAAGCGGTCTCATGTGAAAAGATGCCTCGTGGACACCGGTACTGTGCAATGAAAAACGGGTCAGGAATAACATCAACGCCCACATACAGCCCATGCGCCACGCGCTCAATTTCGCTTCGCTCCGCCATACGCTTCAGTGCAACAGTGCTGACGCCATTTTCCACAGCCATCTTTGCCGACAGATAGCCGTTGTTGCTTTCAAGCAGGGTCAGAGCTGTAGTTTCCTGTTTCAAGGCGAGAAGTGACCTTTCGTAATTATTGTTCGCTACATTGTGCATCATGCGAACAAAAATAACAAGAGGTAAACACCCCTGTTGCCAAAGCAAAGAAAGAGCAGGGAAAAGTCCGCAATCTTTCACGGGCTTTGACGTTGCACCGGCATCCACGATTTTCGTGGCCTCACGAAAATCATCGAGATTGCGCCCCTGCTTTGCGAAAGGTCGGGCAAGCCCTCTCTCGCTAAGTTCCGGCGGCAAACCATCTCATGCAAAAGTGTTGAAAAGCATCATGCGTACATAGCTCCAAACAGGGTGAGGTATGAAGTATTGAAAGCAATGCCCCGGTTGGGCATAATGGAAACCCCAACAATTTCCAGGCTCAAAATCGCCGGAAAGCGAAGGACAGAATTTGGCGGCTGAGTTGTATTATTCACTCATCCAGCATTAATGGGCTTTCCTCGGCTCTGCGGTATAGTTCGGCAAGCTGCTCTTTTTGCTCCTTTTCGAGCTGAGCAATACTCTTTTCTGGAACGGGCAAATCCTCTGGCATTGTGCCGCCAACGCGCTCTATTGCTGCACGTACCTCTCGACCAACTGAGTGGTGGACCGCGTTTGCATCAAACGGGTTCTTTACAGAATCCCTCTTCAGCTTGTCTTCTGTCTGGGATATACGGAAAAGGTTTGCCGCTGGAGGGAGGGTTTCTTTCTGAGGGCATACGAGGAATCACGAACGGATACAGCACATTCTGTATTGGAGGGAAGTGCGATAGCCCAAGCGTTAGTAACCTTTGCCGAGGACTGCCCAGACGGTTCAGTGTTCTCCCCGCTGGAAATGAGAAAAGGGTTGCTGGAGATCGCCAAGCACAACGCTCTGGATGCCAGCGAGAAAGCATTTGGCAATGACCGCATTTTCAAAGGTGTCATAGAGAGGCTGAACCCCGCATTGATGCGTTGTTATGGCTTTGCTGTCCAGTGGTGCAGGGGCAAGAATCGAAATGAATACAAGTTGCTTAGGGTGGGGCTAACTCTCTGAACACACGCTAACTGCCCACCGACATTGAAGCTGAATGCATATCCTCCGAAACTTCGGAGGATGTTTTTTACATCCTCCAACCCGAAACCATTGCAAACATTAGATGTTCGGAGGATTCGGAGGATTCGGAGGATATTTTTGGCATGTGGAATATTGTGTTTTTTCCATAGTGTCCAAACAACAAATTTGAGCAAAATTTGAGCAAATCGTCAAATTTGAGCAAAAACTAGGATCGCTAAAAACAAAAAACGCCTTGATAATCAAAGCGTTTTAGCTTGGCAGCCCCAACGGGACTCGAACCCGTGTCGCCGCCGTGAGAGAGTTGCTAAATGGACTCTGTGGACATTGGTAAAAAAAGACATAGCCTTGAAAACATTATATATTACCATTTTTTTGTCCATCACTGTACAATGGTTTTCTGGACGTGTTATGACCACGGCATGACCACGGTACGAGAGGCGGAAAATGGCAAGGACAAAGCAAGGTACAAAGCTGATTACATGGAACAAACGCAAAGGGCTGGAAGTTGGAAAGAATTATCAGGAATTTGTATCCCCCAAGCTGTACCTTGGCTATAGGAGGCCATTGAACGGCGGGGCTGGCTCATGGTTCGCAAGGTGGCAAAAAGCACCTAATGAATTTAAAAAGGAAAACATAGGTTTTGCAGACGATTTTCAGGATGCAAACGGAAAAACAATTTTGACCTATGCCCAGGCCCAGACCCAAGCGGTTAAGTGGCACAAACTAAAAGACAGAGAGGCACTGGATGATGAGCCAATCCCAAGCGGTAAATTCACAGTAGCCGATGCCCTTGATGCCTATTTCAAAGATGGAAGTAGGCGGGGGATGAAAGGATTGGACAGAGCCAGAATGTCAGCAAATGCCAGGATTGTCCCCGCCCTTGGCAATATTGAAGTAGCAAAGCTGACCAGAACAAAGATTGAAAAATGGCTTGATGACCTTGCCAAAAGCCCCCGCCTGATACGGACACGGAAAGGGCAGGGTCAAGCCTTTGCCCCGCCCCCAGCCACGGATGATGAAAAGAGGGCGCGAAAGGACACTGCAAACCGTATTCTGGCAATTCTCAAAGCCGCCCTGAATTATGTTATTGACCGCCGGAAAGCCCAAAGCCATGACAAGCCCTGGCGGGATGTAAAGCCACATAGAGAGACTACCAAGGCCAGAGTACGGTTTTTAGAGCCTGATGAAGTAGTGAAGCTGGTAAATACCTGCCCCTCTGATTTCAGGGACATAGTGAGAGGGGCATTGCTTACAGGATGCCGCTACAGCGAATTAGCGCGGCTCCAATGCAGGGATTACAACCCCAAAGGCAAAATACCAACAATCCACGTTGCCGAATCAAAGAGCGGAAAACCAAGGCATATCAATTTGACCCCTGAAGCCGTTGACCTGTTTGATGAACTGACCGGCAAACGGAAAAACACGGATGACCTGATATTTATCCGCCGGATAGTAAAAGAACAAAGCAGGGATGCCAAAGGGAAGTTTGATAATACGAGCCAGGAATATAAAACAGGTGCATGGGGAAATGACCATCAGCATCGACCCATGAAAATGGCTTGCGAGGCGGCGGGGCTGGAGTATATTTCATTCCATGAGTTGAGGCATACCTACGCTTCCACGCTTATTAACAATGGATGCCCTCTGATAATTGTTGCAAGCCAGTTGGGGCATAGCGATACAAGGATGGTAGAAAAGCATTATGGGCATCTGGCCAACGATGCAAAACAGGCGGCATTGCTGGCGGCCATGCCGACATTTGGCATTGTGGAACCTTCCAAAATTCAAAAACTGAAACTGAGCTAAGATGTAAGGCAATATGGTGGAATGATGAAAAAGCAGAAAAAATTCAGATTCAAAAAGACCCAAATATTCAAAGACTGGCTGGACGCTCTTAAAGACGAAGATGTCAAAGACTGCATTGACCGGCGTATCAGGCGTGCCGAAGATGGCAATTTTGGGAAAGGCAGGGTGAATATTGCTGAAGGCGTTTCAGAAATGAAGATAAATTATGGCCCAGGCTACCGGCTATACTATTGCCAGCGTGGGAAAACTATTTACTTGTTACTAACCGGCGGTGACAAAAGCACACAGCAAAACGATGTAAAATTAGCCAAAGCGATTAAAATAAGAGTTGAGAGAGGTGAAAAATGCTAACACGTAAGGATGGGACGCTAATCACACCTGAAAACCTCACAGATGAGGATGTTGCGTTGAGCGACTGGAGCATTTTTGACCGGCTCGATAGTGAAGAACGCATAGCGCGTTATCTCAAAGGCACGGTACAAGACATTAAAGAAGGTGAATGTGATGCCGGTTTCCTTTTTGATGCCCTTGCCGATGCCACAAAAGCCCGTGCAATCAATCAACTTGCGAGAGAGACAGGCCTAGACCGCAAGATATTTTACGAAATAGAATCTGAATCTAATATCCCTGCAATAAACCATGAAGTCATTGTTAAGGTTGTAGAATCTTTTGCCGTGCCTGTGCCGGTGTGAATGTCAGAAAATACGGCATAAATAAACAGTAGATGTATATAAACAAATACAGACGAAAAGCCTGTAGCCACGCCATACAGCCCCGCAAGGAATCAAATGACTATCCAAGCAGGCCGTACGCCTGAACAAGGCTTTACGTTTTCTTTAGCTCGAGCAACATCTTTTTCGCTTCAAAATAAACTTTGTATAGCCATTCCTTTTCGGCGGCAGACAAATCATCCGAAGCAATATCGGCAAGTAGCGATGAAATCAATGTACGCTCATGTTCTGTAAGCCCTGCCCAGCGTTCAAGTGGCATCCCAGGGGGCGGGTCACTTGGGGCATCCAAAAAATCTGTTACAGAACATCCTAAAACAGTGGCTATGTGAGTCAGGGTATCAACATGAGGCCGCTTCCTTCCGCTGTGTTGTAAAAATTGCCGAAGCGTTTCCTCACTGATACCGAACAGGTCAGACACTACATCCAGCTTTACAGCCCCTCTTGGTGTGGTCAGCCCATTCTTTTTGCAATAGTCCCTAACCCTTTGGGAAAAAACGGTTTGCTGTGGCCACTTGCTGTTCATAGCTAATAAAACAACAATCTGGTTGAAAATGAAGGGACTATATTATTGACAATGTATTTGATATAGGCACAATAGCGTTATGAACGATTACTTTGGAACAGGTAGCTTGCGGGGCGATAGCTCTGATGTTGGCTTGTATTGCTACCTTGTCCCCGTATTCCTTCAACAGAGGAGGTTTTATGAGCAAGCATGAAGAACAATGGCAAAATGCTCCCGCCGATGTCCTGATAAATGCCTATGCCCGAATTAGTAGTTTTACCATTACGGAGCAGACAGCCATAGTTAAGGCAATGGAAAACCGAGGCTTTTTTTCATCTGATCGACAAGTTGTGGATGTAAAAGAATCCGAGGCCCTGTCTTTTGAAGAACGCTGGGGGAAAAAAACCGAAGCCAACCTGATAGAAAGTTACAGGCAACTCGAACAGTACGACATAAACTCCCGGGAAGCCATTTGCGCCGAAATAAAAAAGCGGGGATTGGAAGCTAAAGCGGCAAATAAAGGATACAGGGTTTATACGGTTGACCTTAAAGGAATTGGAGAAATTCCGTTTGGATCAATCCTTAAGTTTGTCTGGAAGTGGGCATGGGCCTGTATTATTGTGTCAATTCCACTTGCAATACTGTTTTTAATACTGTTTTCAATCTTGACAGCAATTGGTGTTTCATTTTTATAGGGTCAAATGTCTCAATCCACTATAGGCAATAAATATATGAAAAAACGCGCTTTAGGAGCAATTTTATGAAAAAAACTTTGTATCTGGCTACATCCATTCTATTTCTGACACTTGCCCTTGTGTCATGCAGCGGCGGGGGTGGCAATAGCAACGACAACAACAACAACAATCTGCCAATCGGCTCCAGGCACGATGTTTATGTAGCTGGTTTTAGTGAAGCAGGGCACATAGCAAATCCAATACTTTGGAAAAATGGCAATCCAACCGCACTAAATGCTAGAAGCGGCCTTAGTGCAACTCCGTTCTCTGTTTTTGTATCTGGTAATGATGTCTACGTAGCAGGGTATGAGGGGATATATTCTGATTCTCATGATTTTCCATTATTCTGGAAAAACGACATTCGTCAAAGCCTCAGCCTTGGAGAGCTTTCCACTGCAGGTGCCTACTCAATTTTTGTGTCTAACAACGATGTATATGTGGCTGGAGGCGGATACACCAGATATGGGCCACGTCGAGCCTTAGTCTGGAAAAATGGAGTGCAAAATTGGTTACAAACAAGTGACTCTGCTAGAGACGCTTTTGCCCAGTCTATTTTTGTATCCGGTAATGATGTTTATGTGGCTGGCTGTGAAGCGGATTACTATAATAATGATTCCGTTGCTATACTATGGAAAAATGGTCGCCCATATGTTCTCAGTGATTCTGGAGGTAGAAATTTTTATGGTGACCTGACTTACAATGCAGCAAATTCTGTTTATGTATCGTACAACGATGTATATGTAGCGGGAAATGTAACTAATTCAAGCAATCACAACTTTGTAGCTACGCTATGGAAAAACGGTGTGGCACAAAACCTCACCGATGGCAACTACGATGCTTATGCGTATTCCGTTTTTGTGTCAGGCAACGATGTGTATGTAGCTGGATGTGAATCAAATGCTCAAGGCAAGGTAGCCGCAAAGTTATGGAAAAATGGCACCGCACAAAATCTTAGTGGAAATGATGCTGTAGCTGTTTCAGTTTATGTTTTAGGCAACGATGTTTACGTTGCAGGGGTCGAATATGACTTGTATGGAAGAAATACTGCAAGGCTATGGAAAAATGGCACAGCGCAAAGTCTTGGCTCTGCAAGTGGCAATACAACGGCCTTATCTGTTTTCGTAAAGTAGCTAATGAAGTTGGAGCCTATAGCTTGCCATCCTCTGAATTATTCATGGCATTGACAGCATAAGACATGAGCTAAACTGAAAAAGCGTAGCGGGGCAGTCAGTCAATTAATTCCCTGCCCTGTTGGTTGCGTTTTTTTGGGGGAAAGTTTGTGTACTTTTTCGAGTCTTAGTTCATTACTTGCGGACTTTTTCTATCAGGAGGTGAAGGTGGCAACAGTGGGTACGGAATTTCAATATTTTTCGCCTGAAAATTTTGTAAATATGTATTTATCTGAAGAAAAACAGAAAGAACTTGTAGATTTTATAGATAAGTATCCACTTGACATGAAACACAAAACATGTAGTAAAACATGGGAAATTATAAAGGCTAATAATGAGACTTATTTACGTTTCAACAATGTAGTCAATGGCTATATGGCAGACATGAACCATATCGAAGAAAATATCGAAAGAAAAAAAAACACACTTGAACCAAACGAAATAGAAACTGATTATAATAAATTATTAAACAATGTAAAAAAATTAATAAAGAATATTGAAATACTAGCTAGAAAAGACCCTTTCTTGAAATACAATTTCAAGCAATTGTCGAGCCTTGAATCACTAATTAGTGTTTTACAAGAAGGGCAAAGCCGAGCAAATAATCAAAAGAGAAACCCTTTTGGCAGAGGTGGGCAAAAACCTTTTGCAAAATACAAATTAATTTATGGCTTGTTATGCTTGACCCTGGAGTTGAAACGATACGATACCCACGCCATGCAACTGGCCAGAGCGGTTTATACTTGGAACAATAATGGCGAAGAGCCGTCCGGTCGCTGGGGCGAAAAAACACTTAGAACCGTCAAAAGGGATATAAAAAAGGGGAAAACTCCTGCAGGCCCAACCCTCTGGCATAGTACAGATATTTCGATCGAAAACTTATGCCATCCCGCCCCCAAAAAAACTGGCGGGGCGGCAAAGACTTCGGCACTTTGAGTGTTGAAAATAAATCCTTATAACGGTGTACGCGTTGTATTCCGTTCATCTATGAGGATTTATATGAATACTACAAAACAAACAGGGAAACCGGCTAAAGAGCCATCCCCCTGCCCCCCCGAAGTGGCCCCTTTGCCGAGGCTCACCTTATCTGTAAAAGCCGCAGCCGAAATTACCGGATTGAGCAGATCAGGGTTGTATAAGCTGATGACAGAAAAGCAGCTACCCTTTATCAAAATCGGCTCAAGGCGGTTAATCGAATTGGTTGCCCTTCAGGAATTTATCAAAGGGGGCGTGTAATGGAAAACGAAAAAAGCCGTGTAGGGTTGTGGCCCCTGCACGGCTCACAACAAATGGGTTTATCTATCCCCCACACACAAAATAATACGGCAATCCCGAAGGTGTCGCAAGCACAGAAAAGCATAACAGGCTACCAGACGAGTTTTCGCCAAAAAAGGGGAAAAGGGGGGCTGGCATGAGTGACACTGCATTGGTTTTTGATGAATCAATATTTGAAAGCCACACAATACCATTTCTGAAGCGCCTGGCCTGTATTGAGCATATGAGCCAACCCTTTTTTACGTTTCAAACTTATGACGATAGCGGGATACGCAAAGACCTTTCAAAGTGTTTCAGTGGTACCTTTCAGAAATGCAAAGACAAGCTGATTGAACTAAACAGGCAGGGCGCGGCTGTGTGCGTTACGGTCAATCAAACCAATCTTAAAAGCAGGTCTGCCAGCAACATTACAGATTTGCGGGCATGGTGGGCCGACATTGACACAAAGAACGCTAAAACGCCTTTGGAGTTTGACCGCTTGCCACTACAGCCAAGCATGGTCATCAAAACCCCTGGTGGCTGGCACATTTATTGGATGTTACAGCAGCCTGAGCCGTGCAACCCTGCCAGACGGATAGAGCATGAGCATGACCTGAAGCGCATCCAAAAATACCTTGAGAGTTGCGGGGCAGACAAAACGGTTTGCGATGTGGCCAGAGTATTGAGGATGCCCGGTTTTTATCACTGCAAAGGAGAGCCAATATTGGTAACACTTGAAAGCCTTGACACAAAAGAAGGGCCAAAGATGGGCTACACACGGGCAGAAATACATAACGCATTTCCAATCATGGGATCCACTGCAATACCCTTAGAAGTCCATCCAATGACAGAACAACAGACTCCAATAGTTGTAACTGCCATTGAGCCAAATAAACCTGCATACGATGAAAACAGCGTAAAAGCATACTTGGACAAATGCCATCCGGCCATTTCAGAGCAAAGGGGGCATGATGCGCTGTTCAACACTACTCTCAAACTCATTACCAATTTCAATCTAAATGAGTCTGATGCTCTGGAAATGTTGTATAGACATTACAACCCGCGCTGTAAACCGCCTTGGTCAGAGAAAGAGCTATTGCACAAGGTTAGAGAGGTGTGGAAAAGCATTAACGCTCAAAATGAGCAGGAGCGGGGAATTGTGCAATCACAGCCAGAGACAATAACAGCGCAACCGGCCAGCGAATCACAAACTACAGATAGCGGCGGGGAGTGTGACTTGGAGCCTTTTGATACATTAATGCCGTGGATAAAAATGCCCTATAACTTTTGGGAGAATGACAAAACAATCAAACTTAACTTGGCACGTTCAGGGTTGCTAAACCGCTTTTGCCTACTCTGTGGCAAGCGGTACGTGATACCAACTGACCTTAAAACTTTGGCAAAGATGACTGGCATTGAACATAGAGAGATAAAAAGACACTGGCCGCACATTGAACATTTTTTCATCAAAACAAAAAACGGTGATTACATGTACTCACCTGAAATAAAAAATGCAGTTGATGAATATAGAGCCAGAGGTGATAAAGCTAGAAATGACGGGCGTAGAGGCGGTAATACGAGTGCAGCGATAAGGAAGCAAAAGGCAACCCCCCCTTGAGCTACCCTTGAACCCTGTCTTGAGACACCCTTTAACGTACCCTTGAGCTACCCTTGAAGCCACCCTCAACCTAATAAGAAGAAAAGAAAAAAGAACAGAGGGGTAGCCACCCTGAAAGAACAAGCGGCCACAGCCGCCAAGAAAATACAAACGGCGGGCGCAAGCCCGCTTTCAAAATAAAAAAGAAAAGAATAAAAATACAAACAAAAAAAGAAGAAAAGAGAGGCGGGAACAAAACCCCGCCTACAACAAGAAAAGAACAGGGGGCCGCTATCCAGTACAACCAGACAGGCAAAGGGGCAAAGAGTCAGGAACAACAGACAGTGGGCAAGCCAAGGAAAGGCAGGGAGGGGTAGCCCTGTAGCTCAAAGATGACCCTTTGGCATGATTGCTTACAACCTGATTGACGATAACAGCCCGTACAGGCCCTTTTGCCCTGCCAAGCCATGACCACACTACCAAGCAAAAAAATAGGTTCTTTGGCGAGGCAGGGATTGTTTGCTGAAGGTCGGCAACGTCCGACATGTCCAATGTGCAAATAGTTTTTTTCCTGAGTACGGATTTACCAGTCAGTACGGTCACAGATTTCATTATGTGGAAACATTGCACAGTAGCGGCTTTTCATGGAATGGGCAACAAGGCGTACTGAGCGTACTTTGGTTGGTGTTTTTCTGAAACTTGAGAAAAAAGCTCCTGATTCATTTTTGAGGGGAACGGCGGGGCTTGATGACCGCTCGCTGAGGTTGGAAGCAAACCAGAAAAATACCTCCAAACGTCCATGACTATCCTGGCATTTCCAATACGAGTTATGACCACGGCATGACCACGAAACGAACAATATTGACTTACAAGCCCTATTAAATAATGATTTTCAACATGAAACACAGCATTATCAGCCACTACAAACAAAAAACCGCCGGAGAGTGGCGTTTTAGCTTGGCAGCCCCAACGGGACTCGAACCCGTGTCGCCGCCGTGAGAGGGCGGTGTCCTAACCGCTAGACGATGGGGCCGTTTTGCGGGTTGAATGACAATGTTAACTCGAATCTGTGTGCCACGCATTATTATTTTGAGACTCATATAGCAATTTATGCTTTTGTTGCTTGCTTACGGCGAGCAAAGCCCACCTACAAGCAACAAAAACGAACATAGCTATAAAAGAGGCAGGCGTGGGGGCCTTGGTATCCACCTGCCACTGGCAGGGGGATACCAAGAGAGCCATCAAGAATAACGAAAAACTTGCGAAATATGAAAAAAAAGCGAAAATAGAATTATCGCTTGGAGGTACGATGCGCTTTTATGGTTTTAAACTCCCAGATTTCTTCAAAGAATATGGCCCGATTTCCGCCCGAAGCATTGAAGCTGCTAAGGCCATCGTAAGAGAAAAGTTAGGCCTGAAACGCCTACCCCAAGGTTTCAGCATCTGGGAGCTCTCGGAGCGGCCGCTCGACCGGTGGCGAATTAGTGCGTAGCAATAATAGTTGCATGCCAGTCTGGCCAAAAATTAGATGCATAAACTAACAGCCAATATTGACGTATCCTTAGATATCGCAAGGTGGACTTATGCGGAATTTTTGTATAGCTGTTTTGCTGGCCATCTCCCTAGCCATCGCAGGTTGCAGGGACATGCAGCCAAAACCACAGGACTGGGTAGTCTCTGCTCCAGAAAAAACTCCCATAGGCATTTCATGCAATTTGGGATGGATTCTGGAAAAGCCGGAACTCCGAAAACTAGTCACCAGTCACCCTATGTTCGATCAAGCCCTTGAGCTTTTTTTGGATAGGGCCCAGCTTGATCCTTCTTCCGAAACCGGAAGGGTTTCTGCGTACCTTCTCAAATTTCCCAATAAAGACGATTCCAATCCGCCTATTGATAGCCTGCGGAAGGCAGCGTTGATACAGATTGCAGGCTTCAGAGATCCAAAGGCAATACAAAAAGTGGTCGCGGAGTCCTTCCCTCCCGAGGGAACCCTGAAGCTGGGAAATCGTGAATATCCACTATTTGTAGTCCTGGATATTAACCAATTCCAAATACGCATACTTTCGGATAGCGAAGGCAGGCTGTGGATTGGAGACATGGGTGTTCTTCAGGAGATAGCCAAGCGGCGCACTATCGGAGATGGCAGTCCTGTTTCGCGGGCATTCGAGTGGGTATCCAATTCAGGAGCTGTGCAGGGTTTTGTGGTGCCAGACCTGGTACCGAAGGAAATTCTCAATAATTTCTTAAAAGTGGCACCTGAGGGGATCAAGGGGCTGGCTTGGTCTGTATCCCCCTCAAGTAGGGATGAACAAATTATTGATTTTGACTTGGCAGTTGACGGAACAGAGGAGGCAATAACTAAACTTAAGCCGTGGATGCAGCGCCTCATTGTATTAGTTTCCTCCTCTGGCAACAATGGAACGAGGCAACCAGAAACATTGCAGGAAAATAGCCGGATGGGCATCAGGTGCCAGTTCAGGCAAGACCAGCTGAGTGATGCCCTTAACATGCTAGACCTGCAAGAAATCGTCCAACTGCCAGTAAATGGCGGTTTTACAACCTCATCAAATACCAAATGAATTTAGCGCCAAACGAGCCAAGTTCAGGCCACAGCCCAGAATTTTGGATGGGGCAGTTACAGGAAGGCCGAGAAGAGGCCCTAGCTCACCTCATGGCACGTTTTGAACGCCCAATCTTATCTTTTCTGCACAACAGATTGAGGAGCGAAACTGGCGTGGCACAAGAACTCGCACAAGATGTTTTTTTGAAGTGCTTACAGAATTGCCACAGGTTTCAAAAAGGCCGCCCAGTCGCCGCGTGGCTTTTTACTTTGGCGGCTAATACGGCAACGGACTATTTGCGTAAAAGAGGGAGGGAGCTACCGGCCCCCGAGAACTTTGACACCCCGGATCCCCTTCAGATCTCGCCTTGGGATCAAATAGATCAGTACCGCAAACTCGAATCCCTTCGGGAAGCCCTGGACGAATTAACTCAGCGGCAGCGGGCAATGGTATTGGCATATTATATAAAGGAACGCCCCACAAGAAATATCGCTGAGGACTTCGGATGCGCCGAAGGGACTGTAAAAGCGACACTTTTTCAAAGCCTCGTTAAACTTCGCAGAGCATTAGGACATGGCCATGAACCCCAAGCATAATCGCATAGTTTCAGATGATGCCCAAATCGGTGGCTCCATGTCTTTTGAGAGCGCTTTAGGTGTAGAGGATAGAATTGGCGGAATTGACGACTCAGTTGCTTTTGATCTACTGGAAAGCCCTCAACACTGGCCAGACGATTCTATTTTGCATGGCGAATTTGCCGAACTTCTGGAAATCCACTTGGCGCTACAGGCCCATGCTGACGAATTGGATGCGGTGCTTGCACGTTCAAGGGGATATAGGCGATTTGTTTCGGGCTGGTTATTGGCGGTTGCAGCCGTTGCAATAGCTGTTTTGCCTGCCACGTTTGCAATTGTCCGCTTGCGTGAGGCCAGGCATATGCGGGCTAGGGGAGCGGCAGTAGAAGTTGAGATTCAAAAACGCCTCCAAGCAAAACTTTGGTCAGATTTCTTTGTCGACTCTTTGGATTTATTGAGGCAGGTCAAAATTCCAGCCAGGTACTGCGACCCATCCCACGAAGATAGAAACTCTGAAATTGAACAAGCGAGAAAGCTTTATGCCATTGGGCGTTCACTGTCATTTGATGGCCTAAATGACCCTGAGGTGATGGAAGCTGGCCGAAACTTGCAAAACTGGCTCACCGAAGTATCGGCTAATGATGGTTGCATCACTCCTGAGCGCAACTATGAGTTATTGGATCTTGCACAACGAATGGATTTGGAAGGCATAACTGCCAAACTTAGCCATAAACTGAAGGAGATTGAGTCATGAGACTATTCACGCTTGCATCTCTTTTTACCCTTTTTTCGCCGACAATTTTTCTGGGGACTAGTGCGCAATTTACGGCAGAATCTGTCCCCATTATATCGCTTCATGATGGTGAAATTGCTTGGGCAACGCCAGAGCAAAAAAGAAAAGTAGCCAAAGATGTGTTTGAGCGGTCAAACAAATCAATTTTTATAGGTGCGACCAAGGACGTACTCCAGGGAATACGATTGCTAAATAATTCGACACTGTTGGCAGGGATACAGGAAAGCCCATCACGCCAAAGGGCTGTTCCGCAAACTCAGGAAACTGTTTTGCTAGCCAATGCTCGCAGGTTGCGCCTACAGGGCCAGCATTTGCGTGCGGCCGATGCATATAGCCAGTTTATTAGGGAATACCCTAAAAGCTCCAGGCTGTACGAGGCTAGGTTCTGGTACGCAAAATCAGTCTTTGCTGATGAGAAATGGCAGGAGGCAGCTAGAGGGTTCACTTCTTTCTTAAACAACCACTCCGACCAGCGTACATACTCACAGCAGGCAAAAGAAGACAGAATCTATTGCTGGAAGGTGCTTTATAAGCAAAGTCCAAGTGCGGCTTCTGGCTTAGTAGAGGCATTAAAGGACTCTAATCAAGATGTCCGTATTCTCGCTGCTCTGGCCCTTGCCGAAAACCAAAATACGGCGGGCAGGCGAATACTCGAAGAAGGCATTAACCACACTAAATTTGGCGAGCAATGCGGCTTAGGGCTGTGGAAATTGGGACTTAGAAGGCAACCGACTCCTCGGGAAGGCCCCCTGCCCCAGTCGCGCATTCTAGTGGTCAAGGTCAAAACGGAAGAGGATAGGTTCGAGAGCAGAATTCCTGTAAATTTCATCAGTTTTATCTTAAAAAATTTGCCTGAAGAAGCAAAGGAACAATTAGTCCTCAACGGAATATCCGACATTTCCGAATTGGCCAAATTAGCCTCCACGGCCCCAAAAGGTTACGTGCTATTCAAATACGAAGGCAATAAGGGTAAAACCAGCGTGGTCATTATGTTTGACTGAAGTGGCCGAAAAGCAGAGATGGCAAAAATGAACGGAATCCAAATATTAGACGTAGCCTGCGGTAGCCTTGCAGAAATGGCTAATTTATCTGCCGGAGATATTTTGTTGAAGGTCAATGGCGAGACCGTACTTGACAACTTGAATTACCAGTTCCTGGTCAGTCGGCGGGACATTACAGAAGTCACAGTTAAAAAACAGGACGGTAGCCAAATAACAGCCAAACTTGAAAATGGCGGAAACGCCTTAGGGCTAAAATTGGCACAGGATAAAATGAAAGTTTGCAGACAAAACTGTATTTTTTGCTTTGTTCAGCAAATGCCGCCTGGTTTCCGCGAGAGCCTCTACATTAAAGATGAGGATATCCGCCTTTCATTCTTGAATGGCAACTTCACAACACTGTCAAATACAGATGATGCTGAATTGAATCGAATTCAACGGGAAAGGCTGAGCCCTATCCATGTATCTGTCCACGCCACAGACCCGAAGGCCAGAGCGCTCATGGTCGGGAATGCGAAACATGGCGACATCCTAAAAAAAATCGACCGCCTAGTGAGCGGCGGCATCCAGCTACACACCCAAGCAGTAATTGTGCCCGGCTTCAATGATGGCGAAATATGGGAACGCACATTGTCAGATCTCTGGCATCGCAGGGCACTAGATGGAAAGGGCCATAGAGGAGGTGTTCTTTCGCTCTCCTGCGTACCAGTCGGCCTGACCCATCATCGCCAACATCTGCCGCCTCTGAGAGAAATTGACTCAGGATATGCTTTAAATTGGGCCAGATTGTGGAAAAAGAGGGCGTATCAGTATGCGAGACAATGGGATGGCAGGCCATGGTTACTACTGGCAGATGAATGGTTCACTCGCGCCAGACAGAAAGTGCCAGGCCGAAATTTTTATCCTCCTGATTGGAATCAGATTGAAAATGGCATCGGCCTGGTGCGCCGTTTTCAGGAACATAGTAAAAGGTTCATTAGGTCAGAAAGGGCCAAAGGCTTTAATGGCCTCAGATTATTAGCTCTAACAGGTTCCAGCTTTGCTCCATATCTTTCGGATACCATTGAAGCACTAAATCGAAGTGTCAGATCTAGAATTATTGTCGTTCCGGTAGCTAACAATGCTTTTGGAGCTTCGGTAACTGTAGCGGGCCTGCTTTGTGGAAAGGATCTGTTGAGTGCGGCGCAAAAACACCTGCACGGCTCAAAAAATCCGCCGTTTGATGCGATTATTGTCCCAAGTACATCCATTCGGCTGACAGTCCAAAACAATCCGAATAACCTCTCGTCGGAGTGTTCAGGTCAGTTCCTGGACAATATGACCACAGCAGAAATGCAGTCCATCCTGAATATCCCTGTGGTGCATGGCGGCGAAAACCTATCTCGTTTGCTCTCGAATGTAAAAAAGGCCGCCAAGCAGGGCGGCCAGTGACAATAGCGTAAAAACTTCTTGTGTTAGGCTGTTTCGCCGGGTCGCCTCTTTAGTTTGACGATAATCTTTGTTTCGCCGCCGTCCTCGCCCTCGGCAAAAATCCCGCTTTCCAGGGTTTCCCTCTTGACTCTCTCGGATGTCAGCCGGAGCTGATCCATCACCTGAACAACCCATTTATAGGGAACATCTCGGTCGACGTTTAAGAATACCTTTCTCATATTTACGCCGGCAGGTTGCATCATGATCAGAGGAGTCATGCGTTCTGGAATATCCATCAAATCCAATGGGGATTGGTTAATGGCCAAGGTATTATCCTGATTGATATCCAAAACCAGAGGCGGGTTTTTTGGATCCGGCTTAGGTGGCGGCTGATCTGTACGGACTTGCGGAACCACCGTCGGCAATGATTTTTGCATGCCTGGAACCATAATGATAAAGATAATCAGCAACACCAGGACGATGTCGATAAGCGGAGTAACATTTATGTCATTCTTTGAGCTCATATTTGTTCCTTTCCGCTCTTGTCTTCTGCGGTGACGATAGAGGCCTCATCAGCACCGGCCTCGCGGCAGATTTGGAAAAGTTCGTTTACATACCCAAAAGGGAGTTCTGAGTCAGCTTTGATGAAAACGCGCTTGTCGCCATATAGCCTATCGACGTTGTTTTGGACGAAACCCAGCAATCTATCTCGCTCTTCCCTGTTGTCAAAGCGGAAGTTTAGGGGGTTTCCGAACCTGTCTTTAGCCTCTTTGTCATCCACGAGAACGTGGCCCATGTTAAACAATTGTGTAACGGGATCCCTTTCTTGAGATCTCGTAAGAATCAAGGTGAGATATTTAGCGGTCGGATCCATGTCCTGCTTTATCGAGTACTTTGACGGGGGCAGGGCCACAGCGTCATTGACCGCCGGTGTAATTACGATAAAAATAATTAACAACACCAGCACGATATCCACCAGTGGCGTCACATTGATGTCAGCCTTAACCCCACCCTTGGGGCCTACATCCATACCCATAGGCGTCTCTCCTTTTTGCCAGGGGCGTGAAAACAATCTTCACGCAAAAGCGTTTTTCTGCCCAGAATCTAGTTCTGGCCCCCTCTGCGAATAAACTCATCGATCATCTGGGAGGCGGCATTGTTAATATTAGAAATGGTCTGATCCTGCTTTGAGGTGAGAATGTTGTAGAACCACACAGCCGGAATAGCGACAACCAGACCGAGGGCGGTGGCACCCAGGGCTTCGCCGATAGCTCCTGCTAACGCATTGATGTCGCCAGCTCCATGTTCTTTAAGGGACGAGAACACCGCTATGATGCCCCACACCGTACCAAGGAGGCCAATGAATGGGGAAGCGGCGGCGATTGTTCCCATATTGCTCATGCCTTTCTTGAGAAGTTCTGCTACCTCCGAAGTTCCACGGATTATTGCGCGTTCGACAGCCTGAATCACATTATGGTCGGCATTGTTAGATTTTAGCTGGCTCTCATACTGGTAAATATCCAATCCATGCTTGAGGACCAGAGCGATATGGCTCTTATTGTGGGTCGCTGCTGCCTTTTTGGCGGCTTCAAAGTCGCCTCGGCGCAGGGTATCCATGAAGAGCTTTAAAAATTTTCTTGAGGCAGAAGCACTCTGCAAGTACATGATCATGCGTTCGATCGTGATGTAGACCTCAAAGGCCAGCAGGAACAGCAAAATGATGATGATACCCTTGTTAAACGGCGTGGCAGCTTCCCAAATTTCTTTGGGGCCGAAAGCGCCGCCAGCTAGAAGGGCGAAGTTGAAGGTTGAAGCAAGAAAGGTCATGTTTTTCCTCTAGTGAATGGGGTGAAGTGAAACGAAAAGTGCCTTAGGGAAGTCAAGCAATTGCGAGCGGTAAAAATGGTGCCAAAAAACCCGGGCCTAAAAACTCCAGTTTAGGTCAAGGACAAACCTGGCTTGGACAGGCCGACCATCCTCGAGAGCCGGCCTAAATCTCCATTTCATTGCATAGTTTATGGAGTGCTCATGGAGCAAGGGGGGGCCGCTTACAGCTTTGGCAGAGACCGGCACGCCATCGGTGCCAATCACCATTTCGACCTTTACCAAACCCTTAATTCTGGCCGCTCTTGCCATTGGCGGGTATGGAGGAGTGTTTGGCTTGAGAGTTACCGTCATTTGAGAAAATGAAAATTCATGTACGGTTACCGCAGAAACAGGTACCGCAGCAGCTTCACCTACTCCCCCCACAACACCAGTAGCGACCGACCCAACGCTACCAGCGGCGTCGCGGTCGGTGGTTGCAAAGGCAGTCATTTGGTTTTGCGTCGGCAACGTTGGGGGAGCTTCTTCAGGCACTACCTCTTGGTCGGTGGCAGGCGGTGGCGGCGGCGGATCCTTAATCTCTATCTTAAGCAGGGGGGCCGCTGGGGCGGCGGGTGGGGGGGGGGGGGGGGGCTCGTGATCCTGTATCTTTTCCTCGGCATCATCAAGAACAACACCGATTGTCTTTTCAAGGACTTTTTTACCTGCCTCAGTCTTGGTAGCAACAAAGAAGATGAGGAGTGCTACGCCAGTGTAGGTCACTATCGTCAACGGGATAGCTATCAGGGGGTTAGTCCCCCTCAGCGCCTTGTTGTTTCCAGACAATGTCGGACTATAGACAGCGTCTTCAAGCGTCTCTAAAGGCGTCTTGGTTGCCGGCTGTTGCGAAGTCTTGGGGTCTTTTGTGCTCATGTGGACTCCCGAAAAAAATAGACCAAATATGCCCCTTGCGGCAAATTTGGTTCCAAGTTAAGCGTAGTAAAAAGATCTGGGATTCACCCAAAAGTAATCTTAATATGATGAAAGTGGGTCGAAATGTCAAGCCATAGAATTTGGCAGATGGCGTGTGGCAAACTCAGACAGCTTTTTCACAGATACCGATAAAACGCTTGATTCACATTTCATAGATTACTCAAGGTTTGCGATGCAACCTTTTCAATTTTTGCCGAATAAAAGTTTTGTAATAAATTCTCCCGCCAGAGCCGGCCAGTTTCTGACGCACCACGGAGAGGTTTTGACTCCTGCGTTCATGCCAGTAGGGACGTTGGGATCCGTCAAAGGAGTCTCCCCTGACCAGTTAATGGAAATTAGCCCTCAAATTATTCTGGGGAACACTTACCACTTAAGTTTGCGCCCAGGCGACCAATTGATTCGTTCCCTGGGGGGGTTGCACCAATTCATGGCCTGGCAAGGCCCTATCTTGACAGATTCAGGCGGATTTCAGGTTTTTAGCCTGGCTTCGCTGAGGAAGATTACCGACGAGGGCGTTCATTTCCAAAGTCATATCGACGGGTCAGACTGTTTTCTCAGCCCTGAACGTAGCATGGAGATACAAAAAAACCTGGGCTCCGATATTGCCATGGCCCTTGACGAGTGCCCCCCTGGGCGGATGGGGCACTCCGAAATGGAAAAGAGCCTTTCTAGAACGACAGATTGGCTCATGCGTTGCAGAAATTATCCATTGGACGCTCATCAGGGGCTGTTTGCCATCAACCAGGGTGGGGCGCATTTAGATCTGCGCCGCAAGCACCTTGAGGACATTTTGGAAATAGATGCAAAAACTCCATTTCAGGGCATTGCGATTGGGGGCTTGAGTGTCGGCGAGCCAAAAGAGGAGATGAAAGCCATTCTTTACGAGCTTGTTAAGGAATTGCCAGAAGACAAGCCTCGATACTTAATGGGGGTTGGTACCCCTGAAGACATCCTATTCGGAATTGAACAGGGTGTTGACCTGTTCGACTGCGTTTCGCCGACCCGCGAAGCACGCCATGGCCGACTGGTGACAAGCCTGGGCCGAATAAATATTAAAAATGCGCGCCATCGCTCAGCCGGAGAACCAATTGACCCCAACTGTCAGTGCTACACATGCCGAACTTTTTCTAGGGCCTATTTGCACCATTTATTCAGGACTGGCGAGCTTTTAGGATTAACTCTAAACACCATCCACAACTTGAGCTACACTGTAGGGTTGACACGGGCGGCACGAGAGGCCCTCTTGAATAATTTGCTGCCGAAATTCGTTTCTGAGACTCGCCAGCGCTGGCAAACGGAGGATATGTAAATGATCTACACATTGGCACTGCTACAGGAAGGGGCTCCATCCGGAGGCCAAAGTCCCATGGGGACTATAATAATGATTGGGGGCATGATCGGTCTCTTCTACTTCCTGCTTATCAGACCCCAAAACAAAGCACGGAAGGCATTGGAAGAAAAACTGTCCAAGCTAAAATCGGGCGATGAAGTCATCCTGACATCTGGGCTATATGCAACCGTCGATAGGGTGGTCGACAATTTGTTGTACCTAAAGCTTGGTAATACGGTCGTAAAGGCCCGCAGAAACGCAGTGGCCGCCATGGCAAATGAATACGAGGACGCCGCGCCAAAAAATCAAAGCGTAGCCCCTCCGCCAAAGAGCCCAACCATCATCAGCTAGTGCAATGTAACATTTTAATGTTACGTTGCACTAGGTCGGGATTTGCCTGCAGAACGAAGGCGGTTGTTGCCATGACGCAAAACAGCGGGAAGTATGGTCGAAAATCCAGTGCAAGTTGGCGTGGCGGCCTCGGACATCCTGAGCATAGCGAAGGATTCCGAGAGTTCACG
>Ga0082212_10003776_pt1 | contig 21317 bp, 31 predicted proteins | sample TergutNt197P3_FD_71548 | JGI IMG/M metagenome (GOLD analysis project Ga0082212, IMG submission 71548) | Neocapritermes taracua P3 segment gut microbial communities from Petit-Saut dam, French Guiana - Nt197 P3 | ecosystem: Host-associated > Arthropoda: Insects > Digestive system > Gut ... | reverse complement strand
GTAGAACTGAACGAGAGCTAATTAAAGCGAACGCCAAGGTAGAGAGCGCACGGATAAATGCTCACGAGCAAGCAAACTCTGCAATCTTGTTAGCGGAACACAAGCACCAACTATCTATGGAACGTATGCGCTCTAATCGTGGTGGTGCAGGTAATCTACGGCAAGGTGGTCTGTCGGCGATTTTGGGTGCTGATTGGGAACAGCGCAAGTTGAACGAGAATATCCGTATAGGCACTGCGGAAATGGCGAAACTCGGTATACGCACACGCGCCGTTACAGTTGCAATGAATGCTCTCAAAGTAGGGGCGGGCGGATTTGTTGGGTTGTTGACAGGCGGTTCGTTGATGGCTGGCGTGCTTGCCATTCAGTATGGTGTTAGAAAAATAAAGGAAATGTGGGCGGAGTCTACCAGAGAAGCCAAAAAGCACAGAGAAGAATTAGAACAGATGGTTGCGTCTGCGGAAAAAATAAACAGGCTTAATCTTCTGTCAGTACGAGCGGAAGCTACTTTGCAACAAGGCGCGGGCGGTAAGGGAACGCCTAGTTACATGGCGTTTTTTGCTGAGCGAGGCTACGCAGGTGCGCCGGGTTTGGATACCGCAGTAAGAGAAGCAGGATTGAGCAGACACTATGACAGTCTAGGCTCAGCGATGGCTAAATTAAAACGAACATTTGAGGAGATGTCTACTGATATGGCGAAGGAGTTTGCTTCGGCATATCTGGGGTTGAGTTTTCTTACAGATTCGTTTGTGAAGCTAGAGAAAGAGGCGCGGGAAGCTGAAAAACCCGAGCCTTTAATTCCTTTTATGACGCGCCCCCAAGCTTCTAAAGCTATACTAGCGGATATAGCTTCACGCCAAAAAGAAATATCAGAGGGATTTTACGATAGGCGGTGGATGAAAGACATAGATGCAGAGCTGGCGCGGGCTAAGAAACAAGAAGAGGATAGGCTTAAAAAAGAAGAGGAGCGTGAAAAAGCATGGGATGCGTTTGTAATGCGACTTGATGCCGAGCGAGAAGCAAACCTAAAGAAACAGGCGGAAGAAGAAGAGCGAGCACGGGTAGCGTATGGTAAAACTCTTGTGCGTAGGTATGATAGTTTAGGCGAAGATATTGAACGCGCAATACAGCAACAGTCAAAAACATTTTCAGACCAAACTCGCAGTAAGCTCGAACAGTACGGTGTCAGTAACCCAGCCCAGACATTGTTTGAGATGCGGAGTCAGGCAGGAACGTATGGGATGGAGTATTTAAGGCTTCAAACGGAAACAGAAAAACAAACAGCAGAAATTGTGCGTATGAGTAATCAGCTTAGTAAGCTCGCTGATGAATTAACAAAGCTTAATCTTTGGTAAGGAGAAAACTATGCCAGCGCAAAGAATAGGGAGTGGGCATTCCAGCATGACATGGGAAAACGGTGTGGCAACACGTCTGTCAGTAAAGTACCGTAATGTCATTGATATACCCGCAGGGAATAGTGCGGTTAAACAAGAGTGGTATAAACAAACCGTCGAGGGAGGGCAGATGGGGTACGGTGTGTTCGCGGGGATACCACAGGTAGGTGCGCCCGCTTTCAACAACCCCAACCTAAAAGTTATTGGACACCAAGTTGATGCGGAAGGATACGCAGGTGGTTGTGAAGATGCACAACAGATGGCTATTACTATAACCGTCAACTACGGTGTAGCTGACAGCGGTAGTTATACGCTGGGAAGTCATAAAGACCGTTTTGGTGTTCCTTTGGACTCGTGGGCGGTTCAGACGGGCTACTCCTCTGCGCCTATGCTCGGGGTTGACTGGCGCGGCAAACCAATTACTACTGTGTTAGGTGAGCCTGTTAACGTGCAAGTGAATACAGTCGTGTATACCTTGACGCTAAGCCAGTTAGCAACAGCACAGCAAATTATTCCGCCAACCATTAATTCGGTCGCGCTTTCTCCTGTAGGTTTGGCTCTTACAATACCTAAGCACTGCGGGTTGCGTGTTGTCACGTTTATTAAGAACACAGACCCCGCTACGCAAAGTACCTACCCATACATTAAAGAGACTCATGTGACATTTATACCGAAACGCAGTTCACCGTTGCCAGCGCAGTATATCGTCAATCTCGATGGCGCACTCAGCGCACCAGCTGATATAGGCTCTTTTGATGTGGTTGTGTTGCACCAAGGATATCGAGAGAAGGATTTGCAGAACAAAATACTTGAAGTCGGGTATGCGAACGCGGTATCAGGCGCAAGGAGTGCTACGCCTACAATGTCAATTCTCGATAAAGCTGGAAAAGCAGTCGCACCAGACAGCGAAGGTAATGTTACGCCGTACTATCTTGTGTTTCAAGTATACGAAGAGAGTAACTGGACACTTAGTTAACGTTCAAGAGAGGTGGGTATGAAAAAGATTCAGACACAGTTGGAAGTATTCACGAACACTACGACACGACTCACTTTTGTTGAGGAGGGTTTTTGTTTTCCGAATACGTTTAATATGCGTTTCCGTATTTGCGGCGATGTGTATGTTACTGAAATTACTGACAAAACGGTTTGTTTAACGCTCGGGAATATCCCGTTGTGTTGTTTGGGCGCTGTCGAATATCAGTTGCTGACTGGCGACTGTATTTTCGCATGGGGTGTGTTAAAGGTTGTGCAAGGAGAATAGTATGAAACAGTTATTCAGCGAGGTTGTTGTTTTTTCTAACGCGAAGTCTCTCGTGAAGTTCACGCAAGATGACTTCTGTCATCCCGATAGTTTTCTGATGCGTTTCCGTATCTGCGACTTGCTGTATGAAATCCCGTTTACTGACAAAACTGCGTGTGTTGTGGTCGGGGATGTTCCTTTGCGTATAGACAAGGTTCGGTACACGTTATCCGAGAATGACTGTGTGTTCGCTGTTGGGGAAATGACGATAAAGCAGAGTGATGACTTCGGCGGTGTGCCTCTTGTCCCTGATGGCTCTGTCACAACCGAGAAGCTGGCAGACGGTGCGGTCACGTCCGAGAAGATTGCGCCCGAAGCGGTTTGCCGTGAGCAAATCTGTCAGGAAATATTAAATGAGATTGCTTCGGGAAGCAATGAAGAGTTGGAACGTCAACTGACAGAGATGCAAGACGATATTGATGGGTTAGGAAGTAGTATTCAAAATCTAGGAGACGCTGTAGATACTGCTAACCAAAACATACAAAATCTTACACAAGGATTGCAACAAACAGACATGGCTTTGCAATCTCTCGGCAATGATTTAGAACAGGAAATAAATCGATTAAACAATGCGGTCTCCGCCGCCACCGACTTCACGGATAAGGTGCTGGAGGTCAAGGGCATTAACGCCACGGGCGGAGACGTGACGGTCGCGGAGTTTGGTGAAAAGACTTATGCCACTTACGCGCCGCCATCCACGGCGACTACCTTCACCTTCACCATCAACGGACAGCCTTTCACGGGTGTGCGGTTCTCGGTGATGACCGTCCCACCGTCAACAACCTACTGGCAGAATGGCGGCACACTGAATCCGAACTTCATGTTCGCGGGGTCGCCGTCAACGCTCAACAACATCCTGCTCTATTCAGGCTCTTCGCCGAACCCCGCAAACCTTATCGCGACTGTCACGATTCATCCGACTGATTCGACGAATGCGCGGTTCTCGATGACCGTCATGCCTACCGCTGGAAACACCGTCACCTACACCGACAACGGCGTGGGTGTCGAGCAGGATTACCGCAAGACCACGCTCCTCGCCGATGCGCTGAAAACAGACGACGACGGCGACGAGCGGACGCTCTGGTTCCCCGCCGAATCGGGGACGCTCGCGCTCACGGCGGATGTTGACGCGAAGCTTGACAAGGTTGATGAGCCGCTGTACGAGGGTATTCCTCCAGTAGGAGTTGCATACCCTGACCGCGTTTACGCCGTCGCGCCGAACGGTACGCAGAAGATGCTAGAGACACGCCGGTCGGGAATGTCTCCGCCGTTTAGCCCTGTGTCTGGCGGGATTGTCATCGCGAACAACGATGGCACGGTCTCCGTCAGCAACCCTACAAACCCATTCCACGCCGCGAACAAGGAGTATGTGGACAACGCCGTGTTCATCGGCGCGTCCGCCGCGTCGGGAAGCACGAACCTTGACACCATCGGCTCATATCTCACGGGGCTAGCGGGGCTGTCACCGCTGTTGTCGTTCCCCGTGCTGGCAGACCCGTCGCTCGCGGTCATCGTGCGGTACATCTATGGCGCGGTCAAGACGATGCGCTTCTGGCGGTTGCAGTCGCTGGCGGCGGACTTGACAACACCGCTCGGCGCAAGTCCGCAGGTCTACTGGCTGACATTTAAACAGGCTAACGTCGCGAAGTCCGAGCTTCAGGGCGCAAACGCGAACCAGATGTCGCCGAACCAGATTATCACCCGCGCAACGGAGCTGGGGCAGAGCGAAACGGGTGTGCGCGGAACTTCGGTTCAGGTCGTAAACGGGACGTACTATCTGGACGTGACATTGCCGATGCTTACCGTTTCTGACGTTTCGGACAACACGCCCGTGCTGGTGCTGGTCAAGTTCGCGAGTGGGGCGGTCGTGAGCAACGGTCACGCGGTCGAGCTTTTAGGGCAGTAGTGATTTGCAGTAACATTGTGTTACTGACAGATAAGGAAAGGAATAAGTGCATGAAGCACGTTCACGCAGAAATGGATAAACTGGAACACGACATACACGCAGTATGCGGTGTTTAAGTACACAGCGAAGAGTGTATCGATAAGGTCATTATCAAGGCAATGTCGGACAGGTCTATCAGCACAGAGCATAGCGCAAAGTTACTGCGTGATGCTATGAATTGGCTTGCGATGGATGCTCTACTTTGGCACGATGCGGAAGAGCATGGTAAACCCCACCCTAGACAGCGTGGCGAACACGCCGAGGGTGGCTTGGGCAAAAAGTGGTGACTGACAAATGGTTTGTCAGGTAACTAAAAGAAAGGAAAGAGGTAACGTATGGCGTTTCTCAAAACAGAGGGTGTTGACGCTTGGAAAGCGGTGGACACAGAGGCTGGCTACGGCGGTTATGACGGCTATCCTGGTCGTTACTATCGGGGGCAGGGTCTGCGGGGCCCGCTCTATTGGCTTGCTGGCATTGTGACAGCAGGAGTTGCGGAGCGTTTTCTCCGTGACGGTGTGTTGCTTGGCAACCGTGGCGGCTACGATGGTCGTGGGCGTGGCGATGGTTATGGTGGTAACTACCATGAGCATTGTGACCCCGTGTGCCGTCCCGTGACGCACGAAGTCTTGCACCTGACCAAGGAAGTCTTGGCAGAGAAAGACAAGGTGGCGAAACTGGAAGCCGAGCGGTACGCCGAAGCAAACGCTGACAAAGCCCGTAGCGATGCAATCCGTGTTACGGAACACGCAATGGGCGAGGTTGAGCGTCAGCTGGCGTACAAGCAACAGCAGATTGACAGCCTGAAAGAAAAGGTTGCCGAGTTATGTTGCCAAGGTCGCCTGAACGAGCAAGCGGACAAGTTCCACGAGATTAACGATGACTGTAAGTTTATGCGTAAAACGCATATCAACCTTGCAGACGGCATTAAGCCTCCCGAGCGCATTGTGGTTGAGCCGCACTGCCGTCAGGTGGAAGAGCCTCACCGTGTTATCGTGCGTGAGGAACGCCGTGGCGATGATGAAGGTCGTGAGACCCGTTTTCTCGCCAATCAGGTGCATGAACTGACAGAGATTGTCGAGGCACTTGTGAAGCGTGAGCATGGTCGCCGTGACGGTGACGATGGCGAAGGCAAAGGTCGCAAGGGCAAAGGCGAGTAACTGAAACTCCGCTCTGTCAGTTTAACCGCTGGCAGAGCGGACTTATCCCAAAAAGGAGAAACAAGATGAGTACAAAAATCTCTGTCAGCGCACTGGAGACTGCGCTTATTCAATTTGTAAATGACCGCCTGATACCGCTGGTATCAAAGAACCCCTATCACAAGGGTTTTGCTAAGGCGTTTCTTATCATGTTCAAAGGTCGTCTTGGCATGATGTTCAACAAGCACCCTGCACTCGGCTTCATCTTCTGCCCTGACAATGACGGGCTGGTTGATGTGGATATGGCGGAGAAAGGCGTACTGGCTTTCTTTGATGAGTGCAAGCAGTACGAGGTCAAGATGATTGGTCTTGTGTTGGAACGTGACGATGCACAGGCTTTTTTCGATACTGTCAGGCGTGTCGCTGGCAATCGTAAAGAAGAGAGTGAGGAGTAGCCATGAACGCAACAGATAAGGATAAGGTTCAGATAACTGTCATCAAATTGCAGTCGGGACAGGCAACAGATAAAGACAGGGACGATGCCCTATCCTTATTGTTGCTCTGGCTTATACGCAGTAATACCGTGGCAGAAGAGATTGCTGACACAGTAGCTACCCGCGTATGTGCAGGGCTTGCGGAGACCTATGTGTCAGCTCATGTAGAACAGCACCACAAGCACGGGTTTTTACGTTTTGTAGCAGGTATTGTTGCCGTTTTTAAAGGAGGTATATAATGCCCCAAGGAAATCCCGCAGGATTACTGACACTTGCAACGTTACAAGAGTTGCAAGCAAACGCGACAGGGGCAGGTGTTTCGCCTCTCTCTGACGGGAATCGCGTAGGAGGATATTCTATTCCGCAGATGTTAGGTTTTCCGTCCAAAACAGACCCGTTAGTTTTTGATGTGTCAGTAAAAGACGAACGCGGGAATAAGGGAGTATGGGTTTGGGTAAGCGAAAATCTGATGAAGCGTTGGACTGCTGTAAGCCCAGACGGCTTTGCAGACCGTTCGTATAAGACAGGGACATGGGTTAGCACTTATGGGTACGATGCCGAAAGAAAAGCAGACTCACTACTGTACTTAATCGTCGAACACCGTACATGGGACAACAGCCCGCTACCAGCGGCAGAGCCAGATGAGAAATACCCGCGTTTTGGCTTTAAACAGGTGGCTGTGAGTGACCCGTTTGTCGAAACAGCTAAAAACGCGCCCGCCCATGTTCAGTGTGCTTTAATTGCAAAGCTGGAATACACTGTGGCGCGAGGAACGTATGTATATCCGTGTGTCGTTGAGCTGCTGACAGATTTTCCCAGTTTCTGTGAGGACGATATTGCTAGCGTACTATTTGACAGCGAAAATGAGGAGTCATTTTTTGACAGCAGTATCGATAAGACTGCGTATATGTTTAAGATTGATGTGATACAGCATATCGAAGTAGATACGCAAAATAAAAAATTGAATGCACGTTATCGCACACTCACAATACCATCTGTTTATTTTTGTGAAGTATCGGAACTTCTAACAAAAGAGATTATGCCAATTGAACTGTGTGCTGAATAGGTGTTGATTATGGCAGTACCTCCCTATAAAATGTTTGTCAGTAAGCGCGGGGTTCCCGCAGAATACCGTGTGATTTTATTTCCGCCAAAACCGCAGGTGCGCGACAGGTATACACTGCGCCAGTGTTGTTGCTCTAAGTACACATGGGAGTGGGGATGGGAAATTATACTCCACACAGATAAACCCTTTTACTGGTCATCGTCAGCTACTGTAAGCGCGGATGACCCCAATATTACTGTTTGCCGTGCGACAAATGTCTGCATAACACCCAACACAACAATGCTTGCTGACTTTCCTCATGTCCCTCCAATGCCGTTCCCACACTACTGTGTAGTAGGCTCTTCTTGGTATGGGTGGAATTACGGTGTACATTTTTCATACTACAATACAAACGTGTGTCGAAATGAGGAGTTTGATATTATCAGCAATCACGGGATATTTATACCGAATGTTATGCACAGTGTTTTACAGCCGCGCCCTGACTTGCAAGAGGGCGTGTCATATATGAATCCGCGTCCAGGGCTTCTAGTAGACGGAGACCCTTACGACGATAATCCCGTGGACGGGAACGGTAATAGCCATTTGACAGAAAATACACTCCGAGGGCATAACGGAAAGATAAGGTTCTTGATGGAAATCGCATACTGTACAGGAATGGCAAGATATAACCCTGTTCCGTATGAATACCCTTCATTTGACTGCGCTCCCGAGAAAGAGACAGCAATGGTGGAGTTTGATACTGAGGCAGAGTTCCCACCCGAGCCGACTGAGGAGCTTGATGAACACGACTGGAATGTGCCTCCTTTCAGGTTTTACCAGCAAATGATAAAAGGCGCACCTTTTATCGATATCAATTTAGCGCAAGACCCGTCTGTGAACTGGCACTACTACAATCAGATGCTTATTAGGCTGACAAAAATATGGACTAAGAAGTAGTTTATGTTTGAAAAACAAAGAGAAATCGAATGTGTCAGTAAAGCCCAATCGGACTTTTATTTTTGGAAGCCGAAAGAGGATTGGGGTGAGATACTGTTTTCAGGCGGTTACGGGTCGGGCAAGTCATTCTCTCTTGCGTTAAAAGCGTTGTCATATATTGGAACGCCTAACACGGATGTTGCTCTCGGTCGTCTGTCAGCAATGGACGTGAAGCGGTCGGTATGGGAACTTATGATTACGCCGTGGGATACTCCCGATGGTGTTACGCATGAAGCCCTGATACCACAAGGCGCAATCAAGAAGTTTGACCCTATTAACAATTATGTGGAGTTTTGGAACAGGTCAAAACTTCATTTTGTCGGCGTAGAGGATTTAGAAAAAAACAGATCTCGCCAGTTTCACGCTGGGATAGGCGAGGAGCTGTCAGAATGGTCGCAGGAACAGTTTACCACATTTTCTGCACGTTGCCGTAAGATACACCCTCTCGGCAATGTGGTTGCGTGTGCTAGTAACGCTGTTCCCAAGCACCATTGGATGTACAAGTATTTTGTGCTGTCAGCGGTCAAGGGAGAGGTGGAGTGTTTTATCTCCCCTACGACTGACAACATAAAGAACTTGCCAGCAGGTTACTTGAAGAAGTTGGAGCGTTACTCCCCAAAACAGAAGGAACGTTTTTTACAGGGGCTATTTGTCAGTGATGGCGAGACGGTCTTTTATTGTTTTTCACCTGACCACCATGTGACTGACAAATGCCCCTTTACTCCAAAAGGACATATCCTTAGCCAAGACTTTGGCGGCGGTGCTGGTATGTCGGCGTGCCACCATATCGCCTACGGGGAGGATGCGGATGGTCGGTTGCTTATGCACATTGCCGATGAGCTTGTCTTGCACAGAGCAAGGCACATTGACATCATGGAGTGGCAGGATGAATACGCAGACCTGACAGACAAGACGGTAGTGTATGATGGGGCTAACGCCTCCCTACGCAATGATATGGTTGCGCTAGGGTGGCAGTGCCACAAGGGTATTAAAAACTTGGCTGACAGTTTTGTAACTGTCAATTCACTGTTCACAGAGGGGCGTTTGACAATAGACCCGAAATGTGATACCGTGATTAACCAGCTGCAAGGGGCAGAATATGAAAAAGAAAGCGAGCGCACAAATAAGAGGACAGGCTGGGACGCGATTGATAGCGTCCGATACGGAGTCTGCTTCCTCGAAAGGACACTCTACGCAATGCAAGACTACGAGACCGCAGTATTCGGTGACGAAAGGGAAACGCCCAGCGATGCTGACAAAGGACTTGGAGGCGGAACTCCAAGCACCAGCGAGACTGCGAGCGCAGAGGGCAGAGGAAAGGGAACTGGCAAGACAAGCAAGGGAAGCGGAAAAGGCAAGCCAGCCAAAGGGAAGCAGACCGCCGTGGAGAGGAAAGAAATGGTACAACCGCAGACCGCCAAGACCAATAACCTCGAAGATGCCGATGACGGGGATGGCGACGAGTTTGGGTGGGGCGCAGGATACGGGACTGACAGCGGAGAGCCTGAATACGCCTACGATGACGGGGGTGCTTAGCGAGAGCATTCTGTCAGAGGAACAACTGACACAGCTGTCTCGGACTGACCAGATACTTTTTCTACGCAGTATCATTCTCGGGCAGTATTCAAAGTCGAGTGACAGGATGCAAGCGTTTGATTTGTTGAATAAATTGATTGGCGAGCAGACGGATAATAACGCACGGTACATCATCGTCGTTAAACCGTATGTCGCTGACAAAAAGGAGAGTAAGAAATGAAGATGCTAGATGGAGTTAAAAACTTTCTTATCTCATTGCGTCCAAAACCGCAGGGAGAGCAGGAGTTTGTGGCTGACAGCGTTACTGACACTCAAAAGGAAATCCCGTCCAAGATGGATTTGCTAAAGAAGCTGCACGGTTACGCCTCGGCTTGCCAGCACGTCATAGGTAACGCTATGGGTGGGTTGGAAATCAGGATGTATAAGAACGGTACACTTGCCACGAGCGAGGATGTGGACGCTGTGCTGTCATGCCCCATAACCAAACTGACACGTCAGGATTTGATGTATAAGCTGGCTGGTGACTTGGCGAGCGTTGGCAATTCCTACTTCACACTGATTGGCGGTCGCTTGGAGTATATCTCCGCAGACGTGGCGGTTGCCGAGTGGCAAATCTACAACGGAATTGTGTCAGCACCGAGTAAATACAAAGTGATTGATGGAAACATCACGCCAAAGATTGAAAAGGTTGTCAGTGCAGATGATATTGTCCACTTTAAGTATCGGATGCTGACAGGTAGCGCAAGCGGTCGTGGCGCGTTGGAGGATTGCATACTTGAACACGAAACGGGTACATTCATTTCTCGCTTCATCCGTGGGTACTTTAAGAACTCTGCAATTCCTGGGCTGATGGTGCGTATCATGCGCGGTCGCCTTAAAGAGGCGCAATTCAAACGCTTGGCAACCAAAATCCAAGAGAAGTTTTCGCAGGGTCGGGCTGGTGGTACGATGGTTGTCAGTGACGGCGTGACGGCGCAAGTCATTGGCAATTCTATTGTGGACGCAAAATCCGTGGAGGTTATGGACACAATCAAGAAAGTGGTGCTTGCTTCCTACGGTGTTCCCATTGACATCTTAGACAGCACCAATACCAACCGTGCCACCGCTTATGTCAGTCAACGACTGTTTCAGACAACCACCATACTCCCTATGGCGTGGTCAATCTGTTACAGGCTGACAGAGGTGTTTAAGGACTTCGGGTATCGCTTTGAACCCGTAGCCTACGATACCATTGACCCTGTGGAGGGGGACAAACTGATTGTGGTTGCCGTTGAAAAGGGGATACTGACAAAGGAACAGGCAATCCCTCTGTTGCGGACAGTCACAATGGCAGGGCAGAGAGCCTTGGGTAGCAAACCCGTAAAGGAGACAGAATGAAAAAGTTAGTGTGCAAAGGTACGTTTGTCAGCAAGAACGCTGACACTTTTAGGCGGTTGATTGTCTCCAAGGGTGTGAGGCTAAACCGTTATCAGAATAACGCCGTTATACTGTTCAATCACGATGACGATACCCCGATAGGTAACGCTACCAAAGTCACAAAACACACTGACACCTCCGATGTTGCATTTGAGGTGTGGGACAGCCAATGCCCTCCTAGTGTGTACGCTGGTATTAAGAACGGTACTATCAAAGGACTGTCAGCGAGGATTGCACGTCTCGCCACCAGCAATGCTTTTGTTGCGCCGCAGGGCGTAGATGACTATATCCCCAACTCGGAACTGTTGGAAATCTCTGTGTGTTCAATTCCCCGTAACGCAGATTGTGTTATCAACTCTGTCAGCGAGGTGGAGGTGAAGGAAGATGGCAACGGTTAGAGATATGGCTTGGAACATCATTAGCACGTCCACTGGTCGTGCTAAGGTGTCTCGGGAACTGTCAGACAGTATCTCGCAGTTTATGGAGGAGTATGTGCGTAGGTCATGGAATAAGTCTATTCCTGACAGCGCAACAGGGCTGGTGGCTGGTTATGTAGGGCGTATCTGTGCCGAATTGGTTTTGCGTGGCTACCATTCGGAACGGTTAGGCGACTACACCTATATCCGTCAAACAAAGTCAGTCAATGATGTGCTGACAGACTTCGACACTGTGATTATCCCATTTTTAGATGCGGATGATTTTGGTGTCGGGATGGCAAACAATGTGGACGGTGTGGGTAATCCATGCTGTCAGTAAAGGAGAGAGTATGAAAACGGTACTGGTAGCAGTGACGGCGTTGGTGTTGGCTTTTGCCAGCGGCTGTGCCGTAGTGAAAGGTCGGGCTGGGGACACATCCTATCTCGGGTGGGCTTTCGGCGAGAAAGCGAGTAGCACGTTGGCTGGGCTTGCCGTGGTTGAAAATCAGGCAATGTCCAACGGCGTGTGGGTGGTGTATGAGCGCAGTGTCGGCGTGGACAGTGCTGGGTCTCACAGCGAGACACAACTGACACAGGTGCTTGGGCAGATTTTTATCGCTGGCATTAACGCTTATACTGCTAAACCTGCGAGTGACAAAGGAGAGTAATCATGGCAAAGGTAACTACTAAAGAAGTAGAAGCACAAGAAATGGACACACCGCCTGTTGCGGTGGGTACGGAAACACCTGTTGTCCCTGTGAGGGGTGGCAAGTCGGTTTCCGAAAGGCACGGGAAGCGTACTGACAGGCGGACGCTGGTTGACGCAACATTCATCTTGTTGCCAAACCTTGCGGACAAAAATACTGTCAGTTTCCTCCAAGAGGACGGTAAGACGCTGACAATCACCCGTAACTCGCAGAGAGGGATTAAACTCCTGAGACAGTTTGATGCAGTCAAGGCGAAAGCAAAGCCGATGACTGTTACTGTCCCTGCGATTAAGGTTAAACTCCGCAAGGGGTGGATTGCTGGTCGGTGGACACCTACAGATATTTTAGAGGGATAACACCCTCTGAAAATAATGTAAAGTTTTCACATTTTTAGCCTTGACTTTCAGTCAGGGCTTTTGTATTTTATTACACACAAAGGAGAGATTGTGTATGCAACCGAAAAACAGACCAAGCAGTGCGCCGAGTGCGCCTGCAATGAAAATGAGACCGCTTGTTAGCGGTGAGACGAAAGGTATTGTCAAACCTTTTGTGGTGATGTACGGGATGGGTGGTAGCGGAAAAACCATGCTATCTTTTTGTGTCCCCAATGCTGTCCATGTGATGACCGAGTACAGCACTGACAGACACGCTATCTTCACTGACACATGGGATGACTTCGAGCGAGCCGTTAACAACGTCCCGAGCGAGTACCCGATTGTCATTGATACGATTGATGGCGCATGGGACTTCTTGAACTCCAAGATTGCAAAGAAGTGTGGCGCACCTACCACTGCTCATGTTGGCTTTGACAAGGGTATGAAGGAAGTGGTAGAGGTGTGGAACGCCTTTATACGCCGTCTCCGCAGTAAGCACCCATTTGTGATGATACTGGGTCACGAGCGGATGCGGATACGCCAAGTGGGACAGCACGAGGATGAAGTCTATACGCCGATGCTTCACGAGAGAGGCACTGCCATATTGAAGGGTATCTCCGATGCCACTATCTATTTGCGCCGCGAGGGGGCTACTCGAAAACTGATTGTCAGGAATGTTACTGATATTGACATTAAGTGCCGTTACAAGCACTGGTTTAGCGGTCAGTCAATAATCAATCTCACTAGCAACCCCGATGAAGCGGAGAGGTTATTCTGTCAGCAATTAGAGACGCTGACGTAGGAGGGCGTATGTCGTATAAAAAGAAACTTAGGACGGGTACGGCGTATTGCGTTGTCGAAAAGACAACTGGTAAAACTGTCAGCAGACACTACCTAGAGTGGAACGCACGGAAACGTGCTTCCTATCTGATACAGCCAAAGTGCAGGGGATGCCGTACTGGTATCCTCTGTCAGGAACAGGTGTTTGAGTGTAACAGGTCTCCCTACAAGATGGTACTGACAGATGAAACCAAAAAGCCCACTAGCAAAGACAAACCCGTTTCAGGGCGTGGATGTAAACGCACTCGGCAAAGCGTTGGCTGACCAGTTATCTGGTGCGTTTAGCGATAGCGGAGATACCTTCAATGACCGCATAGCCGAGAAGTGGCTTGCTGTTAGGGGTATTTCCGTCCGTTGGAACGTAATAACTGGGTATGCCGAAACTGACAGAGCAGGAGGGATGCAGATACTCCACAAGCGTATGTGGGTGGATTGTGCAGACCAGTACAAGAGCGTGACCGAAAATAAGGTTAAGGCAGTGCTTGATTTGATAGCACACAGGAACAGCTACAATCCATACCTTGAAATGATACCTGAGTGGGACGGCACTGACTACTTCAAACAGATTGTCAGTATCATCAACTCTGACCAACCGATAGTCGGCTTGTGGGAGTGGTTGTTGTCAGTGGTCGGTATGCAGATGCTACGGGAACGTCTCGAAAAGGATATGGATGTGTGGAGACCGCAGATGCTGTTGCTAGTGTCAGCAGGGCAGGGCAGAGGCAAGGACTGGTTTTTCCGTGGGCTGTCATTAGGGCATTACTATGAGTTTGACTGGGAAGAGGTTTTACGCAATGACAGAGACGCTTTGCGCCGTATGAAACGGTGTGTTGTCGCCCATGTTGCGGAAGACCCCACTGGTCATGGGAAGTCACAAGAGAGCATTAAAAAGTTTCTCACGATGACTACCATTAAAACCCGAGGTATCCACGAAAAGTACGATGATGATGACGATGCTATTCTGTCAGCATACGGAGGGTCAACAAACGATATGTCGCCTTTGAGAGACCCCACAGGGTCACGGCGATATTGCGTTGTGAACTTTGATAAAAAGAAGCGTGTGCCTACCTACAACTTTGTCGGGTTGCTGTCACAGGTTAAACACGCTATGCAAGAGTGGATTGATAACACGCCTACACGCCGCTACCCGTGGCTACGACACGACTATACGGAGAATGACAAACGCAATGCGATGTTCGTTGCAATCCCTGACATTTGGGCAGACCAGTTGCGCCTTGCTTTCAAGGAAGCACCTGACAAAACCCTTGAATGTATCAGGGACAGCATAGCAAGCCCCGAAGCGTTACGCTTCTACTGTCAGGGAAAGAACCTGTACTATGGGTTACAGCGCATAGGGTGTATTTATGATGGTAAAGTGTTCAAGATGAAGGAGGATTTTGATGCAAAAGAAAAACCCAAAACCTAGACCGCTGACAGAAGATGATGTACAGCGAGCCAAGGACAAGATGCTTGCAATCGGGGAGGTAAGACCTTCCTCTGTGATGCAGTGGCTCGGATGCCCCTACAAATGGTGCATAGAGCGTTTGTACGCCTTTCCGCAAGCCGAGGCTACGGCGAAGGGTACAGCCATTCACGAAGCGATACAGAGGGCTTTAGGTACTGTTTCTGACGGTGTGGCTGTCCCAACTGCGGCTTGGATGTACCCCGATGGCTACGAGATGGTAAATCGGACGGCAAAAGGTAGCTTAGTGTCAGAGAAAAAATGGTGCAAAGTGTGGAACGGTATCACGCTGACAGGAACAACCGATTTGTTTGTTGCAATAGACGGTCGGAGAATGGTTTATGACATTAAGACAATGCACACGATTGAAAGCAGGAAGATTAAGGCGTACCGTGACAGTATGCAGTTTGCATGGTATGCGTTCCTGACAGACGCGGACATGGTTACTTGCGTTCCTGTGGAGAGCCGAGAGGAGTTGACAACAAACGGAGATAAGGCATGGTTTGAAGGATGTGCGTATGCACACGTCAACCACATTGATTGTTGTTTGCCAGTCACCAATCCGCACGTCGGGTTTCTCGAAACTTGCGCCGAAGGGCTGACACAATTTTGGGATTGGTTAAAGAACGGGTTTATGCCCGAGAAAAAGAAACACTACTGCGCTTGGTGCAATGCGTACAAGAGCGGTGTCTGTGGCGGTGTTGAAACACCGAAAAAGGTTACTGTCACCCAAAAATTGACAGCGGTAATATCTCCCGAAGAAATAGGAAACACAAAAGAGTATCTAAAAGTAATGGCTGACACTGGTTGTTGCATTGAAGATACCTATTAGGAGAGAGATGATAAGGGCGTGTGTATGTTTGCAGGTACGGGTTTTGCTACCCAAGACGGAATGGTTGACGAGGAGTATCACCATGAATACTGGAGGGATTAAATGACCACGGTTGTTAGAATGTTAAAACAAGCTATAGCGTTAAATCTCGCTTTGGCGTTAAACGATGCTCTTAACACGTTTGTTGAAACAGATGATACTCAATGCGCTGTCCAACTTCTTGATAAACTAATTAGTTTAGCAACGGAAGCGAAAGACGCATTGCAGAAAGGAAAAATCATGCTATGATAAGAGAAGAATACAAACGAGACCTTTTAAGGCTGTTCGGATGTTTAGTGAGTAAAGGCGCAGATATGGCTTTTGATTTACCTAAGCTAGGACACGCTGACAGAGTAGCGTGGCTGTATGCTTTTAAGCAGGTGTTGGCTGGTGGTTTGCCGAGAGATATGCCTACAGGTATAGGTATCTCGGAAGATAACAGAGGCGCATACATCCAAGGCGCAAATGATGGTACGGTATGCAGAGAAAACATCTTAACCGCTCTTAACGGGTGGGCAGAGGAGAGTGTATGAAAAAGAAGGTGCAATATGCGAGTAAGTTGGCGATTGACACAGAGACCACTGGTTTGTCATGGAAAGCCACGCCTTATATGCTGTCAGTATTTGATGGCGAGCGTAGTTTCGTTTATGACCTGCGCAATTCGATGATGTGCAAGCAAGCAAGGAAACACCTGCTACAGGCTGACACACTGATAGGTGCAAACACATGGTTTGACCTCCGTATGCTGTGCTGTAAAGGCGTACTGACAGTAACGGAGATTGAACGTTACAAGGTCAGAGATGTTTTGCAGGATAACTATATCCACACAGGCGTGTGGACGGAAGGCGGTTTGAAAGCCGTTGCGTTCAATGTCTTGAAGATTAAACCCGATGAAAGGGACTTGCAATTTGAGGCAATGCGGAAATTACATCCGAGGTGCAATCGGGTGTTCGCGTTGACCCGAGGTTACGAAGCGTGGGCAGAAACCGCTCTGTACTGCCAGCAGGATGCGCGGATGGCTTGGAGGCTTGCCGAAGTGCTACCCGAAGCAGACACCAGCGCAGACCGTCTTACGCTGTTGCAGACGTTGAAGGGCATACGCATTGACCTACCCTTTGCAAACCTCTGTGTGAAGGTGCTACGGGAGATTGGGCGAGAGGTCACGGAGAAGCACGGCATACTCTCCACTAGTCCCACGAAGTTAGCGCAAGCGATGGGTACGCGGAACGCTGACAAGGAAGTGTTGAAGAAACAAGCCCTGACAAAAGATAACGGAGAGTTGGCTTCCGATGTAATGACGTATCGTGACACATCCAAAATGGCTGATATGTTTGATGGGATTGTTAGGCAAACAGATGACAGCGGACGTGTACATCCTTTGCTACAGTGGAAATGCCGTACAGGTCGGGCAAGTTGCAAAGCACCTAACTTGCAACAACTCCACAAGAAGCCACGCAAGGGTATCATGTTACGCAATGTGATACTGTCAGACCATCCCCAAGAGGTGCTTGTGAGTGCTGACTATTCGGGTATTGAACTGGTGCTATTTGCGTATGTGGCAAAATGTAAGAACATCATCAAGTGGTTGAATGATGGCGAGGATAGTCACAGTCACCTGACAGAAATGGTGTTCGGAGGCAACAACGCTTTTGAGAGTGTGAGACGGGCGAGCGCAGGGAAGCATACAGATGAAGAGATACTCCGAGCCTTAAAGGTGCATAATAATTCTGTTGTGCGGACTGAGAAAGCCCTAGAGTGTAGCCGTAGCCGTGACTTGAACAAGCGGTTGATGTTTGCGACAATCTACGGCGCACAGGCACAAAAGATTGCTACTACGGTGGACATTCCTCTCGCACAGGCGAGGGCGTTACTGCGTCGTCTTAATCGTGTGCTTCCTGAAATGAAAAAGGCGCAAGATGAATATCGTATAGATGTATCCAAGCAAGGCTGGGTGGCTACGCTGACAGGTAGGCGTATTGGAGTGGACAGTCCACACAAGGCGTTGAACTCTGTAATTCAATCAACTGCCGCTGACATTATGCGAGGTGCGCTTGTGTCAGTTGAGAATTACTTGGTGGACAACGCCTACGGTAGGACGCTATTCACGGTACACGATGAGGTTGTTTGCTCTGTCAGCCCAGCGTGGGAAAAGGTAGAGACGATTGCGGAAGGTATCTGCAACGTTATGACAGAGACGGCTACAAGACTGTGTAAAGTGGAAATCAAGGCTGACTACACGATACACGGGGAAAGGTGGGGTGTGAAATGATTGCGGATAAGACATATCCTAATTGCTGTGCTGGTGAAGTGCAAAAGGCTACATTTAACAACTGTTTTATATGTAGCAACGATTGTGATGACAGAATACACGAGCCTCCAAAAGAGTTATTGTGTAGTCACTTGTGTCATAACTGTACCGAGGGTAAAAAAGGAATGTGTACTGACAAAGGTTATCAGCCGTTTGTAGTACACAACAAAAAAACAGCACGGTTAAAGGAAAGATGGGGTGTAAAGTGAAAATTACAAGAATTGTTGAACGGACAAAACCCGATGGGAGTACGTCTTTTGTGATACAGGTCAAGGGTGGGTTGCTATTTGGTTTTCGATTTGTGGATGCGTCACTCACAGCCATTAGCGGTCAATATGGTGGTGATGAATATGGTACACTAGAAGAAGCACAAAAAAACCTGTGTTGGTGGGACGGTACAAGATGTACTGACAAAGTTGTAGTACAAAATGGTGTTAAATTACGTCACAAAAAGAGACCTTGGCTATGAAAAAGAAACCAAAGAAACAAGTTACGGTTATTACAGCAAAGACCCCACAGATTATTCGTGGCAAAGTGCGCTGGTGGAATGACAAATACCGTGTCGTGCTTTGCAATGAAAATAGAACACCGATGCCGAGGAAGATTGTTAAAGACATCGAAAAGGTGTTTTCAGATTTTCAATTACAGGTGTCAGTAATTGACTTAAACATTGTCAGTAAACTAAGCGAAACAATACGGAGTAGAAACCGTGCCATCGTGTGCGGAGACCCTATCCGCCCAGAGGATAGATTGGAGATTGACAATGAAAACCAGTAAAGACCAGAATAGTATCGTTGCAGACGATGGCACAGAGTTAGTTGCTGTCCCGATTGACCGTACACGCCCTTGTTATGAGCAGTGTTACTTCGGTGAGCATTGCAGACCTGTGTGTTCGCACTCGACAATCCAAGAGTGTAATGGTACTATCTGCATGACCCTTTTAGGCGTTCCTTGTTGTCCGCCTGACAGAAAGGATAAACGTGTGAGAGTTTTTGTAAAGAAAGTTAGGAGTGAAAATGAGTGAGAAAAAAACCGAGACAGTATTGTTGCTCAAAGAGGGTTGCGGTAACTGTCAGTATGTGCGTGTTTGGACACCCGATGCGTGTGAGATACCGTATATCTACACCGTTAAAGTACCCCGTTGGCTGGGGCTTGGTGATATGGTCAAGGATTTGATTTACTGCACGACACGGATACGCCCGTGCGGTGGTTGCCGCAGACGGCAATCGTGGCTCAACAAGCGTTTCCCGTGGCACAAGGAGATACTTGACCTGTTGCCTGATTACGTTTGGTATGATTTGTCGTTCCCCTGCGTTGTGGAGGTGGATGCTGACAAACTGGAGAAAGCCATAAAGACTGAAAGACTGTATCGTGCGCCTTGTAAGTACAAGTTGCACACCTACGAAAAGGAGAGACCATGAAGGCAAAAACAAAAGTGCCTGTGAAAGGCAATAGACCGCCCACCACCAAACTGCCAGCGGGCAAAACGGTGGTGCGTGTCCCGAAACGGAGGGGCAAGACTGCGCCCAAGAAACTGACAAAGAAACAACTTGATAAGTTGAATACGAAGAAAGCGGAACTGACATTCAAAAAGACAGTTTTACTTCGTGACGGCTACAAGTGCGCCCTTTGCGGCGACAAAAACCCAAAAGGCAAGACGGCACACCATTGGTACGTTGGGCAGACGGCTTGCCCAGCGTTGAAGTATGACCCGAGCAACGGCGTAGCGATGTGCCATAACTATTGTCACAGAATAGTTGTACACAAACAAGGTGCGTTTGAGATGCACAATCAGATACGCAAAGTTGCGGTTGAACGGATTGGAATGGAAGCATTTATTGCTCTCCAAGAAAAAGCGCGTCAAACGTGCAGGAAGGTGTCGAAATGAAAAATCCCGTAACGGAAAAGGTACTGGCAGAGGCTGGTGCAACAGAGATTAAACTCCCTAAACAGATTAGGGATTTGTCAGTCGCGATGTTTATGCGGTTGAAGCAGGCGGACTACAACGATGAGACGGTGTTGGAGGCGTTTACCTTTATCACTGGCGAGCAACCCGATGACCACCCCGCCAAGGTCGTATTTGGCATGGTGGACAAAGCTTCCGCCGAAGTGTATACGTTCGGCAAGACACTGTAGGAGACTGACAGATGCAAACCATACTAGGAGTTACTATTTTAACTTGCGCGGTTGTCATAGGGGCAATCCTAGTGTGGGTTGCTTTCCAAGGAGGTGAATGATGAGGGCTATACACATTGCGCTGATTGCTATCTTTACCGTGCTTGTAGGCTTGCTTGTGGCGGTCATACACACGCAGGGTACTGTGAAGGACATACGGACGGCGGTAACGCCCGCTAAACCGCTGAACTGGTGGGAGGATAGAAGTTACTTCCCGCCAGATGACGTGCCTAAAAATCAACCCTGAAAAATTACCATCAAAACGTGAAAAGTGGATTTTCAAAAGTTGTGTTTTGTTTTGCGGTTATACTGTCAGCAGTAATCGTTGGCTGTATCGCCATCAAACGCCAATACCACTATGAATGGGACTGGCAACAAGACACATGGAATATCTGCGGCACGTTCACGAACAGGCACACCTATCGAAGTATAACGTCACCTTAAATCCAGTGGCGTACAAATACACAGCCTGTTTCGTGACGTGCTTTTAATTCGATTTTGTCAGCGAAAAGTTTTTACCCCCTAGTGTGTTTGGGCGGAACGGTCGGCGGTCGGTCGCCGAGAAAAAGTTTCTCGCTGACAGAAATAACTGACAGAGAAAATCAGAGAAACCTACCCCCCCAGACCCCACCCCCAAAAAGACGCTGTGACAGAATGTCCCTTTTGGGCGTGACAAAATGTCATAGTTGATAAATGCCACAATGTCAGCGTTTGGCACGGTATCTGCTATAATAGCACGAAGCGTACCACACTGGCATAATGACAGTAAAATATTTTTGAGTTTATTTTCTGAGAAATCACCGTTTTGGCATGAAAGCTTATGCAAGCGTAAAGTATGCCACACTGTCAAACTGTCAATAACTTTTATAAACTTTTTTGCTTTACTTTGATTAAAAAATGTG
>Ga0082212_10003775_pt1 | contig 21319 bp, 24 predicted proteins | sample TergutNt197P3_FD_71548 | JGI IMG/M metagenome (GOLD analysis project Ga0082212, IMG submission 71548) | Neocapritermes taracua P3 segment gut microbial communities from Petit-Saut dam, French Guiana - Nt197 P3 | ecosystem: Host-associated > Arthropoda: Insects > Digestive system > Gut ... | reverse complement strand
ATTTTTTATCTTTTGAACTTATCAAAATTTTTGATAAGTTCGCCTTTTTCGGCTTCGATTATATAGCCAGCAGGAAATTTATCAGGATTATTTTTAATGGCTTGATTTACTTCTCTGGTTTCCACGCCGTAGATAATTGCCACATCGCTGTCTATAATAACATTCTGCCCTTTGACCGTTATAATGACTTTTTCTATGCCAGAAAAACCTATTTGATTGGTTTCAGTCATAATCGCCTCCGCACCGGATATTTTCCCCATTACCATATATACAGAGGTTTCCGCTTTGTTACGCTTGTATCGGGAAGAAAAAAAGTTTTACTTTTTTGGCAACACACTAAATATGGGGGTGGTTAACGATACACCACTACGGAAATTAGGTATCAGCTACCATCGCGGTTACCAAACAATTACAGAAGTTTGCTGATTTATGTAATTTGTTTCCAGTTGGTAAATTGGGTAATTTTTTTATGCAGCTTTTTTTTGCATCATTAATTGTTCATACAAGTATTCAGGAGCAAAATCAACACCATTATCCCAACATAACGTATGGTATCCAAGTTTTACAGTTTTGAATTTTTCTAAATCCAATAATTCCCGAATAATTTCACGATGGTCTTTTTCCAATTCATTCTTTAAATTGATAATTCCACTTTGCCCATCGTTAAATTCGATAAAAACTGTGTAATCGCCTTGTAATTGTACTTTAGTAACACCAAGCATCTTATCCCCCTTACACTAAAGGTTTAATCTTAAAATACTTACCAACCGTTTGTATCATATTCCAGTCTTCCATTAATTCTTGTTTATGCAATGATGACCATTCAATTACATAACCAAGAATTCTTGAAGGCAAATCCCCCTCCAGCAAAGAGAGATTGCTTATAGTTATAGATGCCTCATATTCACCATATTCCACATGAAAATGCGGTGGATTATGGTCGTTGAAGTACATGTATACTATAATGCCTAAAAAACGGCTTAATTCTGGCATGTTTTTATTATACTGCCTTTATATTATAATGTCTTCTTTAATTTTACCTTATTTTGGTTTTAATTTAAGCACTTCCCTGAAATCCGGGATATTCTTTGGCTTCATTTATTATTTCATATAAATATTCCGGAGCAAAATCAACTCCATTATCCCAGCATAATGTATCTAAATCAACTTTAACCGTTTTAAATATTTTTATGTCTAATAAATCCTTAATGATTTCCCTGTGATCGGTTGTTAATTTTTCTTTAAAATCAATAGTACCTGTTGTACCATCATTAAATTCTATAAAAACATTATAATCATTTTTCAATTCTGCTTTTACAACCCAAATCATAATAAACTCCTCTTAAACCAACGGTTCTATTTTATTCTCTTTCTTGAAATCCGGGATATTCTTTGGTTTCATTTTCCATCGTAGTTATGTTTGAGTATACCGCCAATTTACAGTATGCAGACCCTGAATGTTTTTAAAATGTTTGGCATTGTCAGTAACAAGAATATAATTGTTATGTAAACAAAAAGCTGCGATGAAAACATCGGCATCTTCAATATTCCTTTTTTCCTTTCGTTCCTGTACGTATATCTCAATGGCCGATTCCAAAAGATAATCGCCAAATTCACCAACCGGAAACAAATTACATAAATCAGCAAACTTCTGTAATTGTTTTGTTGCATTTATCAGTAACAAACCGCGTTTTACTTCGTAGTATACAATGGGAGAAATTACAACAGTATGATCTTCGTTAATTGCTTTTTCAATATTTTCAATAACAGCGGTATTCCCCCTGAGATAAAACGATATAATATTTGAGTCGAGAGTATAGACGCTCATAAATCAGCAATGTCCCTAAAATGGAGCCGTTGAAACAGGATTTTATCAAATTCAGCTGGTAAGGGATCAGTTTTGTTTATTTCGGCAATTTCACTGGTCAATTGCTTAAACGCTGCCAATTTTTTTTGTTTTTCACCGATGCCTCCGGTTACTTTTTCTATGGTAAGGGTTACTTTTGAACCGCTGGTAATATCGCATGGTTTTTCCGGTATAAAAACCCGTCCATCGTATACAGCCTGAACTGCGGTCATGTTCCGCCTCCACATTGTATTAATATATGAATCAAATAATAATTATACCATCGATTGGTCTTTTAGTGAAGTCAAATATGTTTTTTCCTGTGCCAAATTGATTAATTCACGAATCTGCGCATTATCAGGCTGATACTTCTGGATCTCTTTTAAAGCATCAATCGAATCGCTAAATTTACCTTTCTGAAAAAGTGCTATGCTTCTTATGATGTAGTAATTTAGGTTCATAAAAACGTTTTAAAAATTACAACAACAGTAACAACGCCGCTCCTGCGTGAGCGTTTGACCCGCCGCCATCTACATAGCCAACTCTGCTTCCTGAAGAGTCCTTGATGTTACTACCATCAATATAACCAACTTTGCTACCGGAAGAATTTCTAACATCGTTGCCTTCCATGTAACCGACACGGCTGCCGGAAGAGTCCTTTATGACACTTCCATCAACATAACCGACCTTACTGCCGGAAGAATTCCTAATGTCGTTCCCTTCTGTATATCCGACTCTACTGCCGCTTGAATTCCGAAAATCCATTGTTAAACTCCTTAAATAACTACACCAGGCAATAATGGTGTTTGACGCTTTGCATGCCCTCCGCTCTTAGTGCTTATCTTCGGATATTGATCCGAGTTACTGTCTGGTCCAGGTGTTAGAATTAGCGGCTGGCCGAGTATATCTTCCCGCAGCGCTATTGTTGGCTTTATATGTGCTATTAAAGCCACGGCCAAATGGATCAATGTCGAGGCGTACATTTGCCCCAATGGTAACGCTGATCAATTGGTTACCTTGACTACCGGAAAACGCATGGTTGCCAATGAAGGTAACGCTGTTGGGGATGGTAACGCTAGTCAATTGGTTGGAGAAAAACGCCTGGCTTCCGATTGAGGTAACGCTGTTACCGATGGTAAGGCTGGTCAATCGGTTACCGGAAAACGCATAGTTGCCAATGAAGGTAACGCTGTTGGGGATGGTAACGCTAGTCAATTGGTTGGAGTAAAACGCGCCGTTCTCAATGAAAATAACGCTGTTGGGAATGGTAACGCTGGTCAGTTTGTTTTCGTTAAACGCATATGTGCCAATGAAGGTAACGCTGTTGGGGATGGCAACACTGGTCAGTTGGTTGCGAGAAAACGCATAGTCACCAATATAATTAAGCCCCTCGGGGAGCTGCATACGGATTATACCCTTTCGTTCAAATGCTCTATCGCCAATGGCTCTGACCGGTGTTCTGCTCAGTTCTGCGGGGATTATAAAGCGACCTGTCTCGAAGCCGCTGCCGCCAGTAATATACGCCCCATATTGTGTTTCCACATAGGAAAAGTTACCGTCATATTTTGAAGGATAATCCGCACGTACTGCATAGGTTCCGACTTTTCTACCGTTACAGCAGTAATCATAGTATACTGAACGTCCAAAAGATTCAGAATTAATCGAGTTATTCGTTCCTATAGTGATTCTACCTAGTTTGTTGTTGGAAAATGCATTGTTGCCTATGGTAACTCTGTCGCCTATGGTAAGAGTTGTCAACTGATTGTTGGAAAATGCATTGTTGCCTATGGTAACTCTGTCGCCTATGGTAAGAGTTGTCAACTGATTGTTAGAAAACGCGGAGTAGCCGATGGATACTCTGTCAGGTATGGTAAGACTTGTTAACTGGTTGTTAGAAAATGCGTTGTCGCGTATGGTTACTCCAGCAGGTACAGTAAGGCTTGTCAGTTTATTGCCGAAAAAGGACTCTGATCCTATAGATTCAATACTCTGAGGAAGGGTAAGGGCGGTAAGCCCGGAAGCCTTGAACATTCCATCGGCGATACCTGTTACCTTTTTACCCTCAATTTGGGCGGGGATAACCAGTTCCGTGTCCCAGCCGTTGTAGGCCGTAATGACACCTATGTCATTGACAGTAAAATCACTTTCATTTTGCGAAAAAGCCGCCACTGCTACAAACAATGCTAAGACGGCGATTAATATAGTCTTTTTCATTTTTTTAACCTCCAGTTATTTTTTGAGTCAAAAAATATTTTTATGTTTTCCCTGCTCTTCTTTGGCGATTGCCAAAAATTCCCTTCACAGTGCAAACCGTGAAGGGTTGCAAAAGTTCCTGATTCTATTGCTTCAACTTAATGTGAGCCTTTTACTTTTATTGTGCGTTTTCTGTACGTACTGATTCCTTAACAGAAATAATGCTCGTAATAATGGTATCCATCGGAACTGTTCTTATACTTACACCACCTCCAGAACCTTCAACAGGTTTATTTGCAATGTTACTTTCATCCATCTTACATTAAATCTTGAAGGATTTTGGCTCCTTGGCTGTACCGCCATAATTTATATTAATTGAACCAAAGCTCATTCCCATAGGCTGTAATTTTAGGCCAGGAAATTGATTACTCAAACCTGACAAAAGTGCACTTGCACTAATCCCGCCAGTTCGTGAATTAACCAAATCAACAGCTACCTTATAGATTTCCAACGAAGTTTCAGTTTCCACATAAGTGATTGATACACACCCAACCAACACTAACCCGAATAACAATACCAATACTGTTATTCCCGCGAAGATTCTTTTGTTATTCTTCATTAATTACTCCTTTGCGGTGTTTATGTCGCCGCCGACATTCCACTCGTATTCCGAATATCCATTACACTGATACAAGAAATATTTGACCTTCTATTTAAAAAGCCCGAATAGCACGAACCGAGCATGGAGTGGCACTTCCACCGATCCCTGTATATTCCTGGCGACCATCGCTAAATCTCTGTCTATATACATGACCTCTATGTATACTTACTGTGTACGTAGATGATGACCAGTACCAATCATTCGAAAAACCGCCCATACCCTTCTGTTTCAAATTTCTGTACATCACGTTTAGTTCATCCATACTGGGCAAAAACCAATCTGCAAAACCACCTCCATCATATGCTGCAACGTATTGTGCTGCACGGCTTGTTTCCCCCAAACGAGTAAATTCCGCTATAATCATTTGTGTATTCTTTTTTCCATCACCAATACCTGTTCCAGTTCCCACAATCCTTATGGATGATGAGCTCCATTGCACATCGGTGAAGTCTGTGGGTGCGGCTTCAAGATATCTCCAACCTGATTCCCGAACTCCCTTGTCATAAAATACAATACCCCCAGCCGGACCGGTGTCGCCGACTTTGTAGGTGGTTGATGTGGGAGTCGATGCTGGTTGTGGCACTGACGGTGTTGAAGGAGCCGGTGCTGCAGCACTTCCACTTGCCGTCGGGCTGCCGTTTAAAAGGAATGCAACTTGAGCGTCATTTTGTAAGTCCAAAGAAACCTGTGTTTGTATTGCAGCAGTTTCTACGTTAATAACCTTGACCCTAAAACGATAGAAGGATCCCATATTGGTCAAAGTTCCGGATACAATGGACTGAGCACCCAGCTTTCGTCCGATTGCCTGCGCCGACTCGTCGCTGACATCACCGGACAATTGCAGGTTCATTTCCTGGCTGATAAGTGCAAGGTTACGGCGGTCAACAATAGTAACTTTACGCCCGGCCACAAGTTCGCCGGTTAACTCTTCTATTACATAATCCGAGAATGTTTCAGTAGGAGAGACGAAGTTAAGAACTGCCACCATAGCTCTTTGCGGCAGGACTTCTTCCACCGATCTTGCGGCGCGTTTAATCACATCATTAAGATTCATCTGTTGGGTATGAATCCAGCCTGCCAATAATAAGAAACAAACAAAAATCGGCAAAAATTTTTTCATATAAAAACCTCTTAATATTAATTTCTCCGCAATTTCTTATACTTGCTATAAGCAACACTATAATATAATTAAAATAGCAAGCGGTCAACTTCTTTTTTTATGTCGTATAATTTTTATATGAAGGCAGATTTAGAACCGATTCGGAGAATTTTTGCCGGAAATATTAAAAAGTATCGAAAAGATTTGGGGTATTCTCAGGAAAAATTGGCCGAAAAGTCCCATTTATCGGCTCAAACCTTAAACGATATTGAAGGATGCAGGAGGTGGGTAAGCGCCGCTACTCTGACAAAACTGGCAAAAGCCCTCCATGTTGCCGAATATAAGCTTTTGGTTCCGGAAAGCAGAGAAACTACCGAAAAAACCCGTAAATCATCACTAAAAAGCCTTATTTCTTTGCAAAATAACATAATCAATACAATTAATATTTACTTTGACAAGGCAAAAGACACAGGCGATTTTACCTGAGTTTCAAACACGGAATTCCGTTCATGAATAACGCAGGGTAAATAGAGCCGTTTTTTGGTTGTTCGCCGTCGTTTTCCCAGGCTTAAGATAATTTCTGCACATTTGTGGCCTATTTCATGCAGGGGCGGTTCTACAGTGGAAAGCGCCGGAACGTAACCCTTCATATAAATATTCCGGGGCAAAATCAACGCCATTATCCCAGCATAATGTATCTAAATCAACCTTAACTGTTTTAAATATTTTTATATCCAATAAATCCTTAATGATTTCCCTATGATCATTTATCAATTTCTCTTTAAAATCTATAGTACCTGATATACCATCATTAAATTCTATATAAACTTTATAATCATTTTTCAATTCTGCTTTTACAACCCAAACCATTATAAACTCTCTCTTAAACCAATGGTTCTATTTTAAACCATTTTCCAGTTTTTTGTACCATATCCCAATTTTCTGACAATTCATTTTTATGCAGTTCAGCCCATTCCATAACCAACCCTAATACACGAGGCGGTAATTTGCCCTCCACTAATGTCAAATCATCAATAGAAATTATTGCTCGGAAATCATTATACCTCACATGAAAATGCGGAGGATTATGATCGTCAAAATACATCAATATTGCAATACCCAGAAATCGGCTTAATTCTGGCATATTTTTATTTTACTACCTTTATTTTTACTTTGACAAGGCAAAAGACACAGGCGATTTTACCTGAGTTACAAACACGGAGTTCCGTTCATGAATAACGCAGGGTAAAAAGAGACGTTTTTTGGTTGTTCGCCGCCGTTTTATTTGGCTTAAGATGATTTCTGCACATTTATGGCCTATTTCATGCAGGGGCGGTTCTACCGTGGAAAGCGCCGGAACGTAACCCTGGCTTATATCGCGATTGTCAAAGCCGAACAGGGAAAGATCCTTTCCTATTTGGAGGCCCTGTTCCGCCGCCCGCTCGTAAACACCGGAGGCCATAAGATCGTTAAAGGAAAAAACAGCGGATACCTTTAAATCAATCAAACTGCCTGCCAGATTATAGCCGGATTGCCGCTCCCAGTCGCCGTAAACCACCATACCCGGTTTTGTTCTGATACGATGTTTTGCCATAGCCCGGTTAAAGCCGCGAAGCCGCGCCTGGGTGTGGTAACTAATGGCAGGGCCGCAAATAACGCCGATTTTCCTGTGGCCTTTTTGAATTAATAGTTCTGTTACGTCAAAGGCGGCTTTTTCATCATCATACAGGACGGAAGGATAAATCCCCTCTCTGGGGTAGCAGTATGCGTATACAAAGGGAACCTGCACCCGGGACGGAAGATAGGCGATTTCCCGGCAATGGTACCCCACATAGACAATCCCTTCCACCTGTTTTGCGCTCATACTTCTTAGAGTGGCGTCCAGCAGCTCATGGTGTTTGGGTGTATCGGTAAAATCGTTATTGTAACGCTTAAAAAGCCGCATATTGGTCAGAATTATCCCGTAATCGTTTTCTTCGCAGCAGGCATCTATGCCGTCTACAATTTCCGGAGTGTTAAATACCGTCAGATCCTCCGTAATTATGCCGATGGTATTGGTTTTCTGTTGTTTCAGGCTTTTTGCCAGCATATTCGGCATGTAGTGGAGGTTACGGGCCACATCTATAATTTCCCGGGCCTTTGCTTCGCTGGCCGCACCGCTTTTGCCATTAAGTACATTGGATACAGTAGCAGCGGAAACTTTGGTTAATTGGGCAATCTTTTTTATGGTAACCACTGTTTAATTGTATCTTTTTGACGATCCTTTGCAAGAGTTTCCAAAATTACCTAATCGTTATGGTATTTATAAAAAGTAACATTTTTTCCTTGACAAACTATGTAAATAGGGGGTTTATTAGATAAAGCGAAGTAAAACTTCGTTTTTTAAGGTATAATTACCTAAACGTTTAGGTAACTGAACAATCCTAATTATGGAGGAAGAATTTATGAAGAAAGTAGCAGTAATTGGTTTAATTCTGCTGGTTGGCTTTTTGTTCTTTGCCTGCGGCGGCGGCGGCAGCAGCAGCAAGGGAGACATTGAAATCGTTTTCGCTTATTGGGGAAGCGCAGGCGAAGCGGAAAACACCGAGAGGATTCTTGCAAAGTACAGTGAATCCCATCCCGGCGTAACTGTAAAAGGGATGCACATCAACCAGGAAGAGTACACCGAAAAGATCATGTCCATGGCTGCGGGCGGCAATTTGCCGGACGCCGGCATGATTCTTGAGGCCAGTATCATTGGCTGGGCAAGACAAGGCATTATGTCAACAGATGATATTTACAAAGATGTGAACGACAGGCCCCTCCCGTATCTCGCGTTCAAAGACGGAGGTAATACGGTTTCCTGGTCGGCGGCCAACGAAGTTCTCGCATTGTGGTACAACAAGGCCTTGTTTGATGCAGCCGGCGTTGAATATCCCCCTGCCTCGCTTGATAAAGCATGGTCATGGGATGAGTTTGTAGAAGTGGCCAGGCGGTTAACCATCGACAGTAACGGGAGGAATGCCACCCAGGCCGGATTCGACAGAAACAATGTCGAGCAGTATGGCTGCTATATCAATCAAATCGCATGGCAGATGGAAGTCTGGGCGCTTTCCAACGGCGGCAGGTTCTTCTCGGAAGACGGCAGGTCAATTGTTTTTGATGACAAGGCAATCGAGGGTATGCAAAAGGTTTTTGACCTTTATGTAGAGCTTGGTATTGGCAAGCCTGCCCCCGATCAGAATGATAGCGGTTTTGCGTATGGCATCGGCAGCGGAAAAGTTGCCATGAGTACGGAAGGCCAATGGGCCGTGGGCAACCACGAACTGGCAGGCAATCATGGAGACGGCGACCCCTGGTTCCCGGGTCTTGATTATGGCGTAGCTGTTCTGCCTTATATGCAAAACAAAGTTACCATCTCCACCGCAGGTGCGGTAGCGACATTTGCCGGTTCAAAGAACCCGGCAGCGGTAGCCGAATTTGTACGATGGTACACGAGTCCGGAAGAGAATTTCGGAGTAATCGCAGCTGGTTGGTGGATGCCCAATCTTCAGAGCTGGTATACCGATGCAAAACTGCCGGAATGGGTTAACAACAATCCTGCCCGCGCAAAGATCGGTGCTGCCAATTACAAGTCGGCGATTGTTGATGTCGCATTAAGCAGCAACGCTAAATCAACATGCTGGTATTATACGCCTAATACCGACAAGATTTATGCCATACTTGGACCCGCTCTGATGGAAGCGATTACCGGCGCCAAGACGGCTAAAGAAGTGGTCGAAGCGGTTCGTGCGCAAATGCAATCTGCTCTTAACAGTTAAGTTGGCCATTTTCAAAACTCTGTTAGTTTTGAAAATGGCTTTGGAAAAACCGGCAAATAAGCCGGTTTTTCCCATAAATCTAAGGTAGGCGCCCTTTATCTTATTTCAAGGAAGTTATTTTTTTAATGATAAAACCAGGAAAGGAAAAACTTGGCCTAATAGCGCGTAAAGAACAGCGTGCGGCATATCTTTTTTTGATTCCCGCCTTCCTCGGATTGTCGCTTATTACTTACGGACCGTTACTTGCCGTTTTTGGTGTAAGTCTTACCAATTTAAGTACACCTCAGATTCACGGTTATTCGACTAAACCGATAGAATTTGTCGGTCTCCGGAATTTTATTGATATCCTGGATAAAAACAAGGTTAATTTTCTTAACTCGATCAAGGTAACGTTGTATTTTTCTTTATTTGCGGTTATCGCCAGTGTCGTTTATTCACTGTTTATCGCAATGCTTTTAAATCGAAAGATACCAGGCCGCGGTTTTTTTCGTGCGGTCTTTTATGTCCCTTATATTCTGCCCGCCACCGGTGTTATCGTCGGTTGGGCTCTGTTAACGCAAAGAGAACCCGACGGTTTGTTTAATAACATTCTTTCAGGTTTTGGTTTACCAAAGAGTTTTTTTATGAGTTCTTCCGCCGCAGTTATTCCCACTTTGGTATTGATCGCTGTTTGGGGATGCGGTAACCTAATCGTAATCTTTTTGGCAGGGCTGCAAAACGTACCCAGGGTTTATCATGAAGCCGCCGAGATAGACGGCGCAAATGCCTGGCAACGGTTTTGGCGTATTACCATCCCCTGCATGACACCTATTATTTTTTATAACCTCCTGATGAGCCTGGTAACCAGTCTGCAGGTTGTTGTTCCCGCGCTTGCCCAAACGCAGGGCGGGCCGGGACAGGCAACAAACTTTATGACGTATGTGCTGTACTGGACAGGCATTAGAAACGGGGACCTGGGAAGAGCCGGCGCCATATCAGTTGTATTTTTTATCATAGCCGCCATCCTTGCCTTTATCCTGTTTATCACATCAAAACAATGGATATTTTATGAAGGGGATGGAAAGTAATGAGCCAAATCATGATGAATCAAGATATGTCCGCACAACCTAAGGTTCCCTTAAAAAGTTTCTACAGAAGCAAAGAACGGAACAAAATGATTGTTGATATTATCTCTTTTACAGCCGTAACCCTGTTTACAGCCATGACTCTGCTTCCGATATGGTGGATATTCCGTTCTTCGTTAATGAACAATGCCGAAGTATTTGGATCGACAAGTTTCTTTCCGAAAAACTGGCAGTGGGGTAATTATAATTTTAATCCGAATTCTTTTAACTATTTTAAACTGGTAGGAAACACCTTATTAATCGTCGTTCCCTGCGTTGTATTTGGAACCATCACAGCGGTATTTTGCGGATATGCCTTTGCGCGGCTGCGCTTTAGGGGCAAGAAATTTTTGTTTTCACTTTGTGTAGGATCGATGTTGTTACCGGGGATGGTAACGCTGATTCCATTGTTCATCGTATGGGCAAAACTGGGACTTGTAGATACGTACTGGCCGTTGGTATTACCGTATTTATGCGGCGGCGGTGCGTTTAATATTTTCCTGATTCGGCAATTTTTTATGACCATTCCCAAGGAATTGGACGAAGCCGCCTCCATAGACGGTGCCGGCTACATGCGTACGCTAATTGTTCTGCTGCCCAGTATTCAGCCGGCGATTATCGTGGTGGGACTTTTAATTTTTATTACTAACTGGAACGACTTGCTGACGCAAACCATTTATATCAATTCGCCGGATAAATTCACACTGGTAATGGGTTTAAAAGCTTTTGTTGGCTCGTTTTCGACCGATTACGGAAAGATGTTTGCGGCGATCTGCCTTTCGTTTATACCGGGTACAATTATTTACCTGATCGGGCAAAAGTATTTCGTCGAAGGCATCGTAATGACCGGAATGAAAAACTAATTGTTAACAGTAATTTTAAGATCAACAAGGCGGCGTGTGCATGAACGCAAGAATAACCTTGCACAAAGATTTTTCCATCGGAGAAACAGACAATCGTCTGTTTGGATCTTTTATTGAACATCTTGGCAGAGCGGTCTACGGAGGTATCTGGGAACCGGGACATCCGGAAGCTGACGACAATGGTTTCCGGAATGATGTTGCAAACCTTGTTAAAGAGCTGGATGTTTCTGTTGTCAGATATCCGGGGGGTAACTTTGTTTCCGGTTATAATTGGGAAGATGGTGTAGGGACGGTAACACAGCGGCCCGTGCGGCTGGACCTTGCCTGGAACACCAAAGAGAGTAACCGTTTTGGCACGAATGAATTTATCCAATGGGCCAAAAAAGTAAATACAGACGTTATGATGGCGGTAAACCTGGGAACCCGCGGCGCCGATGAGGCAAGAAATTTGGTGGAGTATTGCAATTTTCCCGGCGGAACATACTGGAGTAATTTGCGTCAAAGCCATGGGTTCAGCGATCCGCACGGTATTAAACTATGGTGCCTGGGAAACGAAATGGACGGCCCCTGGCAGATATGCCGCCGTACTGCCGATGAATACGGCAGAGTTGCGACGGAAGCCGCCAAAGTTATGAAGTGGACAGATCCTTCCATAGAACTTGTAGCCTGCGGAAGTTCCTTCTTTAAGATGCCGAGTTTTGGCAGCTGGGAAACTACAGTACTTGATCATCTCTATGATCATGCAGATTATCTTTCGCTGCATATTTATTTTGCCAACAAAGAAAACGATACTCCCGGCTTCCTTGCCCGCAGCCTTGAAATGGACCGGTTTATTAAAACTGTTGCGGGGATCTGCGATCTTGCAAAGGCAAAGAAAAACAGCAATAAGACCATAAACCTTTCATTTGATGAATGGAATGTTTGGTACCACAGTAATGATGCGGATACAAAAATTGAAAAATGGACAGAGGCGCCGCCTCTTTTGGAAGATGTTTATAATATGGAAGATGCGCTGGTTGTTGGCTGTATGTTGATCACCTTGTTAAAAAATGCAGATCGGGTAAAGATTGCCTGCCTGGCACAATTGGTAAATGTGATTGCTCCCATTATGACCGAAAAAGGCGGCAAAGCCTGGCGGCAAACGATATTTTATCCGTTTATGGATGTTTCCTGCTTTGGGCGGGGAACAGTGCTGCGTTGTCCTGTAATTGCAGACAACTACGTTTCAGCTGAGTACGGCGATGTACCCTACCTTGAAGCAGTGGCAGTTTATAATAAAGAAAATAACAGTATTACCATTTTTGCGGTAAACCGAAATTTAGAAGATGGTTTGAACCTGAATGCAGAAATTGCAGGATTTGGAAATATGGAGCTTGCAGAACACCGGATTCTTTGTAACAAAGACCTTAAGGCACATAATTCTGCCCTGGAAGAAAAAGTAAAACCCAGCGTATTGAATACAAGCTCAGTACGACAGGACGGTAAACTTGAAAGCAGAGCGGGATCGATGCTGCTTGAAATTAATCTTCCTCCTGCATCCTGGAATGTGATACGGCTAAAAAAAGGAGTAACGGCATGAAGCAATCCCTGCCCCTTGCTGCAATACATATCGACGATTCTTATTGGAACCGGTATACAACCCTGATTCCCAATAAGGTAATACCATATCAGTGGAAAATTCTAAACGACCAGGTTCCCGATGCCCTTCCCAGTTATTGTTTAAAGAATTTCCGTATTGCCGCCGGAGAAGAGAAAGGTGAACGTAAGGGTACAGCGTTTCTGGATTCTGATGCCGCCAAGTGGCTGGAAGCGATTGCCTATAGTCTTGCAAGCCGCCCCGATCCGGAACTGGAAAAAACCGCCGACGATGTAATTGCCCTTATCGGACGGGCTCAGGAAGCGGATGGATACCTTAACACCTACTTTACCCTGCTTTACCCGCAGGAAAAATGGAAAAACCTTACCGAAGGACATGAACTGTACTGCGCCGGACATTTTATCGAAGCAGCAGTAGCATATTACGAAACTACGGGAAAAAAGGCCTTTTTGGAAATTGTTTGCCGTCTTGCAGACCTTATCTGCAAAACTTTTGGCCCTGCTGATAATCAAATTCACGGATATCCGGGGCATCAGGAAATAGAACTGGCCCTGGTAAAGCTCTACCATACAACAGGAAAAAAAACCTATCTGGATACGGCAAAATATTTTGTGGATCAAAGAGGGACACCTCCTAATTATTTTCTGGAAGAAATGAAGCGTCCCGGTTTCCGCCGCATCTTTCCGGAATTTTCCGGGTATGATCCGCTTTACTCCCAGTCACATTTTCCGGTCAGAAAACAGGATACGGCAGAGGGACATGCAGTCCGGGCAACGTATATGTACTGCGCCATGGCTGATCTGGCAGAAGAATACGAAGACGGGGAATTGCTGGAGCGATGTAAAATTCTCTGGAACAATATTGTAAAAAAACGGATGTATATTACCGGAAGCATCGGATCATCAGGTTTTTGGGAACGGTTTACCATAGATTATGATCTTCCCAACGATATAAATTATTCGGAAACCTGTGCGTCTATCGGACTTGCCCTCTTTGGATTGCGTATGGCCCGGATTACTGCTGATGCTTCCTACATTGATACGGTTGAACGGGCTCTCTACAATACAATCAGAGCCGGCATTTCTCTGGAAGGAGACCGCTATTTTTATGTGAACCCCCTGGAAGTGCAGCCTGATAATTGTCTGACCAACAGTTCCAGAGCCCATATTAAACCGGTACGGCAAAAGTGGTTTGATGTAGCCTGCTGTCCTACGAATGTGGCCAGGACATTTACCAGTCTTGGACAGTATATTTATTTTATTAACGACGGCAATTTCTTTATTAATCTCTTTATCCAAAACGAAGCTTCTTTTGAGGTTGATGGAAAAAATGTAAGTGTTTCCATAAAAACCGATTACCCTAAAACAGGGAACATTAACATAGGAATTAAGGCCGCAGACGTTTCTTTTGCTCTTCATATACGAATACCGGACTTTGCCGAAGATTTTAATGTAATGCTTAATGGCGCTGCTGCGGACGGGACAAAAGAAAAAGGTTACTTTGTTATTAAGCGAAGCTGGAGCAATGACGAAGTTCTTGTATCATTTACCATTAAGCCGCGCATTGTTTATGCCAATCCAAAGGTACACCAAAATTGCAGAAAAATCGCCATTGCCCGCGGGCCTGAAATTTTCTGTTTTGAAGAAGCTGATAACGGTTCCAATCTCGCTGCCCTATCCCTGGATGTAAACGCTCCCTTGGAGGAACAGTGGCGCGAAGACCTTCTGGGAGGTGTAACGATAGTCAAAGCCAAGGGGAAAAGGCTTGTCTTGCCCAAAGAAAGTGAATCGTTTTCTGAAAAATTTATTCCTCAAACGGAAGATGTCGAACTTAATGCTGTGCCTTACGGTTCCTGGGGAAATCGCAACCCCGGTGAAATGATGGTGTGGATACAGCAACAGGTCTGAATCCTAAGAAGGTAAATTTACTTTTTGATTCGCAGTGGGGTTTAATACCCCGCCCTTTAGGGCGAGGAGGTTCATTGATATAGATATACCTCTCCAGGTACTTTTAAGCACCAGGAGAGGTATATTGTTTGATTTTAATTACTCGATAACTGCAACAATATCCTGCATTTTAAGGATAAGATGTTCCACACCGTCTATTTTGATCTGGGTACCGGCGTATTTGTCGTACATTACTTTATCGCCGCTTTTTACGGTGATTTTTTCTTTTTCGGTGCCCGGTCCTACTTCAACCACGGTACCTTGCTGGGTTTTTTCCTGGGCGGTATCGGGGATGATAATTCCTCCGGCTGTCTTTGCTTCGTTCTTTTCGAGCTTTACAATGACCCGGTCGGCCAAGGGTTTAACCTTCATATATTCCTCCTGATGACAATAATTATTATTTGGATTGAATTAAGTATAAAGAATTAACCGGCATTAGTCAAGATACTATTATAAAAAACCCCGTTCTGCTTCAATACGGCGTTTTTCCAGTCTGGCTTCCATATTTTCCGGGTCAAGGTCCAGAGCATAATCCAGAGCACGGACGCTTTCCGGGGTTTTTCCCAAAGCGCGGAGTATACTTGCTATACGAAGCTGAATCTTTGCCGCATCTCTTCTTTCCAATGAGGTGCCTGCTGAGGGTATACCTCGTTCTTCATCGGGTAAAAATGCTTCAGGAGGAAGTGCCGCTGGCGGCCTGGCAATAAGCCCCGACAATTGTGCGGCGGCAATTTCATAATATTGTAAGGCTTCCTGAAAATTGTTTTGTTTTTCCAGCAGCATGGCCAGGTCGGCTGCGGCCTGCCACAAGGGCTGGGTTCTTCGTCCTGGTACACTTTTTATTTCCTGAGGAGAGCGGACTATGCTTCGCAGCATTTTTTCCGCTTCAATAAAGTCACGCTGGCGGATTAAAGCATAGGCACGATGCAAAGCCGACCATGGGCCTTCTACTCTGTTAATCCCCGCATTTCGCAGGGCAAGGGCGGTTTCGTTATAACGATGCTGGAAGTCGAAGTACCAGACAGCCCATTCAAAAAGCCGTTCGTCATTATTGTGACGGTTCAGAAGCATCCAGGTTTCTGCGACACTTTTGTCCACATCCCAATCTTCGGTTCTTCGCCGCAGCATTTCCAGATCAAAAAGCCCTTCGCGTTCGTAATCGGTTTGGGAGAGTATTGCCAAAGCCCGATCTGCAGGGACAATCCGTGAATAACGAATTGTTCCGAAAATCTTGCCCTGTTCATAATCTGAGTTGGCTGCAAATACCTGTTCCAGATAATACCCTGCTTCCTGTTTGTTGGTTGTAGTGGAACCGAGGTTGTAATAAGACCGGGCTTTAATGGAAGGAAAATCGGCTGTATCATCATTGGCTGTATTTCCGATATCGGCTGCCGCTACCCGCCATAATCCCCGGGCACTATCACTAAAACCTGCCAGCCACAAAGCATCGGCCTGGCGGCTAAGGCTCCGGCTGTCGGTAAATGCTGAAAACAATTCTGCCGAGCGGAGAAAATTTCTGTAATCGTAAAAAAACTCAGCGCCAAAAATGATAGTATCATCCCTTATGGGAGATTCCGAAAAAAGAGCGTTTACCATTACAAACGCTTCATTGGAATTACCTTCCAAAATTGTCCTGATACATGAATTAACCAGATATCTTTCCCGTTCTTCTCCTTCTGCCAGAGAACAGAGCAGTGTAAAGAGCTCCCGTTTAAGAATAATAGCCTGTACAGGGTCTTTCATGGAGCCGGCATAAACCGAAAAAGCAAGGGATAAATTGGTAAGAGATCCTTCAGACATAATGGAAGCCAGTTCCTGGAGTTCTGCTGCAATTTCTCCTTCACCGGAAAAGCCGCTTAATATCAATGCTTCTGCGGCAATAGCGGCTATTTGAGCGGAATGGGGATACTGTTTGTGTGCCCGGGCTGCGGAGAGAATGTAGGAATTTAGGTATTGGTCCCTGTCAGACAGAGCATGAGAACCCTGGTACCGCCGGCGCTTTAATACTGCAAGAGTATTTTCCGTATCCACTGCTCTTTTTTCCAATGCGTCAAGCAGTGAGTTATGCTGCCTGAATGAAAGGCCGTTTTTATCTTTTTGATCGTATTCTTCCAGAGCCTGAGTAAAAGAGCTTTTTCTGAGCCTGATTGGTGAAAGAAGCGGAATGCCTCCATGAATGGATACGAAAACAAGAGTTCCCAGTAGAACAAGAAAAACCACAAGTCCCAAAAGGCATACACCCTTTAAAAGACTTGCCTGCCTATTCATTACATTTCTCCTTTATATCGATTGAGACAATTGTATACTAAATGGGTTTTGCAGTCATCTAGCTTTGAATGGTTTTCTTTATCCCGTCCAAAACTCCATTAATAAACCTGTAGGAATCGTCCGTACCGTATTCTCTGGAAATATCAACTGCTTCGTCTATGACAACCGAAGGCGGGGTAGTTTGAAATAACAGCTCGTAAACACTAAGGCGGAGTATGGCCCGATCGACACCGGTTAACCGGGAAAAATCCCAATTAAGCAGATGCTTTCGGATCATAGCATCTACAGCAACAATGTTTTCCACCGTTCCTGTTACAAGGAGCCGGGAAAAATCTCCGGTAGAGACTTCTTCATCCTCTTCTGATTGCTTGCCGTTGTTTACCGACAGCTTTTTATCAGCCCAGGAAAAATCAAGCAGTTCCTCTAAAGCCTGTTCTTTATCATTCACTGGACTCAGCGAATGTTGAGAACTCAACGAATGTTGAGTATCCCAGGCATAGAGAGCCTGAAAAGCCAGAATACGCTCTTTATGCCTCTTTCCCATTTACCAGGTGATGCTATTGTAGATGTCGTTCTTGATATCAACTATTCCCTTTTCCCATAATTCTGTTATCAGTTCTGCTTGTGCCTGCTGAAGGGTATCCAAATAACGCTGCTGTAGTTCAACGCTGGCAATAAATTGCCGAACAGTTATAGACCTGGGATCCCGCAAATCATAGATATCGTCCAAAGCCAACGTTTTTGATCTGTAGGCTTCCATTATTTTGATAATGTAAAAACCATCCGGCAGTTCTACTACCTTGGAAACAGCTCCCTGCTTTAGGGCAAACACAGCATCTACAAGGGCAGCACCCATGGCCTGGCGGATTCTTTCGTCTTTGTATATAAAACCTTCCGTGGTATGATACCCTGAATTTGGCTTTATAAAATCCCGTGCAGTTTCGTCAAACTTGCCGGGATCACTGCCAATTTGCCTGGCTAATTCATTGGCTTTATTTTGAGCTCCGGTTTTTTCACTGGCATTACGATACGGAACAACAATCATACGTATCCGGGCAGTGTCAGGCCGGATAAAACCATTTTTACTTTTTGCGTCATTGTAAATAGCCAAAATTTCCGTTTCTGTAGGCTGTTTAATTGCACCAAAAAGACTTTGTTTTTTTTCACCAAGGTAATTTTGAGTAATAATGGTGCGTTTCATTATTTCTTTTAGAGCTGGCCTGGTTATTCCGGTTCTTTTCAGAAGCTCTGCATCGATTTCCGCATCGGTGGGAGCGCGCCCTATCATCTGTGCAAGTCCATCGGTAAAGTCCTTTATAATTTTATCAAATTCCTGGTTAATTTCCTTGTCTGCAACGATGATTTTTTCCTTTTCCGCCGCCTGACAGGCCAGATACAGGTTTACCAAAGTCTCCAGAGCTTGCCGCCTTTCGTTATCCGTCAATCTGGCATTGTCATTCTGAGTGGATAAGGCTTTTTGAAATGTTTCCCAAGAAACATATTCTTTAAACTGTTTAACGTTAATCGTTTCAGTCCTGGAAAGATTGATTATGGCAACCGTCTGAAGATCTATTTGGGCAAAACCAAAAACCGAAACCATAAGAAAAATACATAAAAACACCATAAATCGCTTCATAAATAACACCATTAACCCTCGTTATAATAAATGTACCATAATATAAAAGAAATTAAAAGCAATAAGGTAACAGAGTCATTTACAAAACCTGGTTAGTTTTGTAAATGGCTTTGAAAGAGCGAACAAAAGGCCGTTTACTCCAAAACAGCCCGGATGCGTCTGACTCCTGCCGATGAAGACTGCTCTTTTTGAATTTTAAAACATCCCATTGTTCCGGTACGTTCCACATGAGGGCCTCCGCAAACTTCTTTGGAAAAGCAAGCGGCTCCTTCGCCTATGGAATAAACTTTTATCTGGGATTCGTACTTTTCTCCAAAAAGGGCTATTGCTCCGGAAGCCGTGGCTTTCTCTATGGTGGTTACTTCCATACCAACAGGGAGATCATTTTGAATAGCCTCGTTTACAATATCTTCTACTTTTTTTATCTCCTCCGCTGTCATGGGTTCATTATGTGAAAAGTCAAATCGCATCCTTTCGGCAGTAATATTGGAACCTTTCTGTGCTACATGATCTCCCAAAACCATACGCAGTGCATTATGGAGCAGATGGGTAGCGGTATGGTATTTTATGGCCATTTCTCCCTGGTCAATAAGGCCGCCTTTAAAAACTCCGCTGCCCTGTGCCCGGGACAATTCCTGGTGTTTTTTAAAGGCTTCGTCAAATTCTTCCCGGTTTACACTGAGCCCGTTTTCCGTAGCCAGTTCTTCAGTCAATTCAATGGGAAAGCCATAGGTATCGTAGAGTTTAAAGGCCAGCCTGCCGGATAAGACCTTTGAGGAACCCTTAAGGATATTGGGGAGGAGTTTTTCAAATTCATGTTCACCCTTTTGGAGTGTTTCCAGGAATTTCTGTTCTTCGTTTTTTAGTTCCTGTACAATATAGCCGGTGTTTGTTTTCAGTTCAGGGTAGGCATGGGCGAATTTATCAATTACGGCCTGTGCAATAGGAAGAAGGCTTTCTATGCCAAGTTTTCTGCTATGCCGTACAGCCCGGCGTATCAGCCGCCGAAGTACATAACCGGCTCCCACATTGGATGGGCTTACCGCTCTTGCATCCCCCAGGATAAAAGTTGCGGAACGCACATGATCGCATATTATACGGATTGATTTGTCTTTATCGGCATTGGAACCATAGCTGTAGCCTCCGGGATTCAAAGCACCTGTAACAGCAGTAATAATCGGGGCGAATATTTCCGTATCGTAAACTGATTTTTTGCCGTTAAGGATCGTTACTGTACGTTCAATGCCCATGCCTGTATCAACGCATTTGCGTGACAATGGTTCGTAGGTTCCCTCCGCAGTTTTATTATATTGCATGAACACATCATTCCAGATTTCGAGCCATTTTCCGCAAGGGCAGCCCGGAGCGCATTCCGGGCCGCAGGGTTCTTTTCCTATATCGTAAAACATCTCCGAATCCGGACCGCAGGGGCCTGTACTTCCCGCGGGACCCCACCAGTTATCTTCTTTGGGAAGGTAGCTAATACGGTTTTCCGGAATCCCCAGGGATCTCCATATATCTGCGGACTCATCATCTTTTGGAGCATTTTCGTCCCCGGCAAAAACGGTAACGCCGATTTTTTCCGGCGGAATGCCAAGCCACTCTTTAGAGGTAAGGAATTCATAGCTCATCCTGATGGCTCCTTCCTTAAAATAATCCCCTAAAGACCAGTTTCCCAGCATTTCAAAAAATGTAAGGTGACTGGAATCCCCAACACTGTCAATATCGCCGGTTCGTATACACTTTTGGTAATCTACCAGTTTGTTGCCTGCAGGATGAGGTTCCCCAAGGAGGTAAGGTACCAGGGGATGCATCCCAGCAGTAGTAAACAACACAGTCGGATCATTTTCCGGGATCAGGGATTTTCCTTCTATCTGGGCATGACCATGTTTGACAAAAAATTCAATATATTTGGAGCGCAGTTCATCTGAATTCATAAGTTATGCTATATTATTTCGGGCAAGGGTGCCTAGAGACTGAAAATAAAAAAAAGCACTTGACAAAAATAGTCTGACTGGTTAGACTATTTTTGAGGAGAGATAAATGTTTGAATATTCTGTTAGACAAGGGCCATATTGGCAAATTCAGGAGGCAAAAGCTATGTTCAGCAAAGTAATTCGTTCAGCGGAGCATGAACCGCAGATTATCACCGTTCACGGAAAAGAAAGCGCCGTTGTTCTTTCTATGGAAGAATACCGGAAACTCAGTTCCCCAAAAGAAAGCCTGGTGAGTTTTATGGAAGGTTCCCCCTGGTCATCTGTAAAAACAGAACTTCCCGAACGGCAGCCGGAAAGAATGCGGAGCGTT
>Ga0082212_10003774_pt1 | contig 21320 bp, 12 predicted proteins | sample TergutNt197P3_FD_71548 | JGI IMG/M metagenome (GOLD analysis project Ga0082212, IMG submission 71548) | Neocapritermes taracua P3 segment gut microbial communities from Petit-Saut dam, French Guiana - Nt197 P3 | ecosystem: Host-associated > Arthropoda: Insects > Digestive system > Gut ... | reverse complement strand
AAGGGTTGCGTGGTATGTTTTTTTATTGAGGGAATACCGGTGAAAAGGCCGGTAGCTGACCAGCGAACCAAAGGTTCGCGAACAACAAAAACCATGCCACGCAGTTCTGCAAACGGGTCGGCCTCTGAATGGTAACTGTCACCCCAGCGGGAACGACGCGTTATTATCTGCGGGATAGATATCCGCCCACAGTCCGTCCAGGACATACTCCTGCATTCCGTAAACAAAGCGCCCCCACAGGCCCAGCCGGCTCTTGTCGAAGACAGGACGTTCGGCCGCGTCTTCGTCGCCCGAGTAATGCGCCGCGAAGGCGTCCCCGACAGCGTCCGCTATATACTCCGCGTCGCCGCCGGATACGAAGTACGCGTTTAGCGTAATGATCGCCTCGCCGGCCACCGTGGCCTTAACAAAAGCGTCGGCGTTCTCCGCAAAATCAGTGCCGGGATGGAGTTCTCCCACGATGGTCACGCTCTCCACGTAAAAATTGTTGCCCCTGAGAGAGCAGTACCTGATCGGGCACGGCGCCGTGACCAGCGAACCCGTCTCTATGTCGTAAATATACTTGTCCCCGAAAACCCCGCGGGTAATATCCTGCGCGTGATAGTGCCCCGTAAACGCAAGGCGCACGTTATACGACGCCAGGAGCCTTCCGAAACGCGCGAAATCCTCGATCAGGTAATCGGGGTGAAGCTTGCGCTGCCCGTCCCAATGCTCGATGACGCCGTGATGCATCATCACCATGACCGCTTTACCCAGACGTAACGCCTCGCCAAGAATATCCTCGATCCAGTTTTCAGTGTCCTGGCTGATCTTTCCCCCGACTATCTCTTCCCTGCCCGGCACATTCTCCCTGTAACGGCACGCGTCTACAGCCAGAATCCACAACCCGTCGACAGGCTCCGCGACATAGCTCAGCGAGTCCGGATCCCGCGCCAGCGAATCCCCATATCCGAAGTCGCTGTAAATCCGCGCGAAATCATCGGCGGATACGCTGTCGACAGGCGTCGTCGTATCCCCGGAGTATGATACCGCGTCCGGATTGTTCACGTCATGATTGCCGGGTACTACGTAAACCTTCAAACCCGCTTCCGTTAGCCGCGAAAGCCTTTCCGCCACCAGAGTATGGCAGACCAGTTCTCCGTCTTTCGTCAAGTCTCCGCTTATCAGCACGAATCTCGCCGCGGAACGCAGTATTTCCTCGATCGCGTAATCAAGAAGGTCGAGGCTGTCCAGCAGCAGTTTTCTGTCCGAGTTCATCGTCTCCAGAAACGCCGCTCCCGTGCTGCCCAGCGACGGGTCGTAAACGTGGAGATCACTTATCACCGCGAAGTCGGCGTCCGGATACGCCGCGGGAGGAGCCGTATCGGTACTATAGACGTAGTCAAGCTTTGGCCTTCCGTCGATCCACGCGGAAATAAGGAAATATCCGGCCACGGCCACGATCAGCAGCGCGCAAACGCAGAGAATAATTATCAGTTTGCGTCGTTTTTTCATGTTATCTACGCTCCTCCTCCGGATGTTGAAATGTCTGTGTTAGTAACTAATTGACTCACAACATCAATAAAAAACAAGTTAATTCCGGTCAATTAGTTACTCGTCGCGCTTGCGCGGCGCGTGAGTAATCTCTGCGGAGGGAGCAAGCAGTTAATCTTATGGTTTTCTTGGGTTGTGGGCGCAGCTCACATTGGTCCGCTTAGATCAAAATAACACAAATATAAAACAAGTTGTTAAGCGGACTAGCCGCGCTTGCGCGGCTCGCGAGCAAGCAGTAGTACTAGCATAAATAGGCTGAAAGCGCCGCTTGCGGCGCTCAGCGCAGCTCGCATTAGTACCGGAAACGATTATAGCACATCATCGCTCCGGTGGCAAACGTCAAAGCAAAATGTGAATTTTCTACATTTTATCCGTCTAAAGTGTGTCTTTTTACAACTATTCCTTGACACACTATATCAGTTGTGGATAAAATGAACAACACAAGCGTGTACTTCGCACAGCTTCGCACCGCGACGCATTACAACCCCTCGGATTTATTCACGTGCCGTAAGGTACGCATGCGAAAGGAATGGTCGGAAAAATGACAATCAGAGAAAGGTTGCTTGATATATCCGAGCTGAACGTCGAAGAAAAGTTCCTGCAAATGAAAAAAAGCAGATTTGAAGAATACATTCTGACGCTGAACTCATTCATAGAAAACTACCCCAAACAGGAGGCGGAACTGAAAAAAGCGCTGACCGCAAAGGATTACCGCAGCCTTTCAAAATGCCTCGCCGCTATAAGAGAAACTCTCGTCGGGATCAGCGCCGACGAACTGGCGGACGAGTGTATGAAACAGATAAACGGGCTGGTTTCCGTGAAACATGAGAAAATCGAAGCGTACGCGACTTACCTTATATCTGTATTGACCATTCTGTCGATCGACATTCAGATGGCCCTGTACAAAGATGACGGCGAACCGGAGGACGTTGAAGGTGATTACGGGATAGATGGCGGCGCGGACCCGGATGGCGGCGCGGACCCGGACGGCGGCAGCGAGAGGCCCGGCGACGGTGAGAGGCCCGGCGACGGTGAGAGGCACGGCGGCGGCGAGAGGCACGGCGGCGGCGAGAGGCACGGCGACGGCGAACACGACGCGCCTGCGGTGACGGTGAGCGGACAGGCTGCACTGCAAAAGAGTATATTGGCGGTCGACGACAACGCGTTTCTGCTCGATTCCCTGAAAAAATCGCTGCAGGACAGCGAGTACAAGTTCACCGGCGTAACGTCCGGCGAAGCCGCTCTGAGATACATCGATAACCGCAGCCCGGATATGTTCCTTCTGGACATAGAAATGCCGGAAATGGACGGCTACGAACTGGCCCGGCGGATCAGGGAACGCGGGGTAAAAGCGCCGATCATTTTCATAACCGGAAACGCCACCAGGGAATATGTACTCAAAGCGATGAAGGCGGACGCGGCTGATTTCATCGTGAAACCCGTAACCAGGGCGCAGGTCCTCGAGCGGATCGGCAAGTTCATATAATGCTAATGTGAGCTGCGCTTACAACCAAAAAAAACCACAAGATCAACTGCTTGCTCCCTCCGCAGAGATTACTCACGCGCCGCGCAAGCGCGACGAGTACCCTTACGGACAAAGAAATCCGTGTTTATTATTAACTTTCTTTGTCCGTAAAGTACTAATGCGCTCTGCAAAGCGCCGCGGGCGGCTCTTCGCGCAAGGAGTTATTTATAAAGAGAGGACGACTATGAAAAATCTCCTGATATATCTCAAGAGCAATAAGATGCTGTTGCTGCAATACCTTCTGGTTTTCGTCGCTTTCTTTATCATGGTATTCATCGGCAGCCATTTCGCGTCGCGCATAGTTAACAAAAATATATCGAGTTACGGCGACGAGGTCATAAACGCCGCGGCCGAAACTATCAAAACGTATCTGCAAGGCCATGAGATAACGCTCAACGACGTCGCGTTCGTCATCGAAGAACTCAGGGCGCAGGGCGGCGGCGCCGGCGACGTGCGAAATGAGTTTACGCGCTGGGCGCAGTGGCTTTCCGCCAACGACCAGAGGTTTAGCGACATACTCTTCTTATATGGTTACATCGACAACGTCTTTGTTGACAGCATCGACTGGGTATACCCGGACGATTATGACCCGTTGACGCGGGTTTGGTACGCCGGGGCCAACGGCCAAAACGGCGGTATCTTCTACAGCGACCCGTACGTCGACGCGCATACAGGCGAGTACGTCATGACGATCTCGAAACAGGTATTTGACGACGACGGCAAACCGTTCGGCGTCATAGCGCTGGACGTGTATTTGTCAAGCATAACGAGCTATATCAGCAGTATGCAACTCATGGACAGCGGCTACGGCGTGCTGATGGACTCCAACAGACGAATAATCGTCCATCCCGTAGAAGGCGCGTTCGGAGTACAGCTTGAATCTCTCTCCGGCGGCGCCGGATACGTTGAAATCGCGGAGCTTCTTAAAGCCGGAGAAGACGTCTCGGCGTTTAATTACACGTCGATAATGGGCGGCAAGAACGTCGGATTCTTTATGAAGCTCTTCAACGGGTGGTACCTTGAGCTTTCCCTGTCGAGCAAAGTCTATTACAGCGACGTCGTAGCCATGCAGGCGGCGCTCTCCGTGTCGGGGTTTATCCTGGCGCTGCTTTTCTGCGTTATGCTGACCTTTACGCACATCGCGAGGACGCGCTCAGAGGCGGCAAGTAAAGTAAAATCGACGTTTCTGGCGAACATGAGCCACGAGATGCGCACGCCGATGAACGCGATAATCGGCATGACCGAGCTTCTGCAGCATGAACAGCTCTCCGAACGGCAGTCCGGTTACGTCAACGATATAAACTCGTCGTCGCGGTCTCTGCTGTCCATGATCAACGACATACTGGATCTGTCGAAAATCGACCCGGAGAAGCTGATCCCGATAGAAAGAGAAGAACTGACCGTTTTCGCGCCGGACGCCGGCGTTCTGATAGTGGACGACAATGACTTCAACCTCAAGGTCGCGCGCGGTTTGTTCAAGCTTTTCGGGATCGACGCCAACACGGCGTCTTCAGGGTTTGAAGCGATCGACCTGGTCGGCGCGAACGCTTACGATATTGTGTTCATGGATCATATGATGCCGGAAATGGACGGCGTCGAGACGGCGGGTAAGATCAGAAAGATGGGCAGGAAATACAGGAAACTGCCCATAGTCGCTCTGACGGCTAACGCCGTGCAGGGAGCAAAGGAGATGTTCCTTTCCAACGGATTCAACGACTATATCCCGAAACCTATCGACGTGCAGGAACTGTCCGGGATCTTACGTAAATGGCTGCCGCCCGGAAAGCTCGTCGAAATACAAAACGCGAACGCCGCAAAACCCACCGACGACAGGCAGGACGCGCCGTATGGCGGGCAGGACGCGAAGGACGGTGATAGGCCCGCTGCCGACAGGCAGGACGCGAAGGACGGTGATAGGCCCACAGCCGACAGGCAGGACGCGAAGGACAGCGGGCAGGACTCGCAAAGCGTCGAACACCCAACGCCGAATGGCGGGCATTCAGCGCAGACCGGATTTTGGGGCTTGATCGAAAATATAAGCGAGATCAACCCCGAGGTTGGCCTTCAGCGCGCGGCGGGCGATGAAAGCATGTACCGCGACACCATGAAGCTGTTTTGCGAAAAGCTCACACCGGAGTGCGACGCGCTGTCGGAACACCTGGGCGGCAAAGATATCGGCCGGTTCGCGATCTCAGTCCACGCGATGAAATCTATACTGGCGACAGTTGGCGCTCTGGAATTGTCCGACGCGGCTCTTGAGTTGGAGAAAGCGGCAAAGAACGGGGACTTACCATATTGCGAGGGAACCTACCCCGCCTTCAGAGAAAAACTCGCGGCGCTGCACGGCGCGCTGTCGCCTGTTTTCGCGGAAGGCGCGACCGGAGACGACGGGCGAGACGGCGGTGAAGCCGCTGAGAAAGAAACGGGAGACGCCGCTCTCCTGCGGGAACAGATAGAAACGGCGTTAGCGGCCGCGGAAGATTACGATAACGACGCGGGCGTCGAGGCTCTAAGCGCTCTGATCCGGTACGATTTCGGCGCTCGAATAAACAAGGCGCTGAAGAGCGCGTTGAGCGCGTTCAAAGAGTACGATTACGACGGGGCAAAGAACGCGCTAAGCGATATAATCCACGATTGATTGTCATTCTGAGCCGCAGGCGAAGAATCTTTAACCGCTCACCAGGCAAATCCCCAGGAAAGATCCTTCGTACCGCCTCCGCAGGAGGCGTTGCTCAGGATGACAACAATGCAGCTTACCTGTCAGCCCTGATCCTTGATTTTGTTTACAAGTTCGCGGTTGGCCATGATCGTGCCGCCCAGATTGAACCCGGCTGTGAGGAAATCCACATCGTCGGCCAGCCATCTCATCGCGTCGTCATAGTCAAAGGCAACCATGCCGGCGGGGACGCCTTTTGCCCTCGCCCGCTGTGTCATGGACTTGATCGACTCCAGCAGTTCAGGGTTTTCGTATTCGCCGGGGATCCCCATAGACACCGACAGATCGGCGCGCCCGTACAGAATAGCGTCCACCCCTTCGACGCTGATTATCTCGTCGAAGTTTTTCACGCCGCCCGTATTTTCTATCAGAAAGATCACCGTAACTTCTTCATTGGCTTTGGAGTAGTACTCTTTGACGCTGTACTTTGTACCCCAGAAGTTCGCGCGCACATAAGGGCAGGCGCCCCTGTTCCCTATCGGGGCAAACTTTGAATACTGTATGGCTTGCTCCGCTTCTTCCCTGCGCGATATGTTCGGCACTACGATTCCGCTGGCGCCGATATCGAGGACTTTTTTTATGGAATCCTCATAAGTAAAGCCGGGTACTCTGAAAAGAGGCATTATCCCGGCGTTTTCCGCTGTCCGGACAAGCTCAAGCTTGTTGGGGTCGTTGTGGCATCCGTGTTCGTCGTCGATGATCACAAAATCATAGCCCGACAATCCGAGCAGCTCTATGTCGGTCGGGTTTTCTCCGAAGGACCAGCATCCCACCGGGACCTCATCGGTTTTAAAGAGATCTCTCATGCTTTTTTTCATAGCGGTTTTCATCCTTTCTTTTATTGACGCTCTCATTGTCGCTGTCTGCCCATCAGGGGCTGCGCGGTATGGTTTTTTTGTTGAGGGAATACCGGTGAAAAGGCCGGTAGCTGACCAGCGAACCAAAGGTTCGCGAACAACAAAAACCATGCCACGCAGCTCTGCAAACGGGCCACCCCATGAATAGTAACGCTCTCATTGTAAACCTTTCTTGTATTTTTCACAAGCAGCTTTCAATTAATTCAATAATGTGATATTCTGGACTTCACTTGTTATAGAAAGGGTTATCATCATGACAAAAAAAGAGCTTCTCATCCTCATGGCAAACTTCCTTGAAGCGCTTGTTCACGACTCCCCCGAAAGAGTCGTCAAGTCGTCGAACTGCAAATCGACCTACCAGGGCCTTCAGACGCCGCTCGGCACGGGTGAAGTCTGGGGCGTCCCCCGCAGAATACCGTACAGGCAGACCTTTTCCGACGATACAACGAACACGGTATGCTTCAGCGGAGTGGTGACGAATAACGTGAGCGAGCGGGTTTTCGACCGCCCGCTGCCGGAAGGCAACCACGGCCCGCAAAAATGGTGGATATACTACGCCAGGCTCACCGTCGACGACGAAGGAAAAATCTGCGAAATAGAAGAGATCGCGCGCAGCGAAACGGGCGCGAGCCTCAGCGTCAGGCCGATCGACATGTCGCCGCCGCGCATACTCGAATCCCCCATCCCGGAAGAAGCGCGCTCCACGCGCAAAGAAATGATAAAGATCGCCTCGCAATACTGGGACGGCGTGAACAAGCTGATCGATCCGGACATAGTCCCCATGCATCCCGACGCGAGGCTATTCGAAGTCGGAACGCCGATCACGGACGAAATGTACAGGCCGAACAGCATGAAAACGAACTACATCACCCCCCGCTTTAAATGGGAATGCATAAAACGGCGTTTCCCCGTGATCGACGAGGTGACCGGAATCTGTATATCGACGAATCACATGATCGCGGAGAACCCGACTTCACCGACCGGATATGTTACGGATATCTTTAAGATAGAGTACGGTTTGATAAAGTACATCTACGCGTTCCACGACCACGATATCGAGTTCGTAGATTGGGAAGGGGTAGGCCCCCAGACCTCCGCGGAATGCGACTAAGCGGCGGCGTCTGACGGAATGGAAAAACCGCTCGGCGTGTACGTGCATATCCCGTTTTGCTCGAGCAAATGCGCATACTGCAACTTCAACTCGCTCGCGGGCCGCGACGAACTCATGCCCGGCTATCAGGCGGCGGTCCTGCGCCATATCGGGCAATATCCTACCCTGCCCGGCGGGCGGCGGGCGGACTCCGTGTACTTCGGCGGCGGGACGCCCGGTTATTACGGCGCCGATCCGCTGATCCGGATCCTGGACGCGCTGAAGAGCCGCGTCACCGTGCTTTCCGGCGCGGAAGTCACTGTCGAGGCAAACCCCGGGAGCGTTACCAAAGCAGACCTTGAAAAACTCAGGCGGGCCGGCTTCAACAGAATATCGCTGGGCGTCCAGTGCGCCGACGACGGGATCCTGAAAATCATCGGCAGGACCCATACGTTCGCGGACGCCGCGGCGGCAGTCGGAGACGCGAAACAGGCGGGCTTTGAGAACATCAGCGTAGACATTATCTATGGGCTGCCGTCGCAGAGTATGGGTTCCTGGAAAGAGACCGTCTCGAAAATCATCGGCCTCGGCGCGCGGCACATCTCATGCTACGGACTGAAACTCGAAGAGAACACGCCGCTGTACCGCGCTGTTTTCAGCGCGGGAACTCCGCCGCCTTTACCTGACGACGACGCCCAGGCCGATATGTACCTTTATGCTGTGAAAGCCTTCGAGCGCGCCGGGTACGCGCAATATGAGATATCGAATTTCGCGCGCGGCGGCTGTCGATCCAGGCACAACATGAGATACTGGCTTCGCGGCGAATACATCGGGTTCGGGGCGGGCGCGAGTTCGTTTCTCGGCGGGCGCAGATTCAGCAGCGTCGAGGATACGGAAGAGTATATCGCGCGGGTCATGTCGAATGAGGACGTCGACGTATACAGCGAGGAACTTACCGACTCTGAAAACGCCTCCGAGTATCTGATGCTCGGGCTGAGGACTGCGCGCGGGATATCGGAAGACGAATACCTTGAGCTCCGCGGCTCAAGCGGCGCGGAGTTCAGCCGAGTATCAAGGCTGCTCACCGGTTATATGGAAAAAGGATGGGCGCGGCTCGCGGACGGCAGATGGTCGTTTACGCCTGAAGGGTTTTTACTCTCCAACATACTGATCGGCGAGATCCTGGACGCGCGGGGCCGGCGCTGAGACGCTCGCGGGGTAAACGCGGGCAATCGGACGCATAATACGAAGGGCGGACATACTCATGCTGAAAGCGGCGAAGAGCCTGAACATGGCAAAAAGGATACCGCTGTATATAATGGGCCTGATAACTATGGCTTTCGGCATTGCCGTAGTCATAAAAGTCGACATCGGCGTCGCGCCCGGAAGCGCTGTCCCCTACTCCGTGTCGCTGCTCACGCCGCTGACCGTCGGCATGTGCTCGTCTCTGTTCCAAATCTTCTGCATGCTTGCGCAGCTTGCGCTGACGAGGAAATTCTCGCCGAAACTTATCCTTCAGTTCCCGCTTGCTTACATATTCGGCGCCCTGCTCGACGCGTTTTTGTGGCTGCTGAAGTTTGAAACGCCCGCTCTGCCGTACCGCATCCTGCTGACGGTCGCAGGGCTTTTTGTTTTCTCGTTCGGTATACGGGCGATAGTTGGCTCGGACCTCATAATCGCGCCGACGGACGGACTGGCCCGGACGCTTGGGGAGAAACTTGGCTGGCCTATGTCAAAAGGAAAACTCCTTTTCGACATTATCGTAACGGTCACCGCCGCCCTTCTCACATTTTTTCTTGCGGGCAACGCCTTTTTGGCCGTAAACATAGGAACCGTCATATGCGCGGCGGGAACCGGCCCGATCATCGGCCTTTTCACAAAACTGTTCCCCTCGTTTGATTACAAAAAGCCTTCATCGTAACTGTTCACTGTCTGCCAATCAGGGGCTGCGCGGTATGGTTTTTTTGTTGAGGGAATACCGGTGAAAAGGCCGGTACTGACCGAAACAACAAAAACCATGCCACGCAGCTCTGCAAACGGGCTGCCCCCTGAATAGTAACGGCCCTAACCCTACCGGAAATATGTGGCAATATTATCCATTGACAACTGTAGTCGACAGTGCTATAATTTGCGCATAAAAGCAACGGCAGTGCGCTAACACTACCGTTGCCTAGAGAAAGAGCTTTTTTACCTCGGGGGTTTGGAGCTCTTTTCTTTGCGTACTTTTTGTACGCATCGTACCTTTCGGTACGCTGCCCTGCGGCGCATATATCGATCGACCCGGTTAGCAAAGAGCGAGCTGACCATGCCTGTTAAGACACTCGATAGTATGCACAGCAGGGAGTTGAAAATTGCTTTCACCTTACACCTCCTTTCATAGATATAGAGCAGCCGGGGAGGCAGGCTCAAGGAGCGAAGCTCCATTATATCTACGAATGAAGGCAGTCCCGGGTAAACACCCTAACTCTAAAAAACAATAGCACATACCCGCTAAACATATCAATACACATATCGCGATTCACACTCTACTGTTTCTGATGAAAACCTGACTTCGATAGACCCGAAACCATTTCCTAAAAAATATACTATTTTGCAACAATTTTTCTTGTAAATAGCCTGCCCCCCTGATATAATGAGTCACAGTTGACGCAGCGCAAAAAACGAAGCGTGACAAAGCGGCGCGGACGCTCGCGTCAGCCGACTGTCGGAAGTTTAGGGCCGGCAGGCGCGCGATACGAAATCAACTCCGGTTTACGGGGTTTTATACGGAAGGGTGTGGTCACAATCGCCCCTGATGAAGTCCGGTTAAAAGTCGAGATGCTGGGCGGGTTCACTATTATATATGGTGAGACGCGAATCACGGAGCAGGCAAAAAGGGCGTCCAAGATATGGAAACTGCTGCAGTACTTGATCGCCAACCGGAACAAAACTGTCTCCCAGGAAGAACTTATTGAGATATTCTGCGACGACGAGATCGTCAGTAATCCGGGCAGCGCCGTGCGGACAATGGTTTACCGCGCGCGCGGCGCGCTTTCCGCTGCGGGCATCCCCTTTGCGGACAGCATGATTGTATCCAAAAACGGCGGATACATGTGGAACAACTCGCTGGGCTGCATCATCGACGCAGAAGAGTTTGAAAATCTATGCAAGCGGGCGGGCATCGAAATAGACGAGGGCGAGCAGCTCCGCCTTCTTCTTGAAGCGGCGGAACTGTATAAAGGCGATTTCCTCCCGTACTCCTCGGGCGAAATATGGGTGCTGCCAATAGCGCGCTGGTATCGATCGATGTACATCAACTGCGTGCATAAAGCCGTCGCGCTGCTGACGGAAGCCGGGCGGATCACCGATGGCGAGGAACTTTGCACAAAAGCCCTGCGCATAGACCCGTTTGATGAGAAAATGCTTGAATACCACCTGCGCGCGCTGCTGGAACAGGGAAAGAACTCCGAAGCCCTGGACCAGTATAAGCGTATGGAGGGAATGTACTACGACGTGCTGGGCGTCAGTTTTTCGGAAGGATTGCGCGCGCTGTACAACCAGATCCAGCAGCCTTCCGTAAAAGAAGGCGCGTCGCTGGAAGTCACGCTCGACGACTGGCTCAGAGGCGCGGACGCTCCCGGCGCGTTTTACTGCGACCCCGGCGTATTCAAAACACTGTTCCAGATCGAGTCGCGCTCTGTGCCGCGCACGGGGCGCACCGCTTATATAGTCAGGTTCGACGCGATACACGAACCGGGCGTAAAAGGCGGCGGCGTCATGAAGCAGTTCGCCAAGGCGATCCCCGACACATTGAGGATGGGGGACCTGTTCACGCGAACCGGACCCGGGCAATACATGCTTATGCTGCACAGCTTGACATACGAGGACTGCAAAATGCTGATAGACAGGATAATGTACTCGCTTGATACGAAGTACCTGTCGAAAGTGATCGGGACTTCAATCAAACCTGTAACGCCTATTTATTAGGGATTAGGGATTAGGGATTAGTGGTCAGGAGTTAGAAATCGGAATGTGGATGAGAATACGCTGCTTTTTGAGTCAATGTTCTTTGTCCATAAGACGCAAGTGAGTGCGTTATACCGGGAAAAGCAGGAGAGTTAGGCCAAAAATGACAATTACGGTCAAACGACTGCGCGACAGGCTCATATGAGCCGCTTGTTTTAAAACGTTGAAAACGTTGAAAAACACAACTTTGTAGCAAGCGAAACGATGAAATTATGTTATTTTTTGATATTTTTGTCAAATAAATGTTGAAATGTGACTTATTTGTGACTGAGCCGCTGTAGCCTTTAGTGGAGGCGGACTATATTCAGGAGGGGTGAAAAGCTGTTGGATCCCGAAAAGGAAGGCCTCGTTACCGCAATGTCTGTGCGAATGCGGGCCGAGATATTCGTATATGAGGTCGGCAGGATGAGAGGCTTGCTGCACAGCATCTACCTCGACGAACCGTACGAATTTTTCAGTTTTATGCGTATGATAGAGAAGATGGAAGAAATATTCGATTCGAAGAAGTTCCCGCAGGCATTCATGACGCCAAGAACATTCAGCAATACGAAGCACGAAGTCAAAAATAGTAAAGAAGAAAGAAATGATACTATGAAAGATGCAAAAAAGCCAGATGTGAAAGAAGACGCCGCGAGCTCAAAATGCACTTTTGAGATCACTGTGAAATTCAGGCAGAATGCTACCTGGCAGGGGCAGATACTGTGGGCTGAAAAGAATCAGAAGCAAAACTTTCGCAGTGTTCTCGAGATGCTGAAACTTATGGACGAAGCGCTGACTGAAAACAGCGGCGAATCGGAAGCGATCGATTGGAGTGGAAAGTAATTGTGTAGTAGTATAATGTATGATAAGCATTATACAGAGGGCATACCGCAAAGGCCTTCCGTGAGACGCGGTATGCGCAGTTGGGGGAAAACGTGAAGGTCTAGCGCCTGGTCGTTGGGTGCGGGAGCGCCCGGGGAAAGCGATCGCGGCGCAGTTCGTTATACTATAATATATGTATAGCGGACTCAACGCGGAGGCCAAGGGACGCAGCCGTTTCGGGGCACATAACGCGCGAAACATACCGGAACAGCGCGGAACAAGAGGCGATCCGCACGTAGAACATTAATCCATGTTACGGGGAACAACAACCCCTTTTGTCTTCTCAAGGAAGACTTGAAGCCCTATATAAAGGCTTCAAAAATCATTTAAAAATATTTGGAGGTAAACTGAGAAATGAAAGGAAGTATCAAGAAACTGGGAAAGAAGACGCTTGCGACGCTTATAACCATGGCGATAATCGCGAGCATGGCGGTCATGGCTGTCACGCCGGCGCTGGCGGTGGACGTGCCGCACACGGACATACCGTATGAATTGCAGACCCCCCAGCAGAAGTATGAGTACCTGACCGCGCGCATGGAAAATGCAATGGACGCGGTCAATGCTGCTGCCGGTACGTATGGATCGGTCGATTTTGGGAACGGCAATGTTCTGGATATGGGGCAGGAGCTCCTGGGTTTTGCCGCTGACATTGCTATTGACTTAGGCGTAGCTGCGGCGCTGGCCGGTATCGACGCCGATGGCAATGAGATGGCAGGCGGACCGGTGTTTAATGACCCGCGTTTTACTCCAGTCCAAAACAGCAACACAACAACCGGATACACCCAGGCTAACTTCAACCAGCTGATCTCGAGAAGCGGCGGCGCTTATCAAGCAGCCGTCCGGTATCTTACCCAGGGCGGCATCAGAGAGGGGCAGCGCGGAAGTTTGCTGCAAGGTTACGCAGTGCAGTGGCTATTTGCGTTTTACTCGAAGGTTAACCCGGCATATTATATAAGCCTGCCAACGGGATCTAACATAAATGAAAGCGGGTTGCTCCCTGCCGGGATAACTCTGGCAAATGTATCGGAAGCTTTTCTCCCGGATTTAGCAGATACAATCGCGGCGCTTGACGCTGTCGTCGATGCTATCGATGCGTTGAAAGCTCTCGCGGCCGCCGCTGAGCTTGGAGCATTACGAGCATACCTGACGGCGCAGGATTGCCTCGATGATGAGTGTGATGATGACGACTGCGACGATTGGACGCACCGCCTAATGGTCGACGAAGCAGATTGGCTCGCCGCAGTGTCGAAGTTCCAGACGGATGTCGCCCGCGATATCAACATCATCGGGCAGCTCGCAACCGGTAACATAAACGGGCTTTGGAACGATAACAAAAACGGAAACGGCAGTAACTACTATAACAACACTGCCGCAAGGTCGACTCTTGACAGACTGAACGCCGCACTGGCTTTTCTGAGTGACGGCGGATACACTTGCGGCGTCCCGGGCGGCGGACTCTTTGCGGAACCAAACACCTGGTTGTGGTACAAGTCCGCTTTTACTAACTATTCAGCAAAGCACGATGGAGGACTGACAAGCGGATCGTTTACTGTCGAAGGCGAAGATGAAATCCTACCGCTTGTTGATCTCTATCTTGACATCTTAATGATTGGCGCAACGCCCGCAGGGTTGGAAACTGTCTACGATTACAAAGTCGGTGTCATAAACGGATACATCGTGCAAGCGACGGCTCTCATTGGCGCGGATGTCCCTGCGGGTGGTACGTATGCCAGCAAGGAAGAGTATAATGATGCAATCCTTGCTTTCATTGCGGGCGCACAGCGTGACTTGTTGATTGCCGCGATGCTGCATGACGGCGTTTTCCCGGACGATGTCAAGGACACCGGATACGCTAATATCTGGGAAGGCTTTGGTACTCCCGCTGACGATTTTTACTTAAACGGCTTCAACTATCTGCTGGGAAGAACCTCCGGACCTGGAGACACCCAGGACAAAAGGACGAGCAACGCCATCAGCTTTTTCAACAACGGCGGTTATGGAAATGGGTTTAGCATTGACTTGTCGTTTATACCTGGGCTTGGCAGGATTGGACTCGAGATCGAATTCAGGTCCAGTTTCCTCCCGGATTTCAGCAGCGGCCTGTTCGGAATAGCTGCCAATAAGGACAATACTGTAAACATCATGCGCGATACGATTGCGGCGCTCATACTCGGCAACGAGTATCTGACACCGCAGCAACTCGCCAAAGCCGAATACGAGAAGGCGCTGGCGAAGTTCGACGCTATGTGCGCAGACCCGTCCTCGATCCTCCTTTCTATACTCGACAGCGACGATTCGGAGCTGAGCGAGGTCCTGGAAGACCTTTCAATAGTCCTTAACAGCCTTGACGACATCCTAAACATACTCGAAATAATCGCAAACCTGGGAATCGGCGACGACTTCATTAACAGCATCCTCGGGCTGGCTGGCGAAGGCCTGTCCATCGATATGCTCAGGCAACTGGCCGGTTTAGCGGATCTCATCGATCTAGGCGAGTCCGGGGACGTCAGGGAGTTTCTGCTGGCGTTGTCAGACGGCGCCGTCGGTGACTTCGTCGGCGGGTTGATAAACCTCTACAGATATCCCGCAATCCTACAAGCAGGAGCGGGGGACTACGTCGGGGCCACCAACACATTAAATGCCGGTATCGGTTTCCTGGAGGATGGTGCGCTTGGCCTAATCAACGCAGTAATCGGGCCGGAAACCATGATTGGCGGCCTGATTGCGACCCTCCACCCATATATCGGGATGCTCAGTTCCGGTATCAGCTTAATAAACGACGTCCTCAAACTGTTCAATCAGGTTACCAGCACCGAGAACGGCCTGTTGACAAGCTTCTCGATGGGGAACCTTGCGGGGACGACATACACACTGGCCGATATCTGCGACGATCTGGCCAATCTTCTGATGTACTTTGACGACGCTGACCTTGGCGCTTTGCTGAGCGGCCTGCTCAATATGGGAGGATCGCTCGGAATCGGCGATATGATATCCTCCGGTCTGGCGGGGATTCTGAACACTCTGGTCAACGGTGGTCTGGACAGCATCGGCATTGGAGGCAACCCGCTTAACCTGACAGGCGATCAGCTCGGGATAGTCGGCGATACGGCAATGGCGCTGGTAAACGGCCTGTTCGGCAACCCGCAGGGGCTTATCAGACTCCTGCGCGCCACTGCGGACATCCTCCGCACGGCGGCGAGGAACCTCGACAACATCCAGAACCTGCTGGACGGCGACTGGCAACTGTTCTTTGAGGTGTTCCTGCAGGAGATCATGAGAATAGGCGACACATTCGGCGAGTTCGGTGAGTTCTTCGGAGCGCTTATCGGCATGTTCACCGGCGGCGGGGATAGCGGCGGCGATGAGGAAGATACCATCAACGCCTTGCTGATGACGTTCGACGGCGATCTCGGCATCGAACCGATGGCGGCAATGTCACTGGCCTTCACGGACTTGACGGGAGTCAACACCCCGAACGATAAAGTAGACCCGGCCAGCGGGGCGTTCATCCGCTGCATAATCGAAATGATGAAGGGTTGCATCCACGACATATCCCTCCCCACCTGCGGGGCCAGGGAGAAACTCGAGAGGATCAACGCTTTCAAAGATGAGCTGTGCAACTACATCGATTGCATGAAGCAATATGCGGCCGGGCTGTGCGACATCAAGGGTTGCATCACAGACGCCGTTAACTGGGCGAAAACCCACCTGACGGCGGACGCGGCCTGCGCCTTTGCGGACAGCATCGCGCGGTGCGTAGCTGCAAGTGTTATCTCATGCTTCAAAGACAAGTTTGACGCATCTTGCCTACCGGGGATAATCGACCGCATCAAGGACCTCAAAGCAGAAGTCTGCGCCATAGTTGACTGTCTCAAGAACGCCATAGACTGGGCGAAAGGCAATCTGACGCACGACGCGCTCTGCGACTTGTGTGATTACCTTGCGGGGTTCTGCTGCACAAACATACTTGACTGCCTCAAGTTCGACATCCACTGCGACTTCCTCCCCTGTGTGATAGCAAAACTGCAATGGGTTAAGTCGGAACTCTGCCGCATCATCAGCTCCATATGCAACCACGACGGATGCGACCCCGACCCGGATCCGGATCCGGATCTCAAAGAAGAATATACTGTCGTATTCAACGCCAACGGCGGCAATCTTGAGGGCGGGGTCAATGCTGTAAACAAGGTAGAAGTCGGCGAGTCAATTACGCTTCCTTCCGCCCAAAGGGAAGGCTATACGTTCCTGGGGTGGTTCGACGCAGCGGAAGGCGGGGCAAAAGTCGGCGACAATGGCGATTCCTTCACACCGGTAGGCTACACGGAGCTCTTTGCCCAGTGGGATTTGGAACCGGATGCAGATCCAACCAATGAGTACACTATCACGTTTGACCCCAATGGCGGCAGCGCTGTCGTGCCCGACTCGATCACAGACGTCGGGGGTGCAGAAATCACGCTTCCGAATACCACAAAACAAGGCTTCACCCTACGCGGCTGGTTCGATGGCCAGACAAATGTTGGCGGGGCCGGCGATACATACATCATTGGAGAGCGCAGCGTGAACCTCATTGCGCAGTGGGATCCGGATAGCGGACCTACAGTAAACTACAGCGTGACTGTCAATGGCAGCTATGCCGCTGCAACCGGAGCGGGGAACTATGCACCGGGCGATACGGTGACAATACATGCGGGCAGCCGCTCAGGCTATGCATTCAACGGCTGGACTGTCGTATCCGGCGGGGTTGTATTGGCGAGTAATGCCTCTGCCAACACGACATTCACGATGCCCGACGCGAACGTCGTAGTCAGCGCCGGTTGGACGTACATAAACACCGGCGGGTATCCCAGGGACGACGAGACCCTGCTCGACGACGACGAAGTGGCCCTCACAATGTGGGAGCAGGATCACATAGCGTACATGAACGGATACCCCGAAGGCGACGTCCGCCCGAACCGGTTCATCACCCGCGCCGAGGTCGCGACGGTGTTCTTCAGGCTCCTGAGCGACGATATGCGCCTGCAGTACTTCTCGGAGACGAACCCGTTCACCGACGTATCCGCGACCGATTGGTTCAACACCGCAATCTCGGTAATGTACACCATGGAAGTAATGACCGGGTATGAAGACGGCACAGCCAGGCCTAACACGCCGATCACAAGGGCGGAAGTAGCGGTCATGTCTGCAAGATTCGCCCAGGCGATGGGCATGACCGGCGACAACGAAGTCGACCTGAGCGACATAGCCGGCCACTGGGCGGAAGACTTCATTAACCTCGCGGTTATGATAGGCTGGATCAACGGGTACCCGGACAAGACATTCAAACCGCAACAATCCATCACGAGGGCGGAGTTCATCACACTGGTCAACAGGATGCTCGGGCGCGTGCCCCAGTCGGTGGACGACCTGCTGGAAGGCATGCTCACCTGGGTCGACAATATGGATCCGGACGAGTGGTATTACCTCGCGATACAGGAAGCCACGAACTCGCACGTCCCAGAGTACAAGGAAGGCGAACTCGTCCCCGGCATGCAAGTCGAGTATGAGCGCTGGACGGAACTGCTGGAGAACCGCGACTGGACGACGTACGAAGGCTAGCGCTACCCCCGAAACAGTGTTTCTCCGGGACGGCATACCCGGTTAGACAGGCTTTCCGGATATTATCAAGGTCTCCGGATTGGCATTTACCTCCGATTTTGCGTGGCAAGGGATGAGTCGTCAAGACCATCCCTTGACGCGCGCCATACGCGTAAAACTGGCAGCGGGCTAAGAAAGCTGCCTGAATACAACCGAAGCGACCGTGCCTGAATACCCCCAAAGCGACACACAGAAAAACTCATATTGACAACCCCTATTAAATAGGGTAGTATCCAAACAGGTGATGAAACACAATGATACGAGAATTCATTCGCTTGCCAGAGTTTGAGAAACAATGTAAACACATCAATTTCAATGAAGATGACATAAGAGCAATTGAAAACGCACTATTGGAAAATCCGAAAGCCGGCAGGGTTATAAAAGGAACCGGCAGGGTACGAAAGTTCCGCATTGTGTTACCAAATCGGGGGAAAAGCGGCGGTGCAAGGGTAATATATGTTGATTTCACAAAGCAAGAGAAAATCTACCTGATAACTGCATTTGATAAAAGCGAAACTGAGGATTTAACCCAAGCCGAACGCAACGAACTAAGGACTTTAGTCAAAATTCTGGAATCCGAGTTGGATCAGGAGGGATAGTATGAGCAGATTTTTTGATTCGATTAAGCAAGGTTTGACCGAAGCCATAGAGTATGAACGCGGGAAACTTCAAGGCGTTAAGGTTGATAAAGTTATTGTTGCTCCGCTCCACACCTACACGCCCGTAGAAATAAGGGAAATTAGAACTACGCATGGTATGACACAGAAAATATTCGCTGAAGCATTGGGTGTATCAGTAAAGACCATCGAATCATGGGAAGCCGGTACAAATAAACCGTCAGGTATCGCAAACAGGATGCTGGAGTTCATCCAACAAGATACCGGGTTATTCGAACGTCTCTCAATCGTTGCAAGACAAACTCCGACAGTTTTATCCCATTCACCGGCGTCTCAGTAATATTGTATGGCTTGAAGCAGATGATGTTGTCGCGCTGTAAGAAAATAAAAAAATACCAAAAAATACCAGCGGACGGCGGGTAACACCAGCGGACGGCGGGTAAAAATAACTATTGACACGCGCGAAATATTGTGCTAGATTGAACGGACATTCACAAGGCGACGACGAAGACGGCGGGGTCGCACGCGATACAGAGAGACGGCGGCAGGTGCGAGCCGTACGCAAAAGACCCAAACGCCCATCACTTCCGAGCCGGGACCCGAACGGCATGCGCGGCCACGCCGCCACGGCGCACAGTAAAAGCAGGGGGACGCAAAAACCCCGGCGAACCGTGGCTTTAAGTTGGCTGACTGCCCAGTAGGCGATCCCCGTAGCGGGCTGCGTTAAAGCCCAGGGCTTACAAATACGCGAAAGACACAAGGGTCCCCCCTGTGCCGTGAGCGGCAGAGCCTGACGAGGTGGCGCGAAAGCGCAATTTGAGTGGTACCGCGGGAGAACTATCCCGTCTCAAAGAACAATCTTTGGGGCGGGTTTTTTATTAGCATAATCATCCATCACTATATGACCATTACCATATAACCATTACCATATGACCATTACCATATAACCATTACTAATAAAACCAAGGAGCGGCAATGAAATGAAAAAGACAGACAAAACCACGACCATGACGGCGGGCGCAGCGCATGAAAACATGCAAGACAGCATGACGGAAGCGACTTCGAGGATCCGCGACGTCGCCCAGAGGGTACGGGAGCTGAGGGAAGTCAGCGACCTCACCCCGGAAGAGATGGCGAAAAAAATCGGCCTGAGCGCCGGGACGTACGAAAGGTACGAGTCGGGGGCCGAAGACTTGCCGTTCTCGTTCATCCACAACTGCGCCATCGCGTTCGGCGTCGAACTCACAGACCTGCTCGAAGGCTGGGGCCCCCGCCTGACCACGTACTCGGTCACGCGCCGGGGTAAGGGGCGGGTCACCTCCAGGGAGCACGACGTCGAAGTCCGCGACCTCGCCCCGCTGTTTAAAAACAAAATCGCGGAACCCTACTGGGTCACATACACATACTCGGAGGAAGAGCAGAAAAAACCGATACCGCAAGTGTCGCACAGCGGCCACGAGTTCGACATCATCTACAGCGGGCAGCTCAAAGTGCAGGTCGGCGAGCATACCGAAGTGCTATCCGAAGGCGACAGCATCTACTACAAAAGCTCGACCCCGCACGGGATGATCGCGGTCGGCGGTTTGGACTGCGTATTCTGCGCTATCGTTATACCCGGCGAGGAATCGCAAGAGGCAAAAGAAACAGAAACCATAACAATGCACTCGGAGGCCAGACTGGCGGCAGGCGCCGGGCAGGCGGAGGAAAAGAGGAAGTTCGTATACGAGGACTTCTGTTTCCCGATCGAGGATCAAAATGGCGCGCTCCAGTCTATATCCTTTAAAGACCAGGATGACTTCAACTTCGCGTTCGACGTGGTTGACGAAGTCGCGTCAAAAACACCGGACAAACTGGCGATGCTGCACGTCGACCGCGAAAGGAACGTGCGCCGCTTCACATTCGCGGATATCAGCCGGCAATCGTCGCGCGTCGCCCACTATTTTACGTCGCTCGGCATAAAGCGCGGCGACCGGGTGATGCTGGCGCTGAAACGCAACTGGCAGTTCTGGCCTGTCATCGTAGGCCTGCACAAGCTGGGCGCGGTTGCGGTCCCGGTTACGGACCAACTTCTGCAAAAGGACTTCGAGTACCGCATCGAAGCCGCCGGGATAACCGCAATCGTCTGCACGGCGCAGAGCGGTGCGCCCGCCGAGTTCGAACGCGCGCTGGAGAACTGCGCGGGCGACGTGGTGAAAGTCATAGTAAACGGCGAACGCGAAGGGTGGTACAACTACGACAAAGATCTGCAGATGTTCCGCAGCATGTACCCGCGCGCCGAGGACGCGCCGTGCGGCGAGGACCTCATGCTCATGTACTTCTCATCCGGCACGACCGGCTACCCGAAAATCGCGGCGCACACATACACATACGCGCTCGGCCATTTCATCGGCGCGAAATACTGGCACAATGTGGACCCGGACGGCATCCATTTCACCATATCCGACACAGGCTGGGGCAAGTCCGTATGGGGAAAGCTTTACGG
>Ga0082212_10003773_pt1 | contig 21323 bp, 9 predicted proteins | sample TergutNt197P3_FD_71548 | JGI IMG/M metagenome (GOLD analysis project Ga0082212, IMG submission 71548) | Neocapritermes taracua P3 segment gut microbial communities from Petit-Saut dam, French Guiana - Nt197 P3 | ecosystem: Host-associated > Arthropoda: Insects > Digestive system > Gut ... | reverse complement strand
TTTTATTGAAGTTAATCCTGAAAAAAATCAGAGCGTAAAATCTCTTTTTGGCGACAATATAGACATCAAGATATTATGCAATCAATTGAGCGCCATTTATCATACACCTATCATAGCAGGAGAAACGTTATTGTTTTTCGACGAGATTCAGGTATCAGATCGCATCATTGCCTCGCTGCGATACTTCTATGAAGACTTTCCGGAATTACATGTGATCGCTGCCGGTTCGCTTCTGGAGTTTGCACTGAACGAATTGCCTTCGTTTGGTGTGGGAAGAATTCGTTCGCTTTACATGTATCCCTTTTCGTTCGACGAATTTTTATCGGCTCAAGGCTTGGAAATGCAAGTGGATTATAAGCGACAGCAAGCATCACCCGTTAACCCGTTGCCTGCTTCATTGCATCAGGAAATGGTGAGGCAAGTCCGATCTTTTTATTTGGTCGGCGGAATGCCGGAAGCTGTCCGTGTTTGGGTTGAAACCGGTAATTTCCAGGCTTGTGCCACCGTGCATAATGATATAATAGATACCTATCAGGATGATTTTAGTAAATACAAGTCGCGCATATCTCCATTAGCGATATCGCATACGATGAAGTCAGTTGCCATGCAAACCGGCAATAAGTTTGTGTATACCGACGTAAGCAACAATATGGAAATATCGACTGTTAAACAATCGTTGGATTTACTTACCCTGGCAGGATTGATTACGCCGGTCATTCATACTGCAGCCAACGGAATACCATTAGGCGCAGAAATCAACCCGAAATACCGCAAATTTCTTTTCCTCGATATCGGATTGATGCAATCACTCTTAGGCTTACAACCTGCAGATATATTATTTGCCAATGAAACAGAATTCATCAACAAAGGAGGCTTGTCGGAAGTATTTGCAGGCCTGGAGTTGATAAAGTACGGCAACTACCTGAAAAAATCCGAAATATTTTACTGGCAGCGCATGGAACGGAATGCACAAGCTGAAGTGGATTACGTAATCAGCAGACAAAACCAAATTTTCCCTGTCGAAGTCAAAGCCGGCACATCCGGCTCAATGCAAAGCATGTACAAATTTTTAGCACTCAAACACAGCGAATTTGGCTTCCGCGTCAGCCTTGAACCATTTTCAACCTTCGACAAAGTAAAAGTCATACCAATCTATGCTTTGTCGAATATCTGATTGTGGTAATGAACTTTTTAGATTGATATATGCAGATAAATAACACAACATCATAGTATTGCGACTGTCTTTCCGACTAACATCCACAATCGGTTCATCGTTATATCATAGAGGTTCAGGGAACCATAAACGACAGTACATTGGATTGCAGGAACGTTATCACACAGATAACGAGCAGGAGGATGAAACTGTGTTTGATTGTAAATCTGAACAAATCCGATTCTTTGCCGGCTAATCCAACCGCCGCACAAGCTACGGCAATCGATTGCGGCGAAATCATTTTTCCGGTTACGCCGCCTGAAGCATTCGAAGCAAGCGCTAAAACAGGATCCATTGATACGGAATGAGCTGTTTCATACTGTAAAGGCCCAAATAAATTATTGGCAGCAGTATCCGAACCGGTAATAAATACGCCAAGCCAGCCAAGTACAGGCGATAAGAACGGGAATATGGCTCCCGATTTTGCCAATGTAGCCGCTAATGCTAACATCATACCGGTATAATTGGCAATATTGGATAGCGCCAATACGGACATGATGGTTACCAATGGTAGCGCTATTTCTCTGCATGTTTCGCCAAATATTTTGACAAAATCAATCCAGGATAGTCTCAGAACAAACTTTGAAATGATTGTCGAAAATAATACGGCCGTACCTGCTAATCCTAAAAAAGGGATATTAAACTGCAAAGTAGTTGGGGCGCCTGCCGCATTAAACAAATATCCCATAACAGCAGGCACACCCTGAATCCAAGTCAGCGCTCTGTCGTTCAGAATCGCTTTTACCTGAGGTATGCCCCACAGTGTTACCAAAATCGTCAAAATGATATAGGGCGACCACGCTTTTAGGATTTGACTATTGGAATACTTTTGAATGTTTTTTTCTGTTTGCTTTTCATTATCAAAGTAATAAACTTTTTTTGGCTTCCAATATCTCAAAAATACCGTCAAAGCAATAATAGCTGCCAAAGCTGAAACTATATCCGGAAGCTCCGGCCCGATATAGTTCGATGTTAAAAATTGCACCACTGCAAAAGTACCTCCCGAAACTAAAATAGCCGGAAGTACTTCTTTCGTTTTTTTCCATCCGACAATAATAAAAACTAAATAAAACGGAACAATGAATGAGACAAATGGCAACTGACGTCCCACCATCGCCGATATGGCCGGCACATTATACCCGAAATTTCCGAAAGTTGTAATCGGAATACCGATTGATCCAAATGCAACCGGCGCCGTATTGGCAATCAAACACAGTCCGGCCGCATATAAAGGTTTGAATCCCAGCCCGATTAATAGCGATGCCGTTATGACTACCGGCGCACCGAATCCGGCCGACCCTTCAAGAAAAGCGCCAAAACAGAAAGCAATGAGAATCGCCTGTAAGCGACGATCGTCCGTAATCGCAACGATTGAGCTGCGAATAATCTCAAACTGACCTGTCTTGACGGTAATTTTGTATAAAAAAACTGCCGTCAAAATAATCCAGCCAATAGGCATAAAACCGTATACAGCGCCATACGTCGAAATCATCAATGTCATGGCAACAGGCATTTTAAAAACAAACATGGCTAATAAAGCCGCTACCAATAAGGTAGTTAATCCGGCAACATACCCTTTCATCTTCCGAATGGCCAGCGCCCAGAAAAAATACAAAATCGGAATAAGCGCCACACAAGCCGTCCACCAGATACTCCCGCCGACTGCGTCAGCTTTTGTTGTAAAATCAGAGAGAAAATTCATAAACAATATGTATAGTTGTTAATCTCGTTTGATGAAATAATCATTTTTATTTTCTTGTAAACCCCTGATCTACCATTTTTTTTAATAAGGAAGACAACTCGGCTGCTTTTTCTTTATTCGAAAAGAATTTATTGGTTGACTCGGCAGGATCTTCTTTTAAATTGTATAATTGGCCGGTTGGTCCGTTATGAATGGGTCTTACCCGACCGGGTGCACTGAATCCGGCCGAACCAAGTGCATCAATATATTTCCAGTCGCCTGCAGTGATAGATAGTCTGCCCGAAGAAGATATATTGATCAGGTGATCTCTTACAGGGCTTGTTATATTGCCCTCTATAACGCTCCAAAAACTAAAACTGTCTTCTCCGTATCCGGATGCTATGGGCTGATTGGTTAAGTCGGCAAATGTTGCCATCAAATCAATCAAACCTACTGTATGTTGGTAAGTTTGAGATTTTTTTATTGTGGCAGGCCATTTGATAAACATTGGAATCCGGTGTCCTCCTTCCCAGGCATCACCTTTCTGTCCACGCCATGGTGCATTGCTCCAATGACCATACCCCTGAATATCTTCCTCTTCCCAGGGAGAACCATTGTCGCTGGCAAAAATAATCATTGTATTTTCATCTATCTCTAATTGCTTTAATAATTCATTCACCTGATATACAACGTTATCTATTTGTGAAATAAAATCGCCATACGTTCCCATATCTGAGGTATCCGTAAAATGGTCGTTCGGCATCCAAGGCGTATGAGGGCCTGTCAAAGGTAGATATAACATAAACGGTTTATTGGTAGCACTTGCAACATGTTTTTTTATAAAAGAAAGACCTTCATCAACAAGTATATCAAGGCAATTTTCTACTTCGAACGATCGGGACATCTCTCCGTTTCTCCACCAAACGCCCCGATCCCAGTATATATCGTTCTCGTTCACGTGTTTACTATCCCATGCATGTTGTGTTCCTTCTTTCGAATGAGGGTAAATATCGGCAGTCAGGATAATGTCCGAATCAATCACTTCTCCGTTCCGCACAAACACATAAGGTGGCATATCAAGCGAAGCCGGCAGGATAAATGAATAATCAAAACCTAATTCGTTTGGGCTATTCTTTACCGGCACGCTGAAATTGGTATTGGTATAACCAAGTGTACGGCGGTCGGGAATAAGCGGTTTCGTTTCATCTTTTCTTTCCCAGTCCAACCCTAAATGCCATTTACCGACACAAGCTGTTGTGTATCCGGCTTTTTGCATCAATGTGCCGATTGTTTCACGCTCTTTTTCAACAAGAGGTGAGAGATAACCCCAATAGTTGTCCCTGTTCTCAGTCCTGAATAAATACCTACCTGTCATCAGCCCGTATCTTGACGGTATACTGACCGCACCGGCGGCATGGGCATCCGTAAAACAAATTCCGGTTTCTGCCAACTGATCAATGTTTGGTGTTTTTGTTCTTGCATAAGGATTTAGAAATGAAACATCTCCATATCCCATATCGTCTGCCAGAATAATCACGATATTCGGATTCCTGTGTTCTGATTTATTATCCTGCGACTGACAACCGGTCAACGTACACAAAGACGAGAACCCTAAAAAAGAAATCATTCCTTTCGTTGTAGTAAGTTTGTCCATAATTATTATTTGTTTAAAATAACGGGTACGAACAATTTAATTAAATTATTCATCCCCATAATGTTAACTTCATAAGGACAAAGGTACAAAAGATTTCTGAAAATATCACGCCATTTACAGGCATTTTTTTCGTTAACGACGAAATTAACCTTTCAGATTACCGTGTACTTGTTGCTAATCATTGCAATCACGCACAAATCAGAGATTCCTGATTTTCACAACTCCGGTCATGAGTTTATCGTCAATACATAATAAAAATCCCTGCCTGCTTTGGATTTTTTGCTTTTTCGATCGATTTTCGGTTTGGATTTTTTCGATTTTTGTTTGTTTTTTGGTTTGGATTGAAACCGGCAATTTCCAGGCTTGTGCCACCGTGCATAATGATATATTAGATACCTATCAGGATGATTTTAGTAAATACAAGTCGCGCATATCACCATTAGTGATATCGTATTCGTTGAAATCAGTTGCCATGCAAGCCGGCAATAAGTTTTTGATTATCAGTCATGGATAAAGGAGCTACCAATAAAACATTAATGCACTAATATACAATAGTTTGCATATTTGTATTAGGTCCATACACCACTAATTTTCCGTTAGGTAGTATTTCCATCGGATCTATGAATACCATTCGTTGTTCACCTGTTTCTGCAGTACGTCCGTGGTATACGCAATACCTTTTTCCGGCTATTGTGAGCACCATATTATGCCCGGTTCCTGTCACCAAACCACCTGTTTCCGTATTTTTCTGTAATACAGGGTTATTATCTGCTTTTGTAAAAGGGCCTAATGGGTTTTTGGCTGTTGCATAACCCACTGCATAATTCTTTCCGCCAAAATAATTAGCCGAATACATTATATAATAAGTATCTTTTTCTTTGAAAATGAACGAACCTTCAGTCCATCGGGTATTGATTTCATGCAAGGTTACAGAACGACTTTCCCATTCTGCCTGACTGTCGTTCAGGCTTACCGGAGGACGAAGTAAAAGTATCGGTTCGCCAATGATATCCAAAAAATCAGGACGGATTTCCACACCGTATACCCAGCTTTCTTCTATTTTCTGCTGGTCTTGCCAGGGGCGATCTAATTTTTCATTCCATCCCTGTGCTCTTGTCAGGTCAGTGAGTTCGCTTTCAACCGGATGTTTATAGGAACTGCGGGAATAATATAAATATACCCGGCCATTGTCAAACAACAAGTTGGCGTCGATGATGGGGTAGCCCGGATCGAATATCGGACGATTCATCAAATCTTCGAAAGGCCCAGAGGGATGATCGGCTACGGCAACCCCAATGCGATTATTTTCGATCTCGTTGGTTGGATTTACACGCCAATCAGCGCTGAACCACAAGTAATATTTTCCGTTATGTTCGTAAACTTCGGGTGCCCAGAAACGCGACACACACCATTGTCCTTCAGTATTTCCCTGATAGACACGTCCCATATCCGTCCAGTTAGACAGATCATCAGACATATAAGCCTTGAAACCGTCTCTTACTCCGCCGGTGCCATACATATAAAAAAATCCGTCAGAAGCATGCAAAATAAACGGGTCGCCATAAGCAATCGGCAAAGGATTTTGGTAAGTCGCCCGGTGCTTTTCGCTACATGACAATATGATGCCCAATAATGGTATATATAAGAGGTTAATAAGTATTTTTTTCATTTTGTTATAGTTTTATTAAAGTGTTCATTCTTTCATTCATTTATTACCATTCAAATTTTACCAATGACACTCCTTGACGGGGCAATTCAAATTCAACACTCAGTCTGTTGTTTGTGTTATTTATGTATTCCGGAGAGGTATACATTTGTAGTTGACCGCTTCGTTCGAGTATTTCAATCTGCTCTTTCGAAGGATGCTGAGGTCTGTCCATTGTTTTCCATACTTCATACGAGTTGCTGAATTTGCTATCGATTCTGTAATGGGAAAGCAATACTTTTGGAGCGGTAACAGGGATATTCGTTAACCTTAATATAACTTGTGCAGGTTCGGCAGGCAGGTCGTCGTCGTGATAATGCCAAATCATAACAGCTGCTGTTCTTTCAATATCACTTATACTTGCCAGGGCATTGATGTCAGCAGTTTCCCGAACACTGTTTTGCACTATATCTTTCGCAGAAAAATGCGAAGAAGATGTAGTATGAACAAGATATCCCTTCATCATGCCAAACATACGGAATACGTTGAGAACAGGTTTATTGACGCCGTTAGTAGCAAGATCGCGGAAGCCGGCAAACCATTTCTGATCTTCAAACTCGAACGACCACGATACGGCGCCAATGAAATTAACTCCCCATTGATGTGCAAGCTCATATTTACGAGCAAAAGACGCCGCCGTGTAGCTCGAATACATCGTTCCGTTGCGATAAGCATTTTGAGGGTGATAGTCTTCCGAACATGCGGCACAACCTTCCGGATCAGATTCGCCAATAATTACCGGAAGGTGTTTCAGCGTTGGAAAATCGGCGACAGCCTCAAACCCTCTTGACATATTTCGTAACTGTGCGCCAATATTCATTCGAATATGTTGATTGACCACTTGCGGAGCGCCTTTTGCATGAAAGCCAATATAATCGAGCGGCGAACCTTTTTGCCCTGTAGCATAATTTATTCCTTCGATCGCATGAGTGAGAAACTTACGCAGGAAAGCGTCGGCGTCGTTGGGGTTATTCGGATCTGTTGTTGTGTGAGGCCCTCCGATTCTTGCTGTTGGAAGGGCTTTCTTAAGACCATCCGCAGCATAATCGTACAGTTTACAATACTCCTCCAATGTTCCCGACCAATAACCAAAATCAGGTTCATTCCAAACTTCCCAATACCATGACTCAACCTCTTGTTGACCATATCGCTCTACACTGTGTTTCACCCATTGATATACAAGTTCACGCCATTTGTTGTAATCTTTCGGAGGTTGAGTCCATCCACGATAAATTTCGTTGTATGGTGTATTGGGAGTCCAATAATGACGGTATGGTTGAGGTTTGGACGACAACGCCTCCGGCATGAAACCGATTTGAACAAGCGGTTTCATGCCAAGAGAAGTATATGTATCCATAATTTTATCGATGATTGTCCAGTTGTATACAGGATTTCCCTTACTGTCTTCGGTATAGGCGTTTGTCGATCCCCACTTAAGCGCCGGAGTTCCGTCGCCGCTTGTAAGCAGGTTGTGCGTTCTGACAAAAACAGGAGTATAACTCATCTTCTGAAGTTCTTCTAAAAGTTTTACCCCGTCTTTCATATAGGTATAGTTAGGTTCGTCGTATCCAAACCATGCCCAGACAGGCTTCATGGCTTCGATTCTATTGCCCATATCTACCTCAATAGTTGTCGGTTGAGAGTTAATTTCAAAGCATAGAAAAAATCCCAGAAAGCAAAAAAAATGGTAATATTTCATTGTGATATACCTGATACCGAAAATGGTCTGTCGACTTTTGTTACTCCGCGGTTCAGAGCAGGTTGATCACCCATTTGGTAACTCACCACGCCTCCGTCCATTAATTCACTATAACGCAGGTAATTTCTGGTAAAAGGTTGACCGTTGAGCGTGGATGACTGGATGTAAACGTTTTTGTCGCTGTTATCGGCAGCTTCAATTACCAAGGTTTTGCCGTTTTCAAGGTGGATGGTCATTTTCGGAAATAACGGGCTACCAATCACATATTCGTCGGTGCCCGGGCAAACCGAATACAATCCCATAGCGCTAATTACATACCATGATGATGTTTGTCCCTGATCTTCGTCGCCCGGATATCCGTTAGGTCCCGAATTATAGAGTTTATCCATCACTGTACGCGCCCATTTTTGACTTTTCCATGGTTCACCTGCATAATTATAGAGGTAAATCATGTGTTGTATAGGCTGGTTGCCATGCGCATACTGTCCCATATTGATTATCACCATTTCGGCCATTTCATGGATAACACGTTGATATGTCCCTACTTTAAAATCATTAGGAACTGTAAACACCGAATCCAGTTTTGCAATAAAATTGGCATCGCCGCCCATCAGATTGATAAGTCCTTGTATATCGTGGAAAACCGACCAGACCCAATGCCATGCAGATCCTTCGGTAAAGGGTCCTCCCCATTCTGTAGGGTCGAAATTGGGAGTCCATACACCATCTTTGCCGCGTCCGCGCATAAACCGTGTGGAAGGATCGTATACATTGCGATAATTAAATATCTGTTTTCGGAATACATCGGCATAAAAATCAAGCCCTGTCTGCGAGGCTAACTGCATGCCACACCAGTCGTTATAACAATATTCAAGCGTTTTGGCAGTAGATTCACGAACATCCGGATAAGGGACATAACCCAAAAAGAAATAATCTTTCCAACCATCGCGTCCGTTAGCCGGACCACCAGGCCCTTTGTTGGTCACTTCGTGAATAATGGCTTCAACTGCATGTTTAGGGTCAAAATTGCGAAATCCTTTTGCCCATGCATCTGCCAGGAGAGAGGCAGCATGGTTTCCAATCATACCCCCCGAATGACCTGGAAATGACCACGACGGCAGCCATCCACTTTGGTCGTAAGCGTCTAACAGGCTTTTTACATAATGTCCGTGATAATCGGGATGCAACAACGCATTGAGAGGAAACTGTGCCCGGAATGTATCCCAAAAACCATTATCGGTATACATTACGCCGCTATGTAATTTGCCGTCGTAAGGACTGTAATAAATAGGAGCGCCGGTGGCGTCGTGTTCGTAGAATTTACGTGGAAAAAGCATCGAACGAAAAAAGCAGGAATAGAAAGTGGCCTTTTGTTCCTCGGTACCGCCTTCCACCTGTATTTTGTTCAATACCTTATTCCATGCTCTTTGCGCAGCAACTCTGGTTTCGTCTAAATTTTTATTTGCGCCAAGTTCCTGTTTTAATGTCAGTTCGGCTTGTTCGATACTGATAAATGACGACGCTATCTTTGCCTGAACAGTTACGCCGTTCCTGAATTTAATATATGCACCGACATATTCTTTTTCGAGTTCAGTTTCACCAGGATGAAGGATTCCTTCATTACCTTCCCATGTTCCATAAGCCTCGAAAGGTTGATCGAAAATCACCACGAAATAGTTAGCAAAACCCTGTGGAACACTACGACTTGCATTTTTACAAAATCCTGTTATTTTCCGTTCATTGGGAAATATATTCACTTTACTACCACCGTTATTGGCATCAAGAACCACGTACGATTCTTTTCCCGGAAATTTAAACCTCATGTGAACGCCTCTTTCGGTGGGCGACATTTCTGCTGTTACTTTATTGTCGAAAGTGACTTTGTAATGATGAGGTTTTCCGATTTCATCTTTGTGGTTAAATTTGGCCGAACGGCGATATTGATTCACTTCAAGCTTGCCGCTTACAGGCATCAATGAAAAGGCGGAGTAATCGCGCGTCCATGAACTACACTGGTGCGTTTGGCGGAAACCACGTATCGAATCAAGAAAAAACTGATAAATCCAGCCATCGCGGTTTGGAGCCGTTTGTGGCGTCCAAAAATTCATACCCCATGGTAAAGCTGTTGTCGGGTAGGTGTTACCGTAGGTTAGTTCGTATTTCGAATTGGTCCCCTGTAAAGTATTAACATAACGGGTCAACTCCTGTTCCTGAGCCATCAATGTTATGGCAGAAAGAAACATGATGATAAGTAATAATCTTTTTTTCATTTTTTTTGAATATATTTGACAATTCAATGTAGCTGAATGAATATAAACGTTTCCTGAATTAACAATAATAAAAAAAAGAAACTGTCAAAAACAAATATAACATTTGTAGCGCAATCTATCTAAATTATAGATATTTAACTCAATACAAAGTAGTGCTTAGTTTCTGACAGTTCCATAGTATACAAAGTTACATGCTGAAATTTCAGCGTGCAGGCGTCGACATTGAAGGCGGCGCAACATCAGGAGAGCTTGCCCAACTTTTGTTAGGTCTCGGACCCATTTGGAAAACAAGTTTTCCGCCTTGAATGATATCATCATGTTTGATCCATGCCTGATTATGCGTTTTACCGTTTAATGTAGCCGATTGGATATATTTATTCTGATCTGAAACATTTTTTGCCTCAATTATAAATTGTTTTCCATTGCCTACATCAATAACTGCTTCCTCAAAAATCGGACTGCCGATATCCCAGATAGGTTGTCCCGGACATTGCGAATATAACCCGATGGAGCTAAGTGCATACCATGCCGACATGGCGCCACCGTCTTCATCGCCACTTAATCCGAACGGTGTAGTATCGTACCACATTTGCATCATTTGCCGTACTTTGTTTTGTGTCATCCATGGCTGGCCTGCATAATTATACAGGTATGGAATATGAAAACAAGGTTCATTCCCATGACTGTACATCCCTACCAGACCGGTCATATCAGGCATTTGGGCAAGAAATTGTAGTTTATCATTGCGGTGGCTTGTTACAAACAACTGATTCAATTTGTCAATAAATTTTTCTCTCCCGCCCATCAAATTGATCAGTCCCTGTACATCGTGTTGTACATGCCATGTATATTTCCATGAGTTTCCTTCAGCAAAATATCCTTCACCTGCAAAACTTCCCGAATATATGGGATCAAACGGTTCAATCCAATTTCCATCAGCGTCTTTCGGCGCCATCAGGCCAAGTTCGGGCTTATACAGATTCTGATAATTGTGCGCTCTTTTTATAAATAATTGGTAATCGTCTTCTTTTCCCAAGGCTTTTGCAATTTGTGCCAGACACCAGTCATCGTAACAATGTTCTAAAGTTACAGAAACCGACTGTCTTCTATGCCAGGGGTCAACTTCCTTGACCCATTCTTCAACACCCGTTTCAGGAAGCCATGGCGCCTGATAGGGTAATCTTTCATATTTAAAACCAGGTTCGTTGCGCTGCCAAACGTTAGCCGGTTGAAAGTCCTTTCTGACAGGTAAAGACGGAAAATATCCCTTATCAAAATAACATTGCTCTAATTCGGTAATATACATCGCATCTTTCCAAGGAATCATAGTCGCTTGTGTATGATTCTTTTTCATGCCTTCGTATGCAAGTTGAACGTCAAAATCGCGTACTCCTCTGAAATAGGCGTCAACAATCACAGCAGTAGAATGGTGGCCGATCATCGCCGATGAACTTGGCAACCAACCAGTTTGCTGATAAGTTTTAAGCCAGCCCTGTATGGTTTTATTCGCATCGGCAGGTCTGATCAAACACCAGAACGGATAGGCGCCACGGTATGTATCCCATACATTACCCATTCGAAGTGAACGCGTGCGATGAAGCGTCGTGTAAAATAGTTGGCGTTGTTTTTCTGTGCCGCCCTTGACTTTGATCACATTGAGTTCATCGTTCCACAATTGTTTGGTTTTTTCCTTTATTTGATCGAATGATAATGTACCAACCTCGTTTGTAACAAAGTCGCGGGCTTTATCAATACCGGCGCGTGACATACCAATTCTTAGTTCTACAGTCTCAGGAGAGGCGCCAACAGAATAACTGACATAGAAACCAGAATTGGTGCCTGTCATTGTTGTCGAATTCGCAGCAATGGTATTGTCCTTCCATGTTCCACCTGAGTTGTAAGGTTTGGATAAGTTAGCGTAAAAATAAGTTTTCGAACCAGAAGAAGCGCCGGCTCCTCCACCGCCTTGTCTTCCTGCAATCGATCCTGACGAACCTTCAATCACTTGATTGTCCTTTATACTAACGTTTCCTTCACCTGCAAAATTTAAAAGCAAATTAGATGTTTCATTGGCAGGAAGGGTAAACCTGAAAACGACCGTATTGGCAGTAACGGTAAATTCTGTATTAATTTCAGGATCTTCGAGAAGTACCTGATAATAATAGGGTGTGGCTGTTTCGTGATCATGATCGTATCTCGAAGCATTTTCTACGACGTCTGTTTTTACTCTGCCGGTTGTTGCCATTAGATTACCGATAGTACCGCGGTCGGCAAACTGAAAAACGCCACCGGTTACCCCCAATGGGAATCCATAGATTTTATCGGAAAAGTACCAGTCGGTAATCCGAACAGAAGAATGCGTAAATGTGGGGAATAGCCCTATTTCACCTTCCGGCGCTCTAATCACAGGTGTAGCGCCTCTTGTCTTTGGATTGATGGTACCGATATACAGGTATACATCATCAGCAGGACTTGTTTCTGTTTTGGCAGTACACCCAAAAAGGATTGCAGAAAATAATACTGCACTTAACAACTTTGTTTTTGTCATGTTTATTAATTTTTTAATTTACAAAATGATTCTTATTTGATTTATATTTATGTTTAAACATTTAATGTTCTACTATCTGACGTATCTATGTCGGCTTACTATTTATGCCGTCGTAAACATGCAGATAATATAGGTTTCATATATGTTCTTTATCTTGCAGATGACATGGAAGGCGGTGCAACATCAGGAGAGCTTGCCCAACTTTTGTTAGGTCTCGGACCCATTTGGAAAACAAGTTTTCCGCCTTGAATGATATCATCATGTTTGATCCATGCCTGATTATGCGTATTACCGTTTAATGTAGCCGACTGGATATATTTATTCTGATCTGAAACATTTTTTGCCTCAATTATAAATTGTTTTCCATTGCCTACGTCAATAACTGCTTCCTCAAAAAGCGGACTTCCAATATCCCAGATAGGTTGTCCCGGACATTGTGAATATAACCCAATGGAGCTAAGTGCATACCATGCCGACATGGCACCGCCGTCTTCATCACCGCTTAATCCGAATGGGGTAGTATCGTACCACATTTGCATCATTTGTCGTACTTTGTATTGCGTCATCCACGGCTGCCCGGCATAATTATACAGGTAGGGAATGTGAAAACAAGGTTCATTCCCATGACTGTACATTCCCACCAAACCGGTCATATCCGGCATCTGGGCAAGAAATTGAAGTTTATCATTGCGATGACTCACTACAAACAATTGGTTCAATTTGTCAACGAATTTTTCTCTTCCACCCATTAAATTTATCAGTCCCTGTACATCGTGTTGAACACTCCATGTATATTTCCATGAATTGCCTTCAGCAAAAAATCCTTCACCGGCAAAACCTCCCGAATAAATAGGATCGAACGGTTCAATCCAATTGCCATCTGCGTCTTTCGGAGCCATCAGGCCAAGTTCGGGTTTATACAGTTTCTGATAGCCGTGTGCTCTTTTTAAAAACAATTGATAATCGTCTTCCTTTCCCAATGCTTTGGCCATTTGCGCCAGACACCAGTCATCGTAAGCATGTTCGAGCGTTACTGAAACCGACTGTCTTCTATGCCAGGGGTCAACTTCCTTGACCCATTCATCAACGCCTGTTTCAGTAAGCCAAGGCGCCTGATAAGGCAATCTTTCATAATAAAAGTCTGGGACATAACGTTCCCATACATCAACGGCTTTATAATCTTTTCTTACAGGCAAAGCAGGAAAATATCCCTTATCAAAATAGCATTGTTCCAATTCGGTGATATACATTGCATCTTTCCACGGAATCATAGTTGCTTGTGTATGATTCTTTTTCATGCCTTCGTATGCTAACTGAACGTCATAATCACGCACTCCCCTGAAATATGCATCTACAATCACAGACGTAGAATGATGGCCGATCATTGCACCGGAACTTGGCAACCAACCGGTTTCCTGATAGATTTTTAGCCAACCCTGTATTGTTTTGTTTGAATCCTCAGGTCTTATCATACTTAATAATGGATAAGCTCCGCGATGGGTATCCCATACATTACCCAAACGAAGCGAGCGTGTGCGATGAAGCGTTGTGTAAAATAGCTGGCGTTGTTTTTGGGTTCCGCCTTTAACTTTGATTACGCCTAATTCTTCATTCCATAATTTTTTGGTTTTATCCTTTATCTGATCGAACGTCGATGTTCCCACTTCGTTAGCGACGAAATTCCGGGCTTCATCAATACTTGCACGCGATATACCAATACGAAGCTCAACTGTCTGAGGAGTGGATGAAACCGGATAACTGAGATAAAAACCTGAATTGGAGCCTGTAGTCGATGTCGAATTGGCATTAATGGTATTGTCTTTCCATGTACCATAAGCGTTGAAAGGTTTTGATACTTTAGCGTAGAAGTATGTTTTCCCGCCGCCTGAAGGTACACGGCCCTGGCTTACCTGAGGCTGAGGCGATGATGTTGAACCTTCGATTTGATCGCCTTTAATTTCGACGCTGGCTTCTCCTGCCAAATTCATAAGCAAATTTGATGTTTCATTTTCCGGAAGGGTGAATCTGAAAACAATAGTATTGGCAGTAACGGTAAATTCTGTATTAATATTCGGATCTTCGAGAAGTATCTGATAATAATAGGGCGTAGCCGTTTCGTGATCGTGATCGTATCTTGAAGCATTTGCTACAACGTCAACGTTCACCCTGCCTACGCTGGCCATTAATGAACCAATACTGCCGCGGTCTGCATATTGAAAGATGCCACCAGTTATACCCACCGGAAACCCGTATAATTTTTCGGAAAAGTACCAGTCAGTAAACCTAACTGAAGAATGAGAAAACGTGGGAAATAAGCCTATCGAACCTCCCGGAGTTGTTATCACTGGCGTAGAACCTCTCGTCTTCGGATTGATGGCGCCGATATACATGTAAACGTCATCAACAAGCTGTGCTTCAATTTTGGCAGCACAGCAAAAAAGTATTGCAGAAAATAATACTGCCTTGAATATTTTTTTTGTCATGGTTAATAATTCTTAAAAATTTATAAAATGATACGATGAAAAAACACTTCAAAATTAGTTAAAATAAGGCTTCCATATATAGGAAGCCTTATTATTCTTAAAACATTTTAGCGATTCAAAACTTTTACCTGTTTAGGCTCACTATAGTTATACCTATTTGCTCCTTCGATCTGGAGATTTATGCGAGCGCCAACTCTGATATAATAGTCTCTATTCGGAGAAAATTCGCTGTTGGTGGTAAGCGTAATGACGTCTCCGGTAGCGAAAGCGGTTTGTGCGGCATTGCCTGATAAACTCGGCGAATAACGACTATCATTGTTATGACTTCCCACGTGGTAACTCGAAGAGTTGATAAAAAGGTAAATATCAGCTATATTTTGTTGATAATTGGGATTATTTGTACCTCTTGTTATCCTGAAAGAAGCCGTAATTTTTGTTTTTGCAGCATTTACAACCGGCTCGCCAACCCATTCAATTTTTAAAAAGGGTTCTACCTCCCAGTCAATTACAACTGTACCTTTTATATCGCGGGTTATGCTTTCATCAACGGTGTAGCTTCCAGCCGGACCTTGCTGAAGAGGTACAAATGGACCTGCTATACAAATATTATAATTACCCTTAAAAATCTTGGTATTATTATACTTACCGTCTTGCATGGCGTAAAAATCGAAAGGCGTCGGATTATCGCTCCAGCTATACTCCAACATCCTGATTCGCGTACCGTTGTTGCTAACTTCCGTTTGCAGGGCTTCTGTCTTGTTGGTGCCTTTTATAAAAATAGTTCCTCTTAAAGTCTCGCGTGGAGGATCATAATTATCAAGAGGCGCGCATGAATAACATACAAGCAGTGCAAAAAAACAAACAACTAAAAAAATATATTCTTTTTTCATATTATAGTTTTTTTAATAATTAATAACCTGGGTTTTGAATAAGCTTTGGACTCTCATTGATTCGAGCCGTTGGAATTTCCTTGTAATACCATCTTGGCTGAAATGTAAAGATATGGAGACGCTCATCAAGCCTGTCGTCAAAAAACCATTTGTTTTCATTCATAATGAAAAATGGATTTAACGTTCTGTAAACGGTATTATTCTGTTCTCTATCAATTACCCTCCAGCGTTTCATATCAAACCATGTTTTATTCTCAAAGGCAAGTTCCTTTCTACGTTCTTTTCGAACAAGATCAATGGTGAGATCAGTTTCTGCCGGAATAATATCCGCTCCAGCTCTTTCCTGTATTTGTTTGATACAGTTATAAGCATCCGTTCTGTATGCCTCTCCCTGACCCAATAAAAAAAGTTCGAAAGCGGCTTCGGCCTGGTTCAGTAATACTTCGCCATAACGCAGTTCTATCCAACTCTGGTCAGACCTACCTTCTACGGTAAGCGCTGGCGGCATGTTAGGATTCATCCATTTTCTTAATCCAAAACCTGATAAATTACAAGCGAGCTGACCCTGATCGGCAAAAATTCCACTTGCGCCTGTTGCGTTATACGTGCTACCTGAAGCATCTGTAACTGTTTCAACGGCTGTAAAGTCGTTTGACATGGCAATCACGGTGCGATCACCATATACAGTTTGATACTTTTCACGAGCACCTTCAGGCATTAACCGTGTTATTCCTGCACCAATAGGAGGCTTATAAACACCGCGATATAGCTCAAAAACTTCTCCTTTAAAAACGTCTCCGGGGAAAATAACAGTAGCTCTTAAGCGAGGTTCGGCATTTGCGAAAAAATCCATGGGATTATCGTATATTTTGTAATACCCATTTTGATCATAAACATCAACCTGGCCATTAGCCTTTTTGGGCAAGCCGTCGAACATCTCGGCAAAACTGAGGTTTGGATTGCATATCGTTCCCCATGTAGTTGGCCTATATTGTAATTGAAGATTATAGATATCATGGCTGTGTACGGAATTAGGATAACCATATTCCCTTATAAAAATATTTTCCGTACTGGAGGCGTCAAAAAACATATCTACAAAATTTTTATATTGAGCCTCTCTGTCTGTTGCGCTCCAGGCGTTTTTATAAAGAGCATAATCACTCGATTCTAACAGTTTTGCTGCATCATAGCTCAATTTAAAAAAACTTTGTGCTTTATCGGCCGGAATTCCACATACACGTTTATGAGTATTGGGATCAGTAAGCTCAATGGTGTTATATGTAGCAATAGAACCGGCAAACAGCATGGCTCTCGATTTGAAGCCCATGGCCGTATATTTATTGGCTCTTGTTGCATGTGTTTTTTCCGGAAGCAACCGGTAGGCTTCATCAAAATCGGCGGCAATTTGATTATAAACTTCCTCTTCGGAAGCGCGAGAGATATCATAATCGTCAAGTCTATCGGCATCATATACTAAAAGTTCTGTTACCAATGGCACTCCTCCATAGCGTTTTACCATGGCAAAATAAATCATGGCCCGAATAAAATAACATTCTCCTATCCACTGGTTGATTTGATCATCAGAATAACCGGCCGTGACTTTATAGGAAGGCAACTCATCCATAAAGAAGTGAATATCACGAAGAGCTGAGTATGCATCGCTCCAATAAGTGTGTGTTTCGGTGGCGGCGGCACGCACGTCGCGGCATGTGGATTCTCCTGTAAGAGACCAAAAAGTAGGAGAACCGGTACGATTAAATCCATTCCCGTGAGTAAAACGAAAATCCTCAATAGGCAAGGTTCCATAAAAACGTGCAAGAAATATATTTATTCCGGATTCATTGCTAAATAAATCAGCATCTGTTACGACATTTACCGGCAGGACGTCCAGTTCAATACATGACGGCATGAAACATACGAACGTAATTATTATTAAAAAATATTTAAAAGTTTTCATACTCTATTAAAATTTTAAGTTTAAACCAACAGAAAAAGATTTGGCAATAGGATATACATTTCCACTGCTATCGCTTGTATGTTCGGGGTCTGAAATCAAATCTTTATGCTTGATAGTAAACAAGTTATAACCATTCACATAAACTCTTACTCCCTGTATTTTTACTTTTTGCAATAAATGTGTCGACAAGGTATATCCCAATTCTATGGTTTTTAATCTCACATAAGAGGTGTTATACAGGTTATGCTCTGAATTTGAATTGGGCAATGCTGTTCCTACCCCTGTCGCAGAAAAATAGCCGGGAATCCATTCAGTTGTATGCTCGTAAGGATTTACGCCAATTTGAGTTGGATGCCACCTGTCAAGAAAAAATACTAATGCGTTTGAATAATCACTTCCCCACATCGGTTCATACAATTGTGATGAGTATCGCACATAAGACATGGCAGTTCCCTGCCAAAGCATGGATAAATCAAAACCTTTCCACTCTCCGTTCATTGACAGGCTATAATACAAAGGAGGAGTGGCATTTTGTTCGTAAGCAATCGGATGCTCGTCTAAAGCGTCAATTCTTCCGTCGCCATTCCAGTCTAAATAAATATAATCGCCTGGTAAAGCGCTTCTATCGTAAAAAACCGAAGAATTGGCAATTTGTTCATAACTCTGGAAACGGCCATCAGCTGCTCTTCCGGCATGAATCCCCTGATAACGGTTATTATTATCATACCTTGTGTAGTTGAGCCATGAGTTTCCTGCACGGGCTATTTCCCTATGTAGTGTCATTGTACGTGTATAGGCAACCATTCCTGTTACGCTGTATTTAAAATCAGCGATTTTATTTTTATGTCTCAATTCCAATTCATATCCAAAATTCCTGTCAGAGTTTAAATTTTCCTGTGGCATAGAAGCTCCTAACGTACTTGATATAGATATATCTTTGGTAGCTAATCGTCCTGTTCTTGTTCTTACGAAATAATCAAAAGAAGCACCCAATAAACCGTTCCATGCGTCTGCATCTACTCCTAAATTCATTGTTTCCGCTACCACCCAGGTAAGATTAGGATTGATAATCCCTCTTGAATTTGCGGAAGCAATGTAAACGCCGTCAAAGTAATAACCACTTGGCAATTGTGTTGCTGAACCTCCGGTAGCCGGGTAATTCCATCCTGACAGCCAGTTATATCCCGACGCCGGTGAATCGTCGCCCATTCTTCCCCAAGAGGCGCGAAGTTTGAAATTGTTGACAACTCCTAATACTGAATTTCTCCAAAAATTCTCTTCTGCCACTCTCCAACCACCGGACACTGATGGGAAAAAACCCCAGCGTCCTTTTGTATCAAATACAGAAGAACCATCATAACGAAAGGCAAACTCAAACAGATATTTAGATTGGTAGTCGTAACCCAATCTACCCGCAAGCGCCTGGTTTGTTTTATTGTAAAGATTACTTTCGGTGGCACTCATGGATCCCAACTGGTTGTCAGTATTTCCGGCAAAAAGATAGTCAATGTAAACGCTCAGGTCCCGCCGCGCATAAAAGTTGTCGCCTTGCCTTCTTTGTCCTTCCCACACTACTAAAGCATCTACCTTGTGGTCGTTAAATTTGCGTTTATAATCCAATGAAATATTGTAAAGCATTTGTGGATTGTTATAAAATTCTTGTCTAACATAAGAAGGACTATTACGAAAGCCGGTAGATACATATTCACCAGTTGCTTCATTATATTTGAACATTTCATACGCACTTACATATTGTTTATTGATATTAAATCTTTGGTTGTAACTGAACATTGCATTGGCTGTCAACCCCGTGATATAAGGTATTTGATATGATATGCTCGTGCTTCCATTAAACTCCTTGACTTCGTTTTTACGATATCCTGATATATCTGAGTTTGAATTTGCATAAGGTTGCTCGCCTTCAATCATTCCATAATATAAGTAATTTGGGTTATTATTAACGTAGATGGGCATAATTGCCGGACAACGCTGCATAGTATAAATAACCCTATCGCTTTCGTCAAATCCCCGGTTTCTTTGATCCATCATTCCGTACATGTTCAAGGATACTTTAAGACGATCGGTAATATTTACTGTTATGTTGGAGCGAAGATTATAACGCTGATAATTATAATCATTGCTACGTAAAAAGGATTCGTTATACGAATATCCTCCTGACATAAAGAACGTTACCCTGTTGTTTCCTCCGTTAATGTTAATGCTATGCTGTCTTTCAGGCGCTGCTGTTTGCATCACTTCATTCCACCAGTCAGTGCTTGCCCCTCCATTGGCATAATAGTTCTGAATATACTCCTCCGAATATGGCGCTGTATTATTTGTGTCTATAGCGCGCATCACTTTTTCGTTTCTCAAAACCATCCATTCAGTCGCAGTTGTACTTCTCGGCGAACCTGACGGATATTTCCATCCCATTCTTCCTGAATAGTTCACCGCCGCCTTACCTCCGGTGTCATTCCCTTTAATGGTGGTAACTAAGATAACGCCATTAGCTGCACGAACGCCATAGATTGCAGCAGAAGCGTCTTTAAGAACAGATAAATTTTCGATGTCGTTTGCATCAAGACGTTGAAATGCAGTTATGTCTCTAATTACGCCGTCTATTACGACCATAGGATCGCCAAAACCGCGAATGTCAAAATTACCTGAAAAAGCTCCCGGTTCAGATGATTTTTCAAAAACGCGTACACCCGGAAGTTTACCGGTTAGCATATTCTGAACATTATCATTTTTAGTGGTAATGATGTCTTCGCCGGAAACAGCAGCTATAGCACCTGTTAATGATTCCTTTGTTTTTACGCCATAACCTACAACTACAATTTCTTCCAACGCAGCAACATCTTCGCGAAGCATAATGTCAAAAAGTGTTTGAGTTCCTGAATTCACTTCCTGTGTTGTAAATCCAATGAATGAAAACACTAAGATGGCATTATTTGGAACATTCGAAATGGTGAATTGTCCGTTTACGTTTGTAACACTACCATTTGTGGTTCCTTTCACAATTACATTGGCTCCAATAACCGGACCATCAGTATCACGAACAATACCTGTAATTGTTCGACCTTGTTGCAATGGTAGAACTGAAACGGGGGGGTCGGGGGTTTTTGCGTTAGCAATTACAATCTGCCGATCTGAAACATAGTACTTGTTCTTTGTTCCTGCAAAGAGCTGATCCAATACTTTTTCTACTCCTTCATTTTCGACT
>Ga0082212_10003772_pt1 | contig 21325 bp, 18 predicted proteins | sample TergutNt197P3_FD_71548 | JGI IMG/M metagenome (GOLD analysis project Ga0082212, IMG submission 71548) | Neocapritermes taracua P3 segment gut microbial communities from Petit-Saut dam, French Guiana - Nt197 P3 | ecosystem: Host-associated > Arthropoda: Insects > Digestive system > Gut ... | reverse complement strand
CGACATACAGGAATGGCATTACCGTTCGACGATCTTTGCGTTCCTGCGCGGATGCGGGGTCGTCGTTGCCGCCGAGATGCACACGAACAGGGGACGCCCCGATCTCGTCGTCAGGCACAAGGGCCGTACCTACATCATCGAAATCAAGGTAGCCCGCAAAGGCCGGAGCGCCAAAAGCATGGCCGCAGAAGCGCTACGCCAGATCATGGATAACAATTACGCCCTGCCTTACCCCGATGCCATCAGTCTTGGTATTGGCATTGATGACAAGGCGCGTCAAATCAAATCGTTTCAGGTGGAAGGCGGTGGCTGATGTATCACGGACATTTTTGAAAGTACAGAAATAATCCTTACTTTTGTAGCAAAAAAAACATGAAATCCTTTCTTATCGACAACAACAATGTAGCAGATTATGCCGCAAAAATTGCAGCATGGATACGCGAAAAAGTTATTCAGGCACGCTGCAAAGGCGTCGTGTTTGGTATGAGTGGAGGTATCGACTGCAGCGTGGCGGCACGGCTCTGTCAGGTTGGCGGGGTGGATGTGCATTTAGTGATGATGCCCTATGGCGATGGCATGGTGAAGTCAAAAAGCCAGGAGCATGCGATGGAGTTGATTGAAAAGTTCCATTTTCCGTACCATGTCTTCGATATCAAACCGGCGGTCGACGCCTTGACCATTCCGGTCGACGCCCCGTGCCTCGAAGACAGCGATGCCGCACGCAGCGGTGCGTTTGAAATAAGCCAAGCCAATATCCGTCCGCGTGTACGGATGACCTACCTCTACCAGTTTGCACAATTAAACAGCCGGTTGGTGCTTGGCACGAGCAACCTTTCCGAGATTACCGTCGGTTATTGCACCAAGTGGGGCGACGGTGCCTGCGACCTGCAGCCTATCGCATCGCTTACGAAACAGGAGGTATACGTACTTGCCAGGTATTTGGACATACCGGCAAGCATCATCCAAAAAGCGCCGTCGGCCGAACTGTGGGAGGGACAAACCGATGAAGACGAACTGGGACTATCTTATTGCCAGATCGACGACTTCATCCTCCACGGCACGACAGGCAAGCCCGAAACAGACCGGAAAATCACAGACCGCATGGCCATGTCGGCACACAAACGCGAAGCCATCCCTTTTTATGACGGAATAGCAATCAAAAAATAAAACATTATGAAAAAGTTACTCTTCGCGGCGTTGCTTGCCGCTGTCTGCTTAGGAATAAGCGCGCAGAAAAAAGTGTATGACATAGCTGCTTTCGTCTATCCGGCGTATGCTTCCGACGACCAGCGGCTGCTCCCTTTCTGGCCGATGGGGATAGGCGAATGGGAAACGGTCATCACCATGCAGAAACGCAATCCCGGCCATTATTGGGACAGGAAACCTTTGTGGGGATACATCAACGAGGCCGACCCTGCCGTGATGAAGATGGAAATTGACGAAGCCACGAAGCATGGCGTCAACGTCTTTATCTTCGACTGGTACTGGTATGATGGCCGTCCGTTCATGGAGACAACGCTCGATAACGGTTTTCTGAAAGCCGATAACGTCGACAAGATGAAATTCTATCTGATGTGGGCAAATCATGACGTGACGAACGCGTGGGACACGCGCATCAGCAATGCTGACCGCACGAATGTGATCTGGACGGGGAAAGTGAGCCGGGATGAATTTGAAAAGATTTGCAAGCGGAATATCGAAAAGTACTTCAAGCATCCGCAGTACTACAAGATCGACGGCAAGCCGGTCTTCATGATCTACGATATTCCCAAACTGATTGAAGGACTGGGAGGGGTCGAACAGACGGTTGCAGCCCTCAAATGGTTTACCGACGAGACTAAAAAAGCCGGATTCCCGGGCCTCGACCTGCAACTCACCATGTGGGCCATCAATGTCAACCACAGCGGCTTCGACGGCAGTAAAACCCAAAACCCCGAAAATGAATTCGTGAAGAAACTTGGCTTTACAAGTACCACGCATTATCAGTTTGTACATTTTATAAATGTAGACCGCGATTATCCGGCGATCATCGAAGACGTGCAAAAGGAATGGACGCGGTTAGACCAAACCTACGACATACCCTATTATCCGCATGTGAGTATCGGTTGGGACAACAGCCCCCGGTTCGTCCGTAGTGCCGTCGTGAAAAACAATACCCCTGAAAATTTCGCCAAAGCATTGCAAATGGCCAAAGCATACGTCGACCGTCATCCGCAGCAGGCGCCGCTCATCACCATCAACAGTTGGAACGAATGGACCGAAACCAGTTACCTGATGCCCTGCAATATCTTTGGATACGGGTATCTGCAAGCAGTGAAGGAGGTCTTCAAATAAGTTCACAGCAACCACATCAAAAACGGCAGATACTCCATTAACTCTTTCCTCAATATCTTGAGTGCATTCGATATCCGGTAAGCGATGGTCTTTTCGGAGATGGATAGTTTCTCCGCAATTTTCTGATAGGTCATATCTTCAAATCGGTTCATCTCAAATGCTTCCCGATAAGATTGGGGGAGTTTTTTGATGGCGTAGTCCAGTTTTTCCATCAGCTCGCCGGGGATATAAAAATCGGGGTCTTCAAACTGCGTGACAAACTTCTCATAGAGTTTTTCGTGTACCCGCGCCCTTACCTTCTGGTGAGCAACGCTGTTGAGGCATTTGTTTTTGGTGATGGTGAACAACAGCGACTTGAGCGACATTTCGGGTGCGACGGACTGACGGTTTTCCCACAACCACATCATCACATCCTGCACGATGTCCTCGCATTCGACAGCCGGTACAAACTGCAATGCAAAAGCGCACAACGCACCGTAGTAAGTGTTGTGAACGACTTCAAACGCCTTTTCATTGCCTTCTTTCAGTCCAAGCCTTGTCTCATAGTCGATATGCTGTTTGTCCATTGTTGCGGAGATGGCAAATTTTTTTGCAAATGTAAACAGAAAAAACAAGTTGACAAAAAAGCAAAAAAAAATTTATTTTTTGTTTAGTATATTTACCGGATGAAATGTATTAGTAGCATGAAACAGAAAATTGAAGACGAATTATTGTTCCGTTTCCTGACGGAAAAGGTCACTGCCGAAGAGAGCGGGCAGGTAGCGCAATGGTGCGACGAATCCGTTGAAAATCAGCGGATGCTGGAGCAGTTGTACTTCACATTGAAGGTAAGCGACTGTTTGGGCGTGATGCAATCGGTCGACCGCGACCAGTCGTGGAGCAAGTTGAGAAAACGGATACGGCAGCAGGCGCTGACGGCGAAGCGACGGCTGGCGTTTCAGCGCCTGCAGCGCGTGGCGGCTGTTTTGTTCCTGCCGGTGGTGGCGCTGACGGTCTGGCTGACGGTGCAAAAGAATGAAATCCCGATACCTTTCATCGAACAACATTCCAATCCGGGCATGGTCGTATCCTTTGAACTCCCCGACGGTTCGAAAGTGTGGCTGAATGGCGGAAGCCGTTTGCGTTATCCCGGCATGTTCAAGGGAAAATACAGGGAAGTGCAAATAAGCGGACAAGGATATTTTGAAATCGCCCGCAATGCGCAGCAGCCGTTTATCGTCAGGAAAGACGAAACTTTTTCGCTGGAGGTGTTGGGCACTTCGTTCAACCTGGCAGCGTACGACGACGAGGATATCATCGAAACAACATTAGTCGAAGGATCGTTAAGGCTCAAGCTGTTGCAGCATGGCGAGGTCGTACAGCGCGTGATGAAGCCCAACGAAAAGGTGATTTATGCCAAGGGCACCCAGTCGGAATCCGTACAGGTTGCAACGGCTGTTCCGAGCGAAGCACAAACGGTCGCGCCTGTGCGCATGCCTACCCGGATGATACCCGAAACTGTAAAAGTTGCGAAGGTTGATCCGCAATATGACATTGCATGGAAAGAACAGAAGATTTTGTTCAGGAACCACCCGATGGAAGAGGTGATCCGCACGCTGGGACGTTATTATAATGTACGGTTTGTAGTCAAGGACGAAAAGGTGATGGATTCGGCCATTACCGGCACGTTCACAAACGAGCAGTTGCCCCAAATAATGGAATATTTGATGATCGCTTCAGGAATCAAGTATCATATCATACCCGTATCCGCCGAAAATGAAGAAATTAAAACCGAAATAGTAGAAATATGGAAATAATGTAAAACACTATAATGCCGTTGCCTATGGAAAAGTAAAGAACATACAAAACAAACACTTATTTTATTTTTAAAAAATCATTTATTAACTAAACTTATTAATAATCATGAGATTCTTATTATTATCTCTCTTTTTTTCGATCGGCGTGACCTGGGCCAATCAGAGTTATCCACAAATGGCCCGGATATCGCTTGACATACAAAACAAGACCATTGCCGAAATATTGGAAGTTGTAGAACAGCAAAGCGAGTTCTCCTTCATTTACGACAGTAAGGCGGTCGATACGCAACATCGACTGACGGTACAGGCCGAGAACAAAAGCATTTTCGAAATACTGAACATGATGTTTTCAGGCCTTGATATTGCTTATACGGTCATCAATGAAAAGATTATTCTGACCATGAGCGACGAGATGCTGAACCGTGTCCAGCAGGGCATTTCGATCACCGGAACGGTCACTGATGCCGACGGCCAACCGCTACCGGGCGCCAATGTGGTGATTAAGGGAACCACGCAGGGCATGATGACCGACATAGATGGCCGTTATGCCATTACCGTGCCCGACGCGGAGACTGTATTAACATTCTCGTATATCGGGATGAAGCGTCAGGAGATCGTCGTGGGCAATCAGCGGACGCTGAATGTCGCCCTTCAGGAAGATGCCATCGCTTTGGACGACATCATCGTCATCGGTTACGGCACAGCCAAAAGGCAGGAGTACACCGGCTCGGTCGGTTCTGTCAAATTGGAAAACTCGGCCCTGGCGCTGTTGCCCAACATGAACGCACTCGAGTCGTTGAAAGGGACGGTGACGGGCATGAACGTCGGCGCGGTTAATTCGGCAGGCGGCCAGCCGGATATGTTGATTCGAGGACAAAACTCCATCAACGGATCCAATACGCCATTGATCGTACTCGACGGGGTGATTTTTATGGGTAGCCTGAGCGATATAAACCCCAACGACATTGCCAGTTTCGACGTGTTGAAAGACGCCGTGTCGTCAGCCGTTTACGGTTCGCGCTCAGCCAACGGCGTCATCGCCATCACGACTAAAAAAGGGCGTTCCGAAAAGCCTGTCATTACCCTGAACGTATCGTCCGGCATTCAGACCTGGCCTAACCGGCCCGAGCTGCTGAAAGGAGAAGAGTTTGTCAAGTTGGTCAACATCCGCGGCAATTATGCCGAAGGCACTACGGTATGGATGCATGCGGATGAATTAGCCAATTTTCAGGCAGGAAAGGAGTATGCGTGGTTAGACGAAATCAGCCAGACCGGCGTCGTTCAGGACTACCAGCTTGCCGTATCCGGCGCGGGGAAAGGCATAAACTACTATATGTCCACTTCCTACGGGAATAACAAAAATGTAATCATAGGCAACCAGTACGAACACATATCCGTATTCGGGAAGATCAACACGGATATAACGAGCTGGTTGAATATTGGCGTGGATGCGAGTTTCTCGCGCCGCGATCATTCGGGCATCGGCGCAAGCATCGGCGATGCAAAAATTCTCACGCCGTACGGCAGGAAATATCGCGATGAGGAGAACAAGCTCCTCGAACGATGGCCCTATACCGAGTCGACGCCCAACCCGTTGTGGGGTGCGAATAACGACGGGACGCGCGATCACTCGGACCTTCGAAACAACATCCGGCTGAACGCATACGCAGTGGTCAGTGTCCCGTGGGTAAAAGGATTAAGTTACCGTATCCATTACCTGCCGAATCTCGACCAAAGGCGGGTAGGGAATTTTTATCATGAAAGCTATTACATCGCCCAAGGCGAGGGGATGGAGCGTTATTCGCCGGCATCCCTCCAGGGGCTGCTCTCGAATGCAAATGGTAATTTTTTGAATGAGCGGACCTACAGCTATGTGTTCGATAACATCATTTCTTACAAAAACTCATTTGGAAAACATGGCGTGGAAGGTACCTTAGTGGCAACACGCGACTATTCGAGATATACGCGAGAATACATGACCGGGTCGAATTTTGCCGATAACGGAAGTACGACACTGGGAATGTGGGCGCTTCACAAGGCCACCATTCAGCGCATTGACCAGAATAACGGGAACGAGCGCGCCAATATCGGTTATCTGGGACGCGCCAATTATTCATTCGACGGGAAGTACTACCTCACCGGCTCGCTTCGCCGAGATGGCGCATCGGTATTCGGAGCCAACCGGAAGTGGGGCACATTTGCGGCTGCAGGTGTTGCATGGAGGATTTCGGAAGAGAACTTCATGAAACCGATCGAATCGTTAAACAACTTAAAGCTAAAATTCGCCTGGGGACAAAACGGCAATCAGGGCATAAGCCCCTACACGACCCTGTCGCAGGTAGTGAACGGTTCGACGAGCACCTATCAGTACGAATTTTCAAATACGGGAGCAACCGTCTTTTATGGTATGAACCAGAGTACGCTGGGTAACCAGGACTTGGGATGGGAAAAAACAAACGCATGGAACACCGGATTTGAATCCGCATGGCTAAAGAACCGTTTATTTGTCGATCTGGATGTGTATTATACGCAAACCACCGACCAGATTTTCAACCGAAACATTCCCATCATGACTGGGTTCAAGACCATCTATACTTCGATGGGACAGGTCGACAACAAAGGCGTGGAGCTCAACATCCGTTCCGTCAATATCGAAAAGCCGGACTTCACATGGACGTCCAATCTCACTTTTTGGCTCAACCGGAATAAACTGATTAAACTATACGGTGAGCTGGATGAAAACGGAAAAGAGAAGGATGACATTGCCAACAGCCTGTTTATCGGCAAGTCGCTGCAGGCTATCTATGGCTTCAAGCAAATAGGGATCGTACAGGAGGATGAGACCCAGTATACGACCGAAACAGGCATTCGTCCCGGTATGCCAAAGTATGCCGATCTGGATGGCAATCCGGGTATTTCGCCCGCTGACCGAACCATTCTTGGCTACAAGAAAGAGAATTTCCGGTTGAACTTGGCCAATACCGTATCTTACAAGGGATTTGAATTGTATGTGCTGCTTACCGGTATTTTCGGCGGCAATGATTACTATATGGAATCGAATACCGACGCCTACCGGATGGCGACCGTGAAACCCTACGACAATATGGTTGCAAAGCCTTACTGGACGCCCGAAAACAGGAGCAATACGTATCCGGCTGTAAATTTTATTGACGATGGAGGTCGCTTTCAGGGACTTCAGTCGCGTGGATTCGTCAGGTTGCAGGACCTGACATTCGCCTACAGTTTCCATTCACCCTGGATGGAGTCGCTGAAAGTCCATTCTCTCAAACTGTTCCTTGCAGCAAAGAACATTGCCTATATTACCAAGTGGGACGGAGGCGACCCCGAAACGACGGAACGTTACCTCTCCGGCACCTATCCGGTAGTAGCTTCCTATTCGTTAGGATTAAACATGAGTTTTTAACGGTTAATCATTTAAAATTTCAGAATTATGAAAAAATATATTATCATTTTTTCCATTATAGCTGTTGCCTTTAGCTATTCGGGGTGTAACGACGATGCGTTTTTAACGGAAACACCCACTACGTTCTATACGATCGATAATGCTTTTTCCACTTCCGAACAGGTCGATCAGGTCTTAATATCCATTTATTTTCACATTCGTGAAATAAGGGCAAACCCGGGCGAAACATCATGGATTTGGAACCTTCGCGGTAATGGCACCGACATGTACGACCAGTGCGACTTGCGATTGGGCAGCACTTTTAGTGATTACAGTATCATCAATTCAACCCATGACACTTTTTATCAGGCATACTGTACCTGGTATTATGTCATTGCACGGGCTAATCTGGCATTGTATGCGGCCGATTTACCACAGATCACCTGGGCTTCGGCTTCCAGCAAAGCGTATGCGCTGGCACAGGCCCGGTTTTTCCGCGCATTTGCCTATCTGCAACTTGGCGAACTGTTCGGAGGCGTGCCTATTGTGACCGAAGTTGCGAGTACGCCGCGTTACGACTATGAGCGTACATCAAGGACGGAGACGTATCAGTTTGCCATCAGCGAAATGGAAGCGATCATCAACGACTTGCCCGAAACGACGCTTGCCGGCGGACGCATTGTACGCGGCGCCGCACAGCATTACTTATCAGAACTCTATTTAGCGATGGGTACCCAGCTCGCCGAAGACGGCAAATCGGGCGAAGCCCAGACGGCTTTCAATGCTTCCATCAACTATGCCAATCAACTAATCAACGGTAGTACGTACAATCTGATCACCGAACGGTTCGGCAGGCGCGTAAACGAAGAATCTTTCACTTATCCCGTTTATAAGGATGGCGTTTTTGCCACGGCTACAAACAATACCGTCGTGGACACGGTTTTATGCTTTCCGAACTATTACTGGGATATGTTTCAGGAAGGAAACGTCAATTACCAGCACGGTAACAGGGAATGTATCTGGGCTATTCAAATCAACTACCAGGCTTTTAAGAGCAATGATAACCGTTCAAGACTGCCCTATACGCGTGTTTATGGCCCTATGCTCCGTATTGGCGCTTCTACCTGGTTTATCGGCGAACTGGAAGATGTCGGCGGACGCGGCGTTACTTTTGCCAATATCACCATGTATGCACGCGATGATATTTATGAAGGAAAATTTGAAGACGACATGCGAAATTCAGATGTCGTCTTCCGCAGACGGTTCAAGGGTAACGTAAGCTCGTCGCCCTATTATTGCCAGGTAGTGCCGTGGGATTTAATCTACAACGCATACGATGAGGCAACCAACATGAACAATCGCAGTTCGGCCTATCCGGCTTCCTGTAAAATCGCCACGGATAAGTTTACAGGCGTCTCCGACGGCGAAATCAGGAGTAACCTGTTCCGCGACGATTACATGGTACGTCTTGCCGAAACGGTTCTCCTGCGGGCCGAGGCCAAACAGCGCAACGGCGACAAGGCCGGGGCGGCTGACGACATCAACCTGCTGCGCGACCGTGCACAATGTGCCTACAGGGTGACGGCTGCCGATATGGACGACAAGTTCGACCTGATCCTCGACGAACGGGCACGCGAGCTCGTCTATGAAGAATGGCGCTGGAACACCTTGCTCCGTATGGGAGGAAATATTGCCGTCGACCGTATCCGCAAGTATGCTTTTTGGCCGCGAACAGCCCAAACGCTTACCTTCAACTATAACATCTGGCCGATACCGCAAACGGTGATCGATTCCAATCTGGACGTGGCGCTGCCGCAGAATCCGGGATGGGGAAACAGGTAGAAGGTGGTTAATCAGGAATTGTTGCAGTATCAATCCATTTCGTTTTGGAAAAAATAGGCACAATGGTTTTTTGTGGCAGTTTAGAAAGAGCAGTTTATTTTGATGAAAAAGAGTTGAAAAAAAAAATGATCTCGACATGATAAAGATGAAGTTTGACTCATACAGAGAAGTAAAATGCCAGCATCCAATAAGCGGTTTTGCGATATTGGTAGGCTTGAGTGATAACCATGCGTCTGGGGATACGAAAATCGTCAGTGACAGTCCAAACGACCTCCAGTTGACTTTACTACTTCGCAAGGACACCTCTCCGTTATCTGCAAGCGGAAGAACTAACCAAACGCAGATAACAATGAATTGAAAGATTGAATATTAACGATAAAGGCAAAACCTGCAAAGCCGTAAGAGCAGGAATAAATTTAACTTATTATTAACTTCAAAATTTTGTTTTTATGATTTTACGAAAGAAAAAATCCCTTGCACTTCTTGTAGGGGTTGTTGCTATCGCAACAGGAGTAGCGTTTAATCTCAATTACTTGAGTACTAATTACGCCGGTTTAAATGTTACCTTGGCCAATGTTGAGGCATTGGCAAGAAACGAGGGTGATTTAGAAGGTGGTTTTCCTGCATGTCAGAGCCAAGAAGGATGGAAAGAATATGGATACATTCCATTTTGTGTTGATGGTGTGTGCAAGAAAAACCAATGGAAAGCAAAGGGCTCCCTGGATGTAAATTACTGTCCATAGTACTTAAAATGATGGCCTCATTCGTTTGCTCTGTGCAATAGAGTGAGGCCTTTTTTATGAAAAGAAAAAAAATCATTATGAAAATTTTATATTTATTTATAATTCTATGCTGTGGGATAATCATAGCATGTGATTCTGTGTATACACATTTTCCCTACGAAGAAACTATAACGCAAGAATTAATGCCTTTGCAGGGCATTACGTATCCAGTTAGAGTAGATGTAAAACATCCTTTTTTAATTCTTCAAAACATGAAGCGGTCTGATAGTTTGTTCCATATCTATGAACTCTCAAACTATGAATTGAAAAATGCCTTTGGGGTAAGAGGACAAGGATCGGATGATTTTGTTGCTCCATGGTTATTTCATTCTCAACTTTCTGATATTCTTATTGGCGATTTAAGTAAAAACTTAGTTTATCGGTCAAGTATTAACGAAAAAGGACTTCTAGAACGCAAGGACACTAGACATCCCAGATATATAAATGGAGTAAATGATGCCGCCTTTATAAATGATTCTCTATTTGTTGTGGATGCTATGCACATAGCTCCCAGCCTGTTTCTTCTAACTTTGCAAGACGAATTGCCTATAAAATCAAAAAAATACAGAAACTCCAATATAAAAGATTATAATGCAGACCCTGATATGGGACGGGTGTATGCTAATGAAAGTCGTATAGCGTTCTGTTATGGATATAAAAAACAGATTGATTTTATGGATATTAACTTTAACCTCATTAAAAGAGTGAAATTTAAGTATGAGCGCCCTATCATAACTAATAGCGCTGATGACAAGGTGAGTTATGTTTACGGATATTTTGGTAAGCGTTATTTGTATGTACTGTTTTTTGGAACATCATGGAAAGAGCAAAAAATGTCGTCGTTTCGCAGAACTTTTCTTGAGGTGTTTGATTTAGACGGAAATCCGATTATCAGATACCGGTTAGACGGAATACGTCCTGTTTACTTTGCCGTAAACGAGGAGGATTTTACGCTTTATGGAGCTGGAGTAGACGGAGAACCTGAAGATTATTTACTGGTATATAAATTAAAAGGACTTTTATAAATCATGCGTCGAATCACCTTTTTTATCCTCATTATTGGGGTTTTGTTGTGCTTTGTTAGTGCTTGTAAAAACAAGCATGAAAAAAAGTTAGTTGTGGAATTGCGTCGGTTTAAAGAGAAAACGATAACTTTACCTGACAACATGATAGCTAAAAGTTGCGATGAGCAGGTTCCACCTGATACTACTTTACTATGTTGTCCGTTAAAAATGGTAGTGTATGTAAATCAAGATGGTTGCCAACGCTGTAAATTGTGGTCTTTATTGCCGATTTATATGTTCATTCTCGAAAACCAATATCTGGTAAATTTTGGAGTAGTTATTATACTAAATACTTCTGATATGGAGACAGCATACAATGTGCTGACAGAGATGCGTTTTTGTAAAACAGTTTTCTATGACTTAAACGGTACTTTTGAACATCTTAATCCCCATCTTCCCGCAAATGAACAGTTTCATACTTTTCTTCTTAATGAGGATAATAGAATTGTATTGGTAGGAAATCCTGTTCAAAACGAACAGTTAAAAAAACTCTATCTTAACGAATTAAATAAGAAGTGATACGGTGAATATTACAGAATTGAGAAAGATGCCAGCAGATAACAAGCAGTTTTGCGAAATTGGGGGAGTAAAGTTGCAACCCAAGCATCGTCGGGTACGAAAACCGCCGGTGCAGGTACAAACCGTAGTTGCGTTAAGTCCCCAACTTCGCAAAGCCGCCTCTCCGTTAGATGAAATGTGGCGAATTCAGTGATAATATTTATTTGCAATTATTTATAAATATAAGAGAATCCAACCGTTTTTGCGATTACAAATGCATGAATTCTTAAAAATAGTAGGTTTAAGATTAATTTTCGGTATATTTGCATCGTCGCGTCGTATTTGAAAATAAGTATTTTACTAAAAAAAAAAATTGAATTTTAATTACATTATGACAAAAATTAGTATTATCTATATAGTGTTTACCATGATAGCTTGTTCGCGCTATCCTGCAGATGTAGAACGTTCATTGAAACTTGCGGGCGAAAACCGAAAGGAGTTAGAAAAGGTATTGGATCATTACGGAAAACTACCGAAAGATAAATTGAAACTGCAGTCGGCTTATTTTCTAATTGCAAATTTGCCTTATCATTATACCATACGAGATGAATTAATGGATTCATTCAAAATCTATCTGAAAAAAAATGAGCCGAGAGAACGATTGTGGGACTCATTTATGGATTTATACGGACTGGTTGAAAGGAAAATTGAAATAGAACCTGACCTTTATCACATTACATCAGAATTCTTGATCAGGAATATTGATTTTTCATTTTATTTGTGGAATGAAATGCCATGGGGAAAACATTTGTCGTTTGATGATTTTTGTGAAGATATACTTCCGTATCGATTAAGCAATGAACCTCTTGAATATTGGAAAGAAAATTATTATGAAGTGTTTAGACCAATGATAGATACAATGTCGCAACATGATCGCACAGACGAAATTTGTATGAAATTATTCAAACAAATAAAGGAACTGGGATGGAATTGGGAGAGTAATTTCCACAGTCAAGGTTTAGGCGCATCTATATTGTTGGAAAAGAAGTATGGCAACTGTAAGGAAATTGCCGAATTTATGACATATATTTTTAGATCGCTGGGTATTCCTTCAGGAGTCAACATAATCATACAACATCCTGACAAGCTAATTCAAACACACTTTTGGAACTATATACGAAATAACGATGGAAATCTTATCAGTGTAGACTATTATTATGACTATCATACTGCGGATGAAAAAAAATATGTTCGTAAATACGGAAAAGTTTATCAACAATGCTATGCCATGCAAAAAGAATCGTTTCCCGTAAAATATAAAAACAAATATATACCATTTGATGGACTTAAAAACTTTTTACTTAGAGATATATCATGCGATTATTTTCCTACTACGCATATTACACTTCGTTTGGATTCCCCAATTCTTTTAGGAAAAAATGATTTAGCATATTTGTGTGTATTCAACAACAGGGAGTGGATACCGATAACATGGAGTAAAGCGAAAAACGGTTTATTAAAATTCAATCATGTTGAACAAGATATATTATATCAATTACGATTGATTGATGAGAAACGAAATATTGCTGCATCCAAACCATTTGTTCTTATAGGTAATGAACATGCCCATTTTTTAGATGCTGATACGATTAATTTACAATCAATGACTCTATATCGAAAATTCAGATTATTTCAAGCCGTACCTACTTGGGCTATACGTTCTGTAAATGGAAAGTTTCAAGGAGCCAATCAACCGGATTTCAGCGACTCGGTGACATTACACACTATTCAAAAGCCTGCTGATTTGTGTTATGTTGATGTAAAACTTGAACATCTTGGAAAATTCAAATATGTTCGCTATCTTTCCGCAAAAGGTGGATTCAACAATATGGCAGAAATAAAGTTCTACTCGGACGGAAAACAACTATATGGACAAGTGATTGGCACTGAAGGAGCGAAAGATACTTTTTATAAAAGTGACAAATATAGCGCTTTCGACAATGATCCATTAACTTTTTTTGATGCATTAGACGCTGATGGAGCTTGGACAGGTCTGCAATTTGATAAAGCATATGATATTGACGCTCTAAGGTATATCTTCAGAAATGATGATAACAATATTCGTCCGGGAGATAATTATGAATTGCTTTATTATTGCAACGGAAAATGGCTTTCGTCCGGAATACAAACTGCAGATACAACCCTGCTACAATACGAAAGAGTTCCATCAAATACCCTTTATTGGTTACGAAATCATAGCCGAGGAAAAGAAGAACGTCCATTTACCTATAAAAACGGGAAACAGATTTGGTGGTAGATCATCAGAAACAATTATTCAATATATATATGAGACCTCTTAGAGAAAAGTATCCATTTTACATCTCACACAAAGTCCTGCAAGAGGAATCATTGCCTAAAAAATGACTTTTCAGAGATTGTTCATTCCTATTTACAAATTAATATAACATCAATCAAATATAAATTAATATGAAATCTTACCTTTTTTCAGTTTTATTATGTCTTATGACATTTTTTATCTGCAACGCGCAGAATACGTCGGTAAAAATTATTTTCGACACCGACATGCTTACCGATCCCGAAGACGTGAACGCCCTCTGCCTGCTTCATGCCTTTGCAGATGAAGGAGAGGCGGAAATACTCGCGTGTGTGGCAAACGGATATGAGGCCAATAGGGCTTCGGGCGCTGCCATCGACGTCGTCAACACTTTTTATGGACGTCCCGACATACCAATCGGAACCTACAAGGGAGGCTTTACCAACAAAAGAAGCGGCTATACCCACAAGCTAAGGGACAATTATCCCCATAAGGCGCCCAGCGACGATGAGTTGCCCAGTGCATTGGCCATATACCGTCAGACGCTGGCTGGACAGCCCGATCGCAGCGTAGTGATTGTCTCCGTTGGATTCCTGTTGAACGTGAAAGACCTGCTTGATTCAAAGCCCGACAAATACAGCGAGTTGAGCGGGAAGGAGTTGATACGCAAGAAGGTAAAAGGACTTGTGGTCATGGGTGGAAAATATCCCGAAGGGAGGGAATATAACTTTTATTACGGAGGTGTTGCGCCTGCCGCCAAAGGTGTTGTTGAAAATTTTCCCGATGAAGTGCCTATCGTGTTTAGCGGATATGAAATAGGTGAAAGAATTATTCAGGGAAAAAATTACAAAAACCAGCTTCCCCCCTGTCCGTTGCGTACGGCGCTTGAGAACGCCTACAATATACCTTTGGAGGATGCGGAGAACTGTCTTAACAAAGGACGTTTCGGTTGGGACGAAACGGCAGTGATCTATGCAGTGAGAGGTCTATCGCATCAAGGTGTGGAATATTGGAAAACACAATCCACGGGAAGTGTTCTTGTAGATTGCTGCGACGGATCAAACACGTGGGTTCAGTCGCCTGACAGAAATCAGTCTTATCTGATTGAATCAATGGCGCCGGATTCAGTGGCTTCCTTGATGGAACATTATGTTTTGAAGAGTATCAGAAATGTATTGAAAAAATAAATGTATTGAAAAAATAATTTATCATGTTTATCGTCAGTAATTATTCATTAGCCGTCGTTTTTTGTTTCATCACCATGCTGAGCTGGGGCTCGTGGGCCAACACCCAGAAACTTGCCGGCAAGACATGGCGTTTCGAACTGTTTTATTGGGATTACGTAATCGGCGTCCTGCTTTTTTCGTTGCTTTCGGCGTTCACGCTTGGCAGTTTCGGTGCGGAGGGGCGCAGTTTTATCCCCGACCTCTGCCAGGCTGAATGGGGCAATATCGGCAGCGCTTTTCTGGGCGGGATCATCTTTAATATTTCCAATATCTTGCTTGTGGCGGCCATTGCGATTGCAGGCATGTCGGTCGCCATTCCTGTTGGAGTAGGGATAGCCTTGATACTGGGCGTGCTGATCAACTATTTAGGTTCGGCCAAAGGCAACCCGCTGCTGTTGTTTTGCGGGGTGGCGTTAGTAACGTTTGCCATCATACTCAACGCATTGGCATATAGAAAGTTGACTTCAAAGACAAAGACTGTTTCCTCGAAGGGCATTATCATTTCGTTGGTTTCCGGTCTGCTGATGGCGTTTTTCTATCGTTTTATTGCCGCTTCCATGGACCTGGTCAACTTTGTCAATCCGGCAGCAGGCAAGATGACGCCCTATACGGCCATGTTCGTTTTTTCGTGCGGAATATTTGCCAGCAATTTTATTTTTAATACCTTTGTCATGAAAAAACCGTTTGATGGAGCCCCAACGACCTATCGCGCCTATTTTCAAGGGCCGGTAAAGATTCATCTGGTAGGTCTGCTGGGTGGCCTCATCTGGGGGTTGGGCAACGCCTTCAACCTGATTGCAGCCGGAAAGGCGGGCGCCGCCATCTCGTACGGGCTGGGACAGGGTGCTACTTTGGTATCGGCCATTTGGGGCGTTGTCATCTGGAAAGAATTTAAGGAAGCGCCAAGGGGTACGAATAAATACCTGTATGCCATGTTTTTCCTGTTTCTATTCGGATTGGGATTGATAATCGTGGCAGGCGCTTAGGTATGAAAAAAGAAAATGAATGAAATACACGTCAAGACAACGGGTAATAGCTGCCCTAACGCATAAGGAGGCCGACAAGGTACCTTTCGATATCGGTGGAACGCGTTCCACCGGTATCAATGCGTTGGCCTATCATCAGTTGAGAACGCATCTGGGCAGCGCGAACGGACTTGTGAAAATTTATGATTTGCGTCAGCTGCTTGCCGATGTGGAGCCGGAGATTTTGACATTGTTTGGATCGGACTGCATACAGCTTCACAGGCTGGCGCCCTCGTGCGGACTGAAAATCGACAGCTACAAGCCCGAACGGATGATGGACGGCAACGTGTATGATGTTCCATCGGCGTATAATCCCGTGCTGTTGCCCGACAACAGCACGGGAATTACCGATTCGTCGGGCAGGGTTGTCTTGCGAAGGCTTGCAGGCGGACTTTACTTCGACGATGTACATGCGCCACTGGCGTCGGTCACCGAAGAAAAGGAGTTGGATTCGTTTTCCTATCCCTCGATAACAGCAGAGGAAGTCGCCTGGCTTGCCCGAAAGGGAGAAGAATTGTACACAAGCACCGATTATGCAGTCGTTGCGCCGCTTGGAATAAGCATTTTTGAAAAAGGCATCAAGGACTTCGGGTACGAAGAATGGCTGATGCGGATCATGACCGATGAGGCGATCGTAACAGCCTATCTTGAGCGGCTTACGGAGGCTTATATCAACATGGTAGACGTCTTCTCGGAAAAGGCTGGGCGCTATGTGCAGGTGATACAGGGGAATGACGATCTGGGCATGCAAAATGCGCCGTTGATACCGCCTGAGGTATACAGACGGCTTTTTAAACAGTTTCATCAACGGATTTTTTCGCATGTCAAAAAGAGGCTTCCACACGTATATATCCTGCTGCACTGCTGTGGAAGCATTTATGATCTGATTCCGGATTTGATTGAAGCAGGCGTCGACGCGCTCAACCCCGTCCAGATCAATGCGAATAAAATGAATCCAGCCGTGCTGAAGCGGGAATTTGGGAAAGATGTGGTCTTTTGGGGAGGCGGCATCAGCACGCAGACCACCCTGTCATTTGGCAGCATGGACGAGATTGCCGACGAGGTAAGGCGCATGATGGACATTTTTGCGGATGGCGGCGGATTCGTCTTCAGTACGGTACATAACATACAGGCTGACATCAGCCCGGAGAAAATAATCAAGGTTTTTGAGACCGCTCAAACATGTAGAAACTATTAATATATGAAAAAGAAACCAGTTATCACGGTTGTCGGCAGCTATATTGTCGGCCTGACCATGCGAACCGGCAGGTTTCCCACACCGGGAGAAACACTGACAGGGCACAGTTTCAGCCGGTTTTATGGCGGGAAAGGGTCGAACCAGGCGGTGGGATGCGCGCGTCTGGGCGCCGATGTGAATTTTATCGCCTGTATCGGAAAAGACACGATTGGCGATGAAGCAATGGAGCTTTACAGGCGTGAAAAAATCAACACGGAATTTATGTGTTATTCCGAACGTCTGTCCACGGGTGTAGGATTTGTGATGGTAGATGATGCAGGCAGCAACATGATACTGCTTGATATCGGCGCCAATAATGAATTGAGTCCGGAATATATCACCCAAATGTCAGACGTCATTTCGCAATCGGACATCGTGCTGATTCAAATGGAAATACCGGTGGCAACGGTCGCGAAAACGGCTGAAATAGCCAATAGCCACGGCGTTGCCGTCCTGCTGAATCCGGCGCCGTATCAAGCGCTGCCCGCTTCGGTATGGCCGGCTGTTACCCTGCTGACGCCAAACGAGAAAGAGGCGAAACTGATTACCGGGCGCTCGCCGGAGGAAAAGGTAGACGTGGAAATCCTGGGCGCCGACATCCTGAAAATGGGCGTAAAAAATGTCATTATCACATTGGGAGAAAGGGGCGCCTACGTGGCGAACGGTACATTTTCCTGCACTGTGCCTGCCAGAAAAGTGAATGTTGTCGACACGACAGGCGCCGGCGATAGCTTTGCGGCGGCAGCGGGCGTTGCGGTGGCAGCAGGTAAACCGTTGATGGAGGCCGTGGAATATGCCATCTCAGCGTCAGCGCTTGCCGTGACACAATATGGCGTGATAGAATCACTCCCCTACAGCGAACAGGTTCAGGATTTTATATACAAACAAACTTGCATATCATGAATAAAAATTCAATCAACCGAAGAGATTTTCTTTCAAATGTTGCCCTGATGGGAGCTGTATCCATGGGCGCAGGCGCGGGTACTTTTCTTTCCTCGTGCGCCGGCGCCGGCACTCACGACGGGGCAATGCCCTTGCTACACGTGGCCGACCTTTTCCATCCGCATGGCGACCCCGACGACCATTTTGACCTGGCCGTGGTTTATGCACTGGCCCGTCGCGGCGCTTTCGACCTGCGTGGTATAGTCATCGACTATCCACCCGACTTCAGGGCGGGCGACCCGGCGGTCGTGGCCGTTGCACAAATGAACCGCATGGCAGGGTATTCCGTTCCGGTATCCATCGGAACGTCGCTGCATCTCGCGAACCGGCACGATGCGATACCCGGCGCACCTGTCCAGGAGACGGCTGCGGTACGTTTTATCTGCGACCAGCTGCGGGCGTCGGCGCGTCCTGTTTCGCTGGTATGCGTGGGCAACGCGGCAGATATTGTTGTTGCCGCCTTGCGCGAGCCGCGACTGTTCAAGGAGAAATGCGCAGGCGTCTACCTCAACAGCGGTTCGGCACACGACAACCCCGATAAGCCCGGCATGCTGGAGTTCAACGTCCGGCTTGATCCCGTCGCATACGCCGCCATGTTCGACCTGCCCTGTCCGCTCTACTGGTACCCCTGCTGGAACACAGTCGAGTTGCGCGAGAGCGGAGCAGACGGCAGCTTCTACTGGTTGCAGCACCGGGAGGCGCTGTCGGGACTTTCGTCGGGCGCCGCCAATTATTTCAGTTACATGTTTGGCCGTTCGGCGGAGCCTAAATGGCTGCGGGCCATGGCGACGCCGCCTGCCGACGGGGAGGCGTGGGAGAAGATATTGGAAGGGAGGCGCGGCATGTGGTCGACAGCCAGCCAGTTCACGGCAGCAGGATTGACGGTGACGAAAGACGGCGCAATTGTTCAGGCAACGGCGACCGGCAGCGATCCCGTCTTCGAGATGACGCCCGTACAGGCGACCTGCGCGGACGACGGATTTTTGACATGGAAACGCGTGGACAAGCCCACTGGACACTGGATGCTTCGCGTGACGGATGTGGCGCGCTATCCGGCAGCCATGACAAAGGCGGTAGCGACGCTGTTCAGGGAATACCTTACTAATTGATGCTCCGCAAAAGGCTCAATTCGGCGACTACCATTGATAATTCCCGAAATTCGTGTTTGGGGAATGTCTAATTCTTTGGCAAGACGATACTGTGAAATGCCAAGCGGAATAAGAAATCGCTTCCATCCCAACAAAAGGCAATCCTCCATTGGTCGTTAACACGAATATTGTTTACGTGAAACCGTTCGTTAAGTGCAGGCGTATTTTCATATCTCCGTAAGTTCATAATTTGTATTTCGACCACCGCCTTCTTCTTGTTGTAAAATGCTCTTTTCAATTAAATCTTTGATATCGCGTGTCGCTGTGTCTTGCGAACATTTGCAGATTTTTGCCCACTTTGAAGATTGTAATTTGCCCACAAAATCACAGTCAAGCATTTTGTTGAGCATTAGCCGTTGTCTTTCATTAATTTCCGTATGTTTGTGTTTTGTCCAAAATTTTGCTTTATGCAAAATGTGTGCTGTTGCTTGTTCGGAAGAGAGCAAAGCGTTTTTCATACAAGTCCAAAAGAAAACCAACCAGTCGGTAATATCGCTGTCTATGTTCCATTGAACTTTTTGTAGGACTTCGTAATACGCTTTCTTTTCTACAAGTATTTGGCTTGATAAACTGTAAAAACGTTGCGAACTATGTTCTGCTCTCGCTAACTGCATATCTGTAATTGTTCGAGCAATTCGTCCGTTACCATCGTCAAATGGGTGAATTATTATAAACCAAAAATGAGCAATTGCCGCTTTCAAAATGTTGTCAAGGCTGAAATCGGTGTTAAGCCAACTCAAAAACTTGTCCATTTCTCGCTGTACTTGCACTTGCGGAACTGCTTCGTAAAACACTTTTTCTTTGCCCATTACTCCAGAAACAACTTGCATTTCGTCTTTGCGGTAGCAAGCGACATCAATTTTGTACGCGCCACTGTAACCGCTTGGAAAAAGTGCGTTGTGCCAGCCGAAAAGCCGTTCTTCCGTCAATGGATTTTCGTAGCGTTGAGTTGCATCAAGCATCATTTCAACGATTCCTTCAATGTTTCGTGCCGATGGGACTAATCCTGCTGTTTCAATTCCAAGACGGCGAGCAATTGAAGAACGAACTTGGTCATAATTCAATAATTCGCCTTCAATTTCCGACGATTTCAAAATGTCGAAAGTGAAAGTATTGAGTAATGTTTCCTCCTTTTGCGAGAACCCAATTGTACTCATTATTCCATTCAGTTTTCCTTGCAAATACTTGACTTCGCCGAATAAATCACGGATTTTATCTTCGTCCCAAATGAAATTTGTCCAATTTTCGTGTTGATAAATGTATTTTGCCATATTCGATATTTTTTAAATTTCAAAAATGCAAAGATACAACTTTTGCGGAGAATAACAAAATTATTTTCTGCAAAAATGCGGAGAATAACGGAGAGGCGGCTTTGCGAAGTTGGAGATGCAACCGCACGCCGTCCGGACTGTCACAGGCGGTTTTCGTACCCGCCACAGTTCGGGTTGTCACTCCACACCCCAATTTCGCAAAACCGCTTGTTGAACTAAATCATTGATGGCTAACGTATTACGTCGAATATCGCCGGTAAAAATTTCAACCGAAAGCCATTGCAAAAGTAATAAAAAATTCTTATATTGTCCACATATTTTTTAAAAAAGAAATTGTTATGTGGAAAAAGAAAGAATTTATTGGATTGGTATCGCAGGCTTGCGGTATGGTACCGGGCTTTGAGAAGGGCTATAGAAAGTTT
>Ga0082212_10003771_pt1 | contig 21325 bp, 16 predicted proteins | sample TergutNt197P3_FD_71548 | JGI IMG/M metagenome (GOLD analysis project Ga0082212, IMG submission 71548) | Neocapritermes taracua P3 segment gut microbial communities from Petit-Saut dam, French Guiana - Nt197 P3 | ecosystem: Host-associated > Arthropoda: Insects > Digestive system > Gut ... | reverse complement strand
ACCGTAGCCCAATCGTTGCCAAGCAAAAAAACAGCCCCAAACTTCGGGGCTTGAATTGCTGTAAATCAGCGTAATTATTGGCTCCGGAGGTCGGACTTGAACCGACGACATCATGATTAACAGTCATGCGCTCTGACCAACTGAGCTACTCCGGAATCGTCAGAGAAACAGAGTAGCAGAAATAATCACAAGTTCAAGGACAACTTATTGCTGTCGCAACAAGATAATGGCGTGCGTCACCCTTTGGAGTACCTAAGCAACTTGTTAGCATCCGTAACGCGGACTACGGGAAATGTGCTATGAATAATGCCCAAATCGCTCAGCAACCGCAATGCCCTGTTGAGTGCCTCTCGACTGGAACCGATGTGCTGGGCGAGCTCCTCCTGAGTTTCTACAAACTCAACAAAATTTTTGTCCGGCGTTTTGCCAAGATGGTCTAATATCAGCTGGGCAACTCGTTCTGGGACGCTGTGAAGGCTGAGTGTTTCGATAAGCGGTACTAGATGAAGAATTTTGCCTGCCAAATGCTTGAGTATCACCTCCGCAACGATGGGGCTTTGCCTGATGGTCTGGCGCAGAGCTCTGCTTGGTATGAGCCAGCATTTGGTTTCACCTCGTGCATCGGCATTTGTGGCGGCAGGGCTGTCGCTTAGGACTTGGGCTTCGCCAATGCACTGACCTGGCAACAAGATATCCAAGACTTGAATTTTGTCCTTTGGAGTCGTCCGAAAAATTTTTAAGGCGCCGCTAGAGACCACAAAAACACCGGGAAGTTTTTCTCCCTGTGAAAACACAATGTGGCCGTCAGAGTAGGTGCGTAGCTCACTCAAACCTACTAATTGTTTGCTCTCGGCCTCTGGCAAGTCTTCCAAAAACTTCAATTGTCTAAAATTGATATCTGGATGATTCATATTTGGCAATTTGACAGCAACAAAACAGTATCCTCAATACAGGCAACCCCAAAATCCGTTTTGTGTCTGCGCCCTCCATTTGGCCATCTGCCAGATAGTAGCTTTTGGCTTTGTTTTGAGTGTATCTTTCTACCCGCCGGGTTCCAAGCTGGACAAAACCCCAGCGATGAAACCAGCTCTATGTTATCAGCAACGGCCCAGTAGAAAAAGATACCTTGTAGGTTGACAAGCCTATCACGCTTTTGATGGCGAGCAAAGTTAACAAACCCGAGCCCTGATACCGAGTCGCAGTCAAAAGATTGCACCTCGGTATTACATGCTTTGAATTTGGGGCAACTACGAAGTGGGTGGCAACTCGTAACTGAGACAGCAAAACGCAAAACCGCTGTTTTCACTTACCGATATATGTTCAAATAAGATTGTATGAGCAATATGGATTCCCAACCTGCAATGACCCCTCTGGATGAGCTGAGGCATATTCTCTCAGAATTTGCGCCCAGTGACGAAGGTTTTGCTCGCCGCTTGTCTCCAAAGCTAGGTGAAATCGGAAAGAGTAGTCTAACGGTGCTGGGAGATTTTTTGAAAAAGCCTGGGACTTCGGCTCTCCGCAAGGCAGTACTTCCGGTTACGTCTAAGTATGATTGGCCAGAATGGTCTCACTTGCTCTTTGATATCCTGTCTAAAGAACCCGAGCTGGCTGTTTTCGATGAAGGATGCGCCGCCCTTGGATCTCTGGGCACTAAATCCTCCTGGAAAGCGTTGCAGAGGCTCAAAACTATCCGAACTAACCGCGACCAGCAGATAATCCTAGATCGGGAATTAAATGAGCTGAATGCCCGCCAGCCGCTGTCATATTATCTGGGCAGGGTGCTGGAAGGCGAAAACAATCCCGGCCTTGCGGCGATGGGTGCTCGGATGGTAGCAGTCCTGGCTACCCAGCAGGATCTTTCTTCAATTTTTCAGGCATTTCAGGAAGGTGACAAATTAGCCAAACAACAATTGTTACGGATACTTCCCTGCATCGACTGCCCAGAGACAACATCTTTTCTTGCATATTCGCTTAAAAACACCGCCGCGGAAATCGTTGAAAATAACAAGCTACACGAAATAATGAACCGCCTAAATCAGATGCCCAGGCCATCCGCCCGGCAGGAATGCCAAACATTGGTTGGAGAGTTCTTCCGCGACCAGGCGAAAGGACTCGTGGGAGAATTGAATATTGCGCTGGGCCAGGATGATTCGGAAACTTCCCACCTCTTTGATGCGCTGGAGGAGTTCGCAACGACAGCCACCAGTGCGTTTATCTTAGAAGCCCTTAGATTGTTGGTAGAAGGTAAGCTGGCACGGTTTTCTGTTGTAATCAATGAGCGCACGGAAGAAGTTGAAAAGAGAATTGAAGAGCTGGAAGTTGTTTTGGAACATGCCGCCTCGGCCCTGGCTCGCCTGGTCAAGGAAGGCGGAATCGAAAGCACAGAGGCTCTCCCTTACTTTACTGAAGTTTTTAAGATGCGTTTGGGTGGAACATTGTTTCTGGATTCCTATGCCTCCATTGTCACACACCACGATACTGAGGTATTGGACGGATTTTTAAATGAACCTGACTTCAAGCGCCGGTTCATATTGTTTGACACTATCGGCGCCAAGGAAGACGAACATTTTGTGGATTTTTTCCTGAAAGCTGTTAAGGACTCCATTATCGACGTAGGCCAACACGCAGTTCAACATTTGGGGAAGCTACGCAAGGGACAGGAGACTTTTCTTGACTACTTCAAATCGGGCGATGCCGAAAAAATGAGGCTCGCCCTTTGGGGCTTTAAAGAAATCCAATTGCATGAGTCCGCAGATATTCTCCTAGATTTTATCAGAAAGGACTTGGAGGGCGAATCGCCTGAAGTCAAGGGCGATTTGTTGGTTGAAGCCGCCAATGCGCTTGCAAGCTTGCGAATAGCCAGGGCGGCTCCGGTCTTGTTGCAGATGTTGCATGACGGGCAACCCCTAAAGTTGCAAGTCGCGCTGGCAGAGGCTCTCACCACCTTGGAACAGCCGGAGGCAGCCCTGGGGCTCCTTGCAAAAGCCAAATTTCTCAAACATTCAGAAGTGCTGTTTATTGTGCTGGAAGGCACTCTGCCCCCGTTTGATAGCTTTGGGAATCCGTTTCCCGCAGAGAATTTTGAAGACCTGATGAACCTGCTGGAGCGTTGTTACGGTGACCGCGAAGGCGAAGGACAGAAATTTCGCGCCTTATGTGCCATGGAGCATCTTTTCGTACTGGACATGACGATTTATGAAAAACTCCAGGAGCGCATTTCTGACTACCTTTCACATATGCGCGCCGGAGAAACTTGGGACAAAGCCGAAAACGATACGCTGACCGCCATCCTCAAAGAATTAGCTAAGCGGTGCGAAAGCCTTAAACTGCTAAATCAAAAGGAGATTGAGTTAACAAATCTGATGCAACGGACTGCGACGAAGGGGCCGCACAGAGCAGAAGCCCTGCAAAGCCTGAGAGCAATGCTGGAAGACTCAGACTTAATTCTCAAGGCAGAGATGGCAAATTCCATCGCAGCCTATGTGCAGGCTCAGCTAAAAATAGCAAGCAAAGAATGGAAAGAGCAAGCTCAGCTGTGTGAGATAGCGGGGCTCTGCCGGCAAAAAGACCTGATCGACCCCATAAAGATCATCTACAGCCGAGCCACCGGCCTGGGACTAAAGAGCGCCGCACGCAATGCCCTAATAAGGCTAGGACTCACGGAAGCCGACATTAACCGCCGGGGTAGCATCTCGACAATTCTGGTCGTTGAGCCTAGCGCATTTTTCAGAAAAAGGCTCGTCGAGGCGCTAAAGAGCAGGAAACAATGGGAAGTCCGTGAAGCAGGAAGCAAAATTGAGGCAGATAACCTGCTCAAAGTATTTGAAACTGACCTCTTGATATCAGAATGCATTGATACCGACGGCGGATTGTTGCAGTGGTTCGACTCCATGTGGGAGGATGGCAAGATCAAATATGTCTATCTATGCACTTCTAACCATGACGTATCCAGCCTGGGCGAACCTCCCTGGCTAATAGGAGTACTAAACAAGCCCTTCCCAATGGAAAAGCTCCTGGATGACATCAAGGATTAAAAAGAGCCGTATTGTTATGCCCCAGCCCTCCTTTGACCTTTCAGCCTCCCTACTCGGCGCAGACGCCGTGCGCCTGTCACCAGGTGCGCCCTTTACATGGGCATCGGGCCTAAAATCGCCAATATATTGCGACAACAGGCAACTGCTTGGTTTCCCGCAGGTTCGCGCTACCGTCGCCGATGCGCTCACAGATTCGATTCGGGCCTTGAAAATACAGCCGACGCTCATCGCCGGAACAAGCACCGCAGGGATCCCATGGGCCACCATGGTTGCAGGGCAATTAGGCCTACCGCTTGCCTATGTACGCCCTGAGCCAAAAAAGCATGGGATGGGACGACAGGTCGAGGGCCCCCTCGTAGCCAAACACTGCGTCGTACTGATTGAAGACTTGATCAGCACCGGTAGCTCGGGCCTGAAGTGCGTAGAGGCCCTCCGCAACGAAGGAGCCGAAGTAATAGAGTTGCTTGCCCTTTTTTCCTATGAGCTGGTCAAGGCAGAAACCTCCCTCAAAAGCAACAACGTGCCATGGCGGGCGCTGGCCACCCTCTTTGGCCTTTTGGAGACTGCAGTACAAACAGGAGCCATCGACCACTCGGGGCGTCAGACGCTTGAGGCATGGCGCAAAGACCCTCAGGCATGGAGCGATGCATGCTCCTAAGCCACTTGCTACCAATCCTTCTATAGCTCTGAACAGGTATCTGATGAAAATATATACACGCACTGGAGACAGTGGCAAAACCTCCTTAATTGGGGGGCAGCGTGTTCCCAAAGGCCATCCTAGGCTGGAGGCGTACGGAGCCCTCGACGAGCTCAATTCCCTGCTCGGAGTGTTGCGCCTCTACGTGTCGCCGCAAACTGGGGCCAACGAAATCCTGCTACGTATCCAGAGGGACATCTTTGCGGTAGGGACGGTATTGGCCACTCCTGAGAACGATTCTTCTGATGGAAAAAAATTGGCCATGCCGACAGAGGAGATGGAATCAGACATTGACCGCCTATGGGCCATGGCCCCAGAACTGCATTCATTTGTTCTTCCGCAAGGATGCCAGGCCGCATTGCATGCGCACCACGCCAGGACGGTGTGCAGGAGGGCAGAGCGCTCTGCCAGCCTTTTATGCGATGCCTCTGTAGGCACAGAATGGGTGATTGCATACCTGAACCGCCTCAGCGATTGGCTTTTCGCCCTCTCAAGAGCGGAGAACGCAGTAGCAGGGATTGACGAAGATGTGCTCTTGCAGTAGCCATCTCATACTAGGTTGCGTTTAATGGGGATTAAACGCGAAACGCCAAAATGAACATGACGTTGCAAGTAGATAGAATAGCGTGTGAGAAACGGTCGGTCTGCCGCAAAGCTCCACGTGAAAGCCTCGTGTATCCATTTGCTCGGCAAATGGATACCGAGAGAGTTTTTTCAAACACGAGCAAAGCCCGTATTTTCAAAAACTTGCGGGCGGCGATTCTCGCCGCCTTTATACCAAGTTGCCCCCGACTGGGTGCAACTTGGTATTAGTTACCTGACCAAAAAGCAATGAGATTGCCTCGCTCGGCTACAAATGGCTACAACGACTACATATAAATTGCGTTAAACAGCAACTTAAACGTACCATGGGGCTGAGCGCGAAATGTGGCCTCGGGCCCGATGAGGCAGAGCCTGCCCTTTCCATGAGGGTGGTCGATGGCCGCAAATGTTCCGTCGAGATAGGCCCCGCCATATATCCATCCGCTTTGTAGGGGATTTGGGGAATCGAACCAGGCTACTGCTTTGGCGCCCTGGGCAATTGCACTGGCACTCAGCCGATAGGTTGGGCTGTTGTTAAATACGACGTTAGCCGTCTTTCCCATGCCATACGCAAGGGGCTGGCTGTTATCCATCGCCACCTGGAGGATAGAGCCTGGGATATAATACTTTTCCCTGGGCAGTGGTTGTACTCTGCCATCAGATGTTATTTCTGTAAGAGCATTTGTCACGCCCAGTCCCATCATTTCCCCAATGCTACTGGATGACCCCATGGCCACGATGGTGCCACCGGAATTAGCAAATTCAATGAGTTTTGGCAGGGTGGCTTCAATTGTAATGCGCCCCTGTCTGCCGCGATATTCGGCAGGCAAGTCTGCCTCAGGGATTGCCTGTCGGACGGCCACCCCAGCTCTGAGGCGCTGAATCGCGCCATCGGGTAATACCAGCACGTCAAACCGGTCTATTAGTTTTCCAGCATCCAGAGCAGGGGGGAAAACCACTTCATATGGAAATTCGAACTGATCGAATATGAAGCGCAACCATCCAGAAGACATCGATCCTCCAAACTGATCCCACAGACCGATGCGTTTTTGAACAATTGCCTGGGCTTCCCCTCTTGGCCTCTGAGCAACTGCAAGCACTTCCACTCCCAGTTCGCTGGCCGCCTTTTCCAGCAAGGGCCTCATCCCAGGGGAATCAGGAATATATATCCCCCCCGGCTGGAAGCGAACGCCACTTATATCAAGGGAATCTTTGAACCAAAAAACGCTACCGCCTGATTTGAATACACGATTTTGGATAATAAAGGAGTTGTTTGCAGAATGGCTCACCATGTAGCCCGCTACTGCCCTTGCTGGCCCGGATACCCTCGCTGGCATAGGCGGCTGAACGCCATTCACTTTCTGGAATGGCCCATCAAAAGCATCCAAAATGCGGTCGTACTGCACCCCCATCTGCATGGCCAGCGTCCATCCGGCGACATCGTAGGGTGGCACCGGCGGGCCGCCAGGATACAGGAAGTCCTCCGGGTGATCTTGCGGCTCAAACATGTCCATTATGTGCGGCCTGAATGCTTGGGCGGTTTTTACTACCCAAGAGCCTTTTGGATATGATTTGCCGTTGACCTGAAATGGGGCCGTGGCCTGATGCACTGCGATACCGTTCTTGATTAGCGCGTTGATGAAAACGGTGGCCGTTGGAAAATCGGCTTGATCTGCACTTAGGATATAGCCCCTTGGGTCTCTCCTTTCATGGCTCTGCAGTGCGGTCTTGTACAGGTCGGAAGGCACATTGTTGGTAGCCCTGGCAACGGCGACCAAGTCGCCGTCTGTTTGTTGCCGGATTTCAGGTGCTATAGCATCCTTCAGCGCCTGGATCCCTTTTGGCGAAATAGTCCAATTGTCTCTGCTACCTCTTTCTATTGAATTTTTGCCCATGCGGTAGATGTTGAATAGAAAGTCTTCTCGATACTTTGAAGCCAAATCCAGAATGGCCCTGTTGGCGGAAATGCTATATTCAACGGACTGCCTAAAATGCCATCTTTGGGGAGGCACTGGTAGCGGCAAGTCCCCGCTGGGCAATTGCCTGTTTAGCATCAGGGGTATTTCCAGAGGCGTGGGGTTTCCTATGGTCTCTGTGAGAATCCCAACCATGTTGTGAAAATATGTAATTGTGCGGAGCCCTCCGTTGTACCAGGCAGAAAAATTAGCCCCGCCCCTCATGGTAACGCCGGCCTTGCCCTCTGAGACGAACCGACTGTGCATTGCGGCCGCGACTAGGTTGAGCTCCATCATGACAAGCGGGTCAATGTTGTAGTTAAAGGGATCCCTGAACGGTGGTGCAAACATTACTGTTCCCGCAGGGCCGGACTGGTGATGGTTGTACATAATCTGGGGAAACCACTCTATAAAAAGTTGATGGTTCATGTTTGTGGTTTCTGACAGGTTTGCCATATAGCTGTCACGATTATTATCGTGGCCAGCATACTTTTGGTACAAGCGTGGAATGTTGGCTGTTGACCTCTTTTCTGGATCTTTTTCTCGCATGTACCAATCCGAAACAAGATCCATCCCATCGGGGTTGGCCAAGACTGCCAGCAGGATTACGTCATTTAGTATGCGCAAAGTTTCAGGGTCGTTAAGGCTTACCATCTGATAAACAAGCTCCAAGAGTTGCTGGGCACCAAGAACTTCATTGCCATGCAACCCTCCGTCTATCCACACAACTGCTTTCCCTTCTTTAGCCAATTCCCGTGCCTGGGCATCCGAAAGGCCTTCCGCAAGAGCCAGCTTTCGAGCTATATCCTTATAATTGTTCAGTCTCCTATGATTCTCGGGGGATGTGAGGACTGCCATATATTGAGTCCGGCCTTCCTCTGTCTTTCCAATGTCTACCAGTTCCATCCTGTCAGATTGAGCGGCGAGTTCTTTCCACCATAAAACCAGTTGAGCGTAGTTGGCCAGATGGTAATCTTGGCCAATGTCAAACCCGAGAGCTTCTCTGGGGCTTTTGATTGTTGGGATCGCTTGGCCTGACAGATTTTGAAAATTTGGCAGGCCGCCAGCCCCTGCGGAAAGAAACATGGACAATCCCAACACGAGAGAGGCGGAGGCCTTGGTGCCAAAAAGCTTGATTGCCCTGGTGGATATGCCAGTCAAGAAATGCATGTGATACTCCAAAAAAGAAGACAGCTACGTTTAGGGCACTACAGCAGTCAGTCACCATCACTTCTTTTTGCTTGACCTCCTCAACCCCATTTCGTGGCTCGGAAATGGGGATGGCCCTGGCTTTTCAAAATGAGTTTCGAGCACAATCGTAGTGCGTGTGGAAGCCTGTGGACCGAGGGAACGGATTTTTCGCAACAGCTCATTGATGCCCATTGGCGTATCCGCCACGATCTTTAACAAAAGACTGTCTTCGCCTGCGGTCGTGTATGCCTCCAAAATATCCGGCTCTTCTCCCAGTGCTTCAATAAACTGCTTTTCGAGCTGTTCGTTTTCTGTCCTGTATTTAACAGAAACGTAAGCAACGCTTGCCTTGTCAACGGAGGATGGACTTATGCCGGCATAATAGCCTCTGATAATGCCTTCATTTTCTAGACGCTTCACGCGATCGATTATAGTCGGGCGGCTCACATTTAGGCGCTCTGCCAACTCAGCGTGGCTAACGCGCCCTTCGACCTGTAGGCACGCAATGATTTTTCTGTTCAGGTCGTCATCCAATAGTGGCTTGGTCATGGCTCATCCTGGCAAAAATGCAAACCTTGCGGTAATGAAATGCTTGCACAGTGAGGAAAAAAATACAATGCGACAAAATCGGTGCGGCGGGAGGCTAAAATGGGATTGACGGAGTCGTGCATGGATTTTGAAAGGCCATTTACAGGACAGAGCTTTTTTTTGATAGCCGGGCCTTGCGTACTGGAGTCCAGGCAACACGGCCTGGAACTGGCAGATTCGCTGGACACTATCGCCAGACAAAAGGGTATCCCTTTTATTTTTAAAGCCAGCATTGACAAAGCAAATCGGACTAGTCTGTGCGGCTTCAGAGGGGGTGGCATCGCGGAGGGGCTGGATATTTTGTCCGAAGTCAGGGCCACCTTTGGTATACCAGTCTTAACAGATGTCCATGAGACCCAGCAGTGCCAGTTAGCCGCAACTTCGGTTGATGTACTACAAATACCGGCATTCTTGTGCCGCCAAACAGATCTGCTACTTGCCGCCGCCGCCACAGGTAAGGCAATCAATATCAAGAAGGGGCAATTTTTGGCCCCATGGGACATCTGCCACGCTGTTGAAAAGGTGAAGTCAGTTGGCCACTCCGGCCCGGTATGGCTGACAGAGCGTGGGGCATCTTTTGGCTACGGCAATCTGGTAGTAGATTTCCAGTCTTTCCCGCATTTGAGAAAGGCTGGCTGTCCGGTAATTTTTGACGCCACCCACAGCGTACAAAGACCAGGTTCGCTGGGCAATGCAACAGGAGGGTCAAGGGAAATGATTCCAACTTTGGCTAGAGCTGCGGCAACTTGCGTTGATGGATTTTTTTTTGAAGTTCATCGCGACCCTGAAAAAGCCCTCAGCGACGGGGCGATTGTTGTGCGCTTGTCGGAATTCGGACAATTATTGGATGAATTATTGCAAATTTGGCAAACCAGTAGGAAATTTTTGTAGAAATATGGATTATTTCAGTTTTTTGCTTTTTTCAGTCTCGGCCAGAACCACGAGCGACTTTTTTGATTTAGCTTCAGGTTACTCTAGAAACTCAAGTACGCTGTCTATCTCTCCAGATATGTTTGTCAATGTTTTGTTTACGCCCTCTATCTCTTGAGTGAGCTTTCTGACAGAGTCCACGGATTTTGTCATGTTGTCGGCCACCACGGCAAAACCTTTGCCCGCATGGCCCACCTTTGCAGCTTCTATGCTGGCGTTCAGAGCGAGCATCTGCATGCTGGCCATCATATCGTTGATTTTATACACCAGCCCCTGACTCGCGGTCAAAGTCGTCAGTAGCTCGTTCTTGATTGTTTTAACCGCTTCGCTCACTCCTATCTGGATCTGGGCCCGGTTATCCTCCACCAGCTCAACAATCATCCGGCTTGTAGCCTGGTTGATGATTCGCGTGGGAGTCCCCCTCAATGTCTGCTTTAATATCTCATCAATTTCACTGTCAGAGTTAACCGCAAAAATAAAGTCTGGGAACGGCTTTCGCAATGCCTCGCCAAGTTTAGTAAATGTAGCTATTCGGTGATTTCTGGCTTCCACAATTCCTGGAGCATTTGCCTCAGAATCCATTACAAAAACCACTTTAGCCACATTGGTTTTTAATAGAAAACGTAGCATTGCAGTCCCACTCTTCCCACCGCCAATAACTCCGATGGTATGGAATGAAATTTCTGCTTCAGCCATCCAGCCCTCCAAATACTACTGACATAAATGATACCAGTTCCTGCCACAAGTTGGACTGCAAAACCATAATGCCTGCAACTGCCCCAAGTGATATAAGATAAAGTACAGCTGATCTGTGAAGGAGCCGGCTCGAAGCCGAGAGGAAATAGTCGTGGAGATAGTAGTCGAACGTATATGCAAAGAACTGTCCCTGCCTAAAACAGGTGTGGTTGCCGTTGCAGCCCTGCTAAACGAAGGGAACACGGTGCCGTTCATTGCGCGCTATCGCAAAGAGGCCACAGGGTCTTTGGATGAGGTTGCCATCCGATCCATAGAAGAGAGGGCCGCATATTTCAAGGAACTGCTGGAAAGGCGTGAAACTGTTGTTAAGACCATAGAAAAAGCAGGGAAGCTTTCGCCTGAATTGTCCGCCAAAATTGAAAATGCCTGGACGAAAACAGAGCTGGAGGACCTGTATTTGCCCTATAAACCCAAGAAGCGCACTAAGGCAAGTATTGCCAGGGATATTGGTCTGGAATCACTCCTAGATGAGCTATTGGCAGACGAAACTGGCGCAGATCCACTGATGCTTTCGTCTCCCTACGTCAAAGAAGAGCAAGAGGGTTTACAGACTCCGTCTGCATGTCTGGAAGGAGCAGGCTATATTCTCGCGGAGCGGCTCACCGAAAATTCCGAAATCAGGGCATGGCTCCGCCAGGAATTTTTTGACCACGGCACTTTGATGTCCGCCGTCAAGGAGGAACGCAAGGAAGGAAATGAAGCCAAGCGGTTTAAGCCGTACTGGGACTACAAGGAAGGCATTAAAAAAATCCCGCCACACCGCGTGCTTGCAATTAGGCGCGGCGAAAAAGAAGATATTCTCTCAGTTAAGTTGGTGACCGACCGCGAAAAACATGTCTCTGTTTTGGCCTCAAAGGTCCGTATTAACCAAAAGTCTGGATACATTGACTGCATCAGGGCTGTCTGCGAGGACGCCTTCGATCGCCTGTTGGCTCCAGCCATGGAAACCGATGTCCGAGTTGAGGCCAAAAAGCGTGCGGATGCAGAAGCTATCAAGGTTTTCCAGACCAACCTAGATCACCTGTTGCTGGCTCCGCCAGCAGGGCCTATGTGCACTTTGGGCATCGACCCCGGCATCCGCACAGGGTGCAAGCTTGCTGTCATCAACCGCCTTGGACAGTTTATGGAGACTGCAACGGTCTACCCTTTAGAGCCAAAAAGGGATTTGGAGGGTACAAGGGCTGTTTTGGACGTACTGGCAGAACGGTATCCAATAGAAGCAATTACAGTAGGTGACGGCACCGGTGGGCGTGAAACACTGGCTATTATTCAACATTGGCTCGCTGAGACTGGCAGAGACAGCATTGCCTGCGTAAGCATCAGCGAAGCTGGCGCATCAGTTTATTCTGCTTCCGAAGTTGCCCGCGAGGAATTTCCCGACCTGGATTTGACTGTGCGCGGGGCAATCAGTATTGCCCGCCGCTTTCAGGACCCTCTGGCCGAACTTGTAAAGGTTGAGCCAAAAAGCATAGGGGTGGGGCAATATCAACATGACGTCAACCAGTCCCAGCTCAAGAAAGGACTCGACGATTCCGTTGAGTCATGTGTAAACCGCGTTGGAGTCGACCTCAACAGCGCTTCCTATAAACTGCTCGCCTATGTGGCGGGCATAGGCGAAACACTGGCGAAGAATATCGTTCAGTGGAGGTATGAAAATGGGGCCTTCAAAAAGCGGGAACAGCTCATGGACGTGCCGCGATTTGGTGAAAAGGCATTTCTACAAGCCGCCGGATTTCTGCGAATAAGAGCGGGAGAAAACCCGCTGGACGCCAGTGCCGTCCATCCGGAATCTTACCCAGTAGTAGAGCGTATTTGTCAGCTTGTCGGAATGACTGTGCCCGAGCTAATTGGCAACGAGTCTCTATTGGATTCGCTTGACCCCAAGCTATTCATCGATGACCAATTTGGCCTGGAGACGGTTGCCGACATCATCTCCGAGATCAAAAAACCCGGCCGCGATCCAAGGCAGAAATTTGAACCCGTCCAGTTTAATGAAGGAATCCATAAGCCATCAGACTTAGAGATTGGCATGGAGCTTAGGGGCGTAGTCACGAATGTCACTGATTTTGGTGCATTTGTTAATATTGGGGTGCATCAAGATGGATTAGTCCACTTGTCCGAAATCGGCCACACCTTCATCAAGCACCCCAGCCAGGCACTCTCCGTAGGCCAGCCAGTCCAGGTAAAAGTAGTGGCAATTGATTTTGAGTCAAAGCGGATTGGGCTGTCAATCAAGGCGCTTGCCGCTCTGCCCCAAAAAGGCCCTACCCGTCGCCACGGGAGGCCTCCTACGATGGTCAAAGCCAATCGTGCTGGCCGCCCTGACCGCCCTCCAAAACAAACTATCAATCCACAAATGCCCGCCCCACCATCAGAAAAGAGCCAAGGCAAATTAGCTAGGCCCGCTTCGCGGCCAGAAAAAAAAGAACGCCCAATAAAACCAAGAATGGAAGCGGTTTCACAGGTGGATCAGACTCCTCCGAGCTCTGCCACTCTTGATGAGCTGATGGCAAAATTCAATCGAGGCCTAAGATGAATAAGATGAAAAGGGTGAAAAGGGTTTTTAGCAATACTGCTTTTTTGGCACTGGCTCTGAGTGCCTCTTGCGTTGGACAGCCGGGGCATTTGGCTATATATTCCCCAATAGAAGCCGGGCTAGTACTCCAATATGAAGGGATGGAACTAGATACTGGCCAGCTTTCCCAAAACCGCCTCCAGTTGTGGGTAAGGCAAACCAAGCAAACGCCTGAGGGGCTGGAGGTTGAATGTGCCGCTTCAACGTATCAAGGCACGGCCAGTGTCGTTTCGCTCTGCCAACATGATGGCTCTGTTTTCTTGATGGCTCCTAGCGGAGGCAGGATAATGGTTCTACCGTCAGGATTTCCTTATAAGATAGCCGCTTGGCAGTCAGATGGAATCAACTATCGAGTGGTTGGACGAGCTAAAGCTGATATTTCATGCGTTACACATCCAGACAATGTAGGCATATGGGTTGAGGCCCAGCCAATCCCTCCCCAGTCATCTATCCTGGGCTTTGAAAAAGTACGCTACCTCTTCCTGCCTGGCATAGGAGAGTCTCAAACAATGGCATTCCTAGACGGAAAGTGGATTACCGTAAATAAGCTCACAGGCAAGAGTCATGCAAATGCTCTTTGATAGTTGGAGTGTAAATGGCAAAAGAAAAAAATGAAATAGCCTTGCCCCCTGGGGCAGCAAAGGGCATGATTAGGGACAATCTGGAAATTGTCTGTAGCGTGCTTATCCTGATCTTTTTTTTCAAGACATTTGTAGCCCAAAACTTCACAATTCCAAGCGCATCGATGAGAAACACCATGATGATTGGGGATCATCTGGTGGTCAATAAATTCATTTTCGCTGTCCCACAATGGAGCTGGGAAGCAAAATTATTTCCATTAAGAAAGGTCGAGAGGGGCGATATCATTGTATTTAGATATCCAATGGACAGGGAGCAAAATTTTGTAAAAAGATGTATTGCCGTCCCAGGAGACATAGTTGAATTTAGAAACAAGCGCCTCTATATAAATGGGGAACAGGCTACTGGGCCATGGGAATTCCATACCCTGGGAGACCTCGCCCTGGACAGGGGAGCCCCGCCCGTGCCTGGGCCATGGCCATTAGAAAGATTTGCAGGGAGCGCAGAGCCGCGTGGTTCTGGAGGAACATTTTTTTGGCCATACATAGACCCAGAAGTACAGCGTTCCAACCGGCAGGGCATGGACCCTCTTGTTGGCGGGTTCAGGGACTATTTAGGGCCCATAACCGTCCCGCAAGGGCATGTGATGGCAGTGGGCGATAACAGGGATAATTCCAGCGATAGCCGCTATTGGGGCTTCATGCCCATAGACCACTTGAGGGGGAGGCCCTTCATGGTGTGGTGGAGCTATCGAGAGAATGGAACAGACTACGATAACGGCAATGTTCCCAGCGGCCCTGTGGATGTTGTCAAAAACATCGCGGAAGGGATGAGAAACTTCTTCAGGTGGACACGCTGGGAAAGAACGGGGCATATCCCCCGCTGATTCCGTACTTCAACGTAATTTTTTATGTCCTGCAGGAGTTCCTCTCAAAGACTTTTATGTGAAAATTTTGTAGCACAGCGATATAATTGCTAGTTTGACGCGAATGGAAAAATGATGATTGACAATCTGCTGAAGAAACTCATCGGCTCCAAAAATGACAGGGAACTTAAACGTTATTGGTCTAGGGTCGAGTTGATAAATGTGCTTGAGCCCGAAACACAGGCTCTCAGCGATGCCGAACTGAGAGGAAAGACAGCCCTTTTTAGGCAACGGCTCGAAGAAGGTGAGTCCCTTGAAGATATTCTGCCGGAAGCGTTTGCAGTAGTCAGGGAAGCATCGCTCCGAGTGCTGAAGATGCGCCATTTTGATGTCCAGCTCATTGGAGGCATGGCGCTCCACGAAGGCAAGGTGGCAGAAATGAGGACTGGCGAAGGCAAAACCCTTACTGCGACCCTGCCTTTGTACTTGAACGCCCTTGCTGGAAAGGGAGCTCATTTGGTGACAGTCAATGATTACTTGGCCCGCCGAGATGCCGAATGGATGGGGCGCATCTATCATTTTTTAGGCATGACCGTGGGGGTAATTCAGCATGGCCTTTCTGACGACCAGCGGCGCGGCGCCTATGCCAGCGACATTACCTATTGTACAAACAACGAACTTGGTTTTGATTATCTCCGCGATAATATGAAATGGAATTTGGAAGACTTTACTCAGCGCGGCTTCGATTACGCCATTGTGGATGAGGTGGACTCCATCCTGATTGATGAAGCCAGGACTCCTTTGATAATCGCCGGTTCTTCTGAAGAGGACACGTCTAAGTATTACCGAATAGATGGAATGATATCTAAACTCAAGATCAATGTGGACTATAAAGTAGACGAAAAAGACCGCCAGGTCACGCTGACTGATGAAGGCATCCGCCACGCCGAAAAGTTGCTTGGCGTGCCAAACCTCTATGACCCAAGTGCCATCGACACACTCCATGGCCTCAACCAGGCCTTGCTGGCCCATAATTTATATAAGCTGGACGTAGAATATATGATCCGCCCAAAGGAAAATGGGCGCGGGAAAGAAATTGTCATCGTGGACGAATTTACTGGCCGCATGATGCCCGGACGGAGATGGTCTAACGGCCTGCATCAGGCAATCGAAGCTAAGGAAGGCGTGGAAGTAAATGCCGAAAACCAAACACTCGCCACCGTAACTTTCCAAAACTTCTTCAGGATGTATAAAAAACTGGCTGGCATGACGGGCACTGCCGAGACTGAAGCAACTGAGTTGTTGCAGATCTATAAGTTGGAAGTAGTGATAATTCCAACAAATATGCCCATGATTCGCAAAGATTTTGCCGATGTTGTCTATTCCACGAAAAACGGCAAAAAAAGAGCGATTGTGGAAGAAATCAAGGAACTCCATGCCAAAGGGCAACCAATACTGGTTGGCACCGCATCCATAGAATCCAGCGAAGAACTTTCAGATGGACTGAAACAGGCCAGGATTCCGCACGTTGTATTAAATGCAAAGCATCATGAAAGAGAAGCTGAAATCATTGCACAGGCTGGCCGCAAGGGAGCTGTTACCATCGCCACAAACATGGCCGGTCGTGGTACTGACATCATATTGGGCGGCAATGCCGAGGGACTCGCCAAAATTGATGCCAAAAAGCAAAAAATCGAGCTTTACGACGAGGACGGCAGAAATACTCCCAAATTTGACAAACTCATTGAAACACTTGAAAAACAGACTAGCGCCGAGCACATAGAGGTTGTAGAACTTGGCGGGCTACACATCTTGGGCACAGAGCGGCACGAAAGCCGTCGCATAGACAACCAATTGAGGGGGCGAGCTGGCCGCCAGGGAGACCCTGGATCAAGCAGGTTTTATTTGAGCCTGGAAGATGATTTGATGAGGATTTTTGGAGGGGAACGCCTCAAGTCCATCATGGGCACCCTTGGCATGAATGATGACGAGCCCATTGAAGCCGGAATGGTCACAAGGGCTATCGAAAAGAGTCAGAAGCGCGTCGAGACTCAGCACTTTGAGATACGAAAGCACCTTCTGGAATACGATGACGTAATGAACAAACAGAGGATTTTCTTTTACGGGCTACGCACTGAAATATTAAAAGGCAACACCAAGGAATACGTTCTGAGAGTCGCCGCAGAAGTTGTAGAAGGACTAGTCCACGACTATCTACCCCAAAAGGGAGAGAGGGACGTCCAGGGCTTTAGAGAGAGAATCGAACAACTGTTTGCGATGCACGATCTGGACATTGATGGCCTGGGGGCAATGCAGCAAACAGAGGCCACGGAAAGCCTCACCCAAGCCGTCCATGGCACCTATCAGGAAAAAGAACGCAGACTGGGTTCTGAAGATATCCTTCGCTGGCACGAAAGAGTGGCGATTCTGCAAATCATTGATTCTGCCTGGAAGCGACACCTGTTGGTAATGGATCATCTCAAAGAGGCTATTGGTTTCAGAGGCTACGGCCAAAAAGACCCATTGGTCGAATACAAGCGTGAAAGCTATGAATACTTTGAAAACATGCGCTTTGGCTACGAGGACGAAATAATATCCTACCTATACCGCGTGGAGCCGCAACCGGCATACGTGCCAGAGGAGATCCATCCAATTGCAGTGGATGCAGAACTGGATGAAGACGGCACAGTATCAAGCTATACAGATAGCACCAAACCTGACGAAATCCAGCGAGTCACGAGGTTTAATATTGGCGGCGTAGATGAGGATGATTGATTTTTTTAGGCAGAGCTCTGTGTACAGCGAAAATAAAAAGCTGTTTGGCGATTTTTGACCCGCTGTGTCGGCCCTGCCGAGGAATTTCTATGGAACTTACCATCGTCACTGGCTTATCTGGGGCAGGGCGTAGATCTGTTCTGGGCGCCTTAGAAGATGTAGGTTTTTTTGCCTTAGATAACGTGCCAGCCCAACTCCTGAGCCCATTGCTGGAGCTGGAAAGTAAGGCAGGCAATGACATTGTTCGCGTCGCCGTGGGAATGGACAGCAGACAACTCGAATGCCCAGAAAATTTTGACGTAATCCTGGAGCGATTGAACGCCCAGGGGACGCAGACATTTGTTCTTTACCTGGACTGCGAAGACGAAACTCTAATCCGCCGCTATTCTGAAAGTCGACGCCCCCACCGATTTGCCGGGGACTGGACTATTGCAGAAGGTATAGCCAGGGAACGTGCGCTACTGCAGCCCGTAAAAGAACTGGCCTCCGCTGTGCTGGATACAAGCTACCTGACGCTCTATCAACTCAGACAGCGCATCACCGAAATCGTGCCGAGGTGCCTGTCATCCGAAACCCACTTAAAAATCATTAGCTTTGGATTCAAGCATGGGCTCCCCGCTGAAGCAGATTCTGTATTTGACGCAAGATTTCTGCCAAATCCTTTTTACGTTCCAGAGTTACGGCAACTCACAGGGCAGGACGTCGAAATTCAGGCATACCTTCAGCAATTTACAGAATTCAATGAATTCTTAGGTAAGCTTGAGGACTGGCTGGCTTGGTCTTGGCCTCATGTCCTGAATGAGAGCAAGGCATACCACAATGTTGCGGTCGGTTGCACAGGAGGCCGTCACCGTAGCGTCGCTTTGGCAGAAAAACTGGCAGAGCGGTTGGAAGGCAAAATTCAAAATATAAGCGTCCAGCATCGGGATATAAAAATATAGTGGGCTCCAGCAACTATGACAACAGACTGCTTGCGATTATTCAAGACCTGCTTGGCAGGGGCCCGGTGCCTGCGTCGGAATTTATGTCGCTGGCCCTCTATCACCCAGAACACGGCTACTATAGGCGCAACGTGCCAATGTGGGGGTTTCGCGGCAAAGATTATTATACAGCCATGGACTTGGGCCCACTCCTGGGCGAAACTATTGCCTGTGCGCTACAAAAGGCATGGTGGGAATTGGATCGCCCTGGCTCTTTTACCGTCTATGAGCCTGGCGCGGGGCGGGGATGGCTGGGAAGGGACATTTTAAGGGCGGTATCCTGCGACTTCTCAGATTCCATACAATATGTTCACTGTGATGATAGCCCTGTCGCAAATCAAGAAGCCGCTCAGGTTCTCGGGCCATGGCTTGACAATGGCCGAGCTCGCCTTGTTAAACAAGATGATGATATCAGTGCCTTTGTCGGGGCCGTGATTTCAAACGAACTCTTTGATGCCCTGCCGGCCCAGCCATGGCGCTGGAACGGAGATCTGTTTATGAGGGAAGTCCTAATTTCCTTAAACGACAAAGACGGAGGAAGATCAGGGTGGGAGGCCGCAGAACCAGGGAGGGCCGGGGCCTGGTTCGGCCAGCATGCCGAAGGCGGGCTACATCCAAATGATGGCAGTATTTGGGTTGAGAGTCTGCCACAAGTGATAGATAAAATTTGCAAACCGTTGCAAAAGGGGCTTTTCCTTGCAATCGACTATGGAGACAGCGCAGACAGGCTGATAGCCAAGGGCGCTGACCTTCGCCGATACTTGAGGCACCAAGTCGATGGCAGTTGGTGGCAAGACCCAGGAAATTCGGACTTGACAGCGGACGTTGACTTTTCTCGTCTTGCATATTTATTGGAATGTCAGGGATTTGCAGTCCATAGGCCGGTTTCCTTAGGCAGGTGGATATGCAACAATGCTCCACTGGCGGAATGGGAAGCGCAGTGGCTGGAACTGCCACATGAGACACGAGCCAAAAAAAGCCACAACCTGTTGCAACTGACATTTCCGAATGCAATGGGAGACAGGTTCAAGGTATTGCAGGCAACCCGAGAGCCTGCCGGAAAATAGTTATGTCAAATGTATGTAGCAACTTACCTTCTGGCAGTTCATAGTTGTCACATCTTTGTTGAACTGTTCATTTTACAAAGACGGCATTGGCTTCCCCATTGCCTAATATCTGCTTAACACCGTTTTTCCACAGTATGGCAATGGGCAAGCCTTCGGCGTTGTTTTCTCTGCCTGCCACATATACATCATCGCCTGACACAAAAACAGAATTTGCTCTTGATTCATACCTAGTGTCGCTTAAGACTTGTGCCCTTCCGTTTTTCCACATTACGGCGGCTCTTGGCCTTACCTGGTCTGACGTGGCCTGATTCCATCCTGCGGTGTAGACATCCTCGCCCATTACAAAGACGGATTCGGCACAGGTGTGGGTTCCTCCAATGGCCCGACCGGTACCGTTTCTCCAAAGGCTAGCTCGCCAGTCATCATATCCTGTTGCATACGCAACGCCTCCAGAAACAAAGACCGAAGTAAGCCAGCCATGCCCACCTTGCAGGGTGCCGTTTTTATAGAGCCCAAAACTGCCTGCCACATATACCTCGCCGTCCGAGACAAAAACGGAATTTGCGGTGTAGCCATTCGGAATATTTTGTGCCACGCCATTTTTCCAAAACCGGGCGGCGTCTTGCCCACGGCTATTTTTTTCCCACCCGGCCACGTATACATCATCGCCCCACACAAAAACTGCTTTGGCCCCGCTGGGGTTAATACCATCCCCAAGACTATGGGCCACGCCATTTTTCCAAACTGTGGCAATCTGAGTTTTTTCTGCGCTATGGCGGTACCCAGCCACATATACGTCGTTGCCAATCACAAAAACGGAGCTGGCTGGGCCGTAGCCATCTTGCAAAACACCGTTTTTAATCAGTCCAAAGTCACCTGCCACGTAAACATCAGGCACCGCCAAAATCGCCATATATTCAGGTGCAATAGTGGTTGATATGCCTTTGCCAAACAGAGTAGCGGAAAGCAACATGAATGCAGTTGAATAGGGCAAAAGCGATTTGTTCATCGGCGACCCCAGAAAAGGTGCGGAACGTGTCAACAATTTTGAGACACGGTGGTTAACAGAATTAGTGTAGATTTCTCGGTCTTGCAATTCAAGCGACCATGTAACGATTTTGTGTAAATGCCTAAACTTTGAGAAGGATGTTTCAGCGGAGCTGTCCCATAGCCTCGGGTATTTGCGCGTAGGGAATACCCAATTCTATCCATAGGTAAAAACTCCCATTTTTTGTATTTCTTGCTTGTATTAAAAAACAATAATGTGACAAACTGTCCGTGTGAGTGAATTAGTCAAAAAGTTCCCATGGTGTTTGCTGTTTTTTTGTAAACTCTGAGTAAAGCTTGGTGTTGCTTTTTTTTCGCCCTTTCAAGGAGGTAAATCTGTGAGGATACTAAAATACACATACATTACGCTGTTAGCGGCATTTCTGGGGTGTGGGGCCTCTGACTTGCATGCGCAAGATAATTCGCCGTACTCCTATCTCTTTAAGATTCGGGCAGGCCTGACTGCTGGCGACCTGCAAGAGGCCCATCACGACAATAAGGTCATGGGCCTTGCTGCTGAAATCAAGCGAGAAATGTTCGGCTCTGGCAGGGCACTTACAGCAGAAGTGGTCTGGGAGTTTGTCCCTGGGCGCCATCATGACGTCTATCCCTGGGACAGCAATCCTCTGGATTTAAGCCCAAGATATTCTTACGACAACCGCAAGGAATATGGGGCTGGCATCAACCTGAGGCTTGGCTACTCT
>Ga0082212_10003770_pt1 | contig 21326 bp, 11 predicted proteins | sample TergutNt197P3_FD_71548 | JGI IMG/M metagenome (GOLD analysis project Ga0082212, IMG submission 71548) | Neocapritermes taracua P3 segment gut microbial communities from Petit-Saut dam, French Guiana - Nt197 P3 | ecosystem: Host-associated > Arthropoda: Insects > Digestive system > Gut ... | reverse complement strand
GAAACCCCACCACCCAGCCCGCCCCCGCCATTGACCTGCCACAACCAAATCCTTCTCTGTACGGAACTGAGAGCTTAGAACTGAGAGCTTATACCATTTTCTATTGCTGATTTAATAAATGTCTGGCGCACATCCGCACTGGGCAAGGCTTTTCGTCTCGTAACTCGTAACTCGTAACTAGAAACTGGTATTATGGCATTTCGCGTCCAAAGTGCTTTGAGCGCAACTTGGCATGGAATACCGCCGCCATGGTATTTCCCGTTGCTTCCGCCCTGGCAGGCCCTCCAAAGTAAAGCCCCGCGGGGCGGGGCTTTACTGGCGGTCGCCGATTAGGCGGGGTGGTTAGTCAACAAATTCTACACGGAATACCACGGGTTTAGAGGCAGGCCTGGAACCAAACGGGCTTCTGAGTTCAACCTTAACCTCAAAGGAGTTTCCAGCCTCCCATGCAGGGGCACCTGTCAGGAAGTTGATTGTCGGAGGCGTAAAACTCTTTGTCACATTATCCGTCGTAGCACATGATAGAACACCCTGCATTCCAGCTGGATCATAGAAAGTGTTAGTGACAGCGGTTACCGTCCAAACCAGTTCATAGAAGCTATTCGGCATTGATGCCCATTCAAAGGACGGTTCAGCTGCGGCGATTTTTGAAATGGTTGGGAAAATTTGTTGCGTAGCCCCTCGAGTCCAACCTGCAAGACCAATCTTAATTACATTTTCATCGCCTGGTGAGTCAAATGAAGTCAAAGTGCCAGCCGACAAGGGTTCACCATTGGTCCCAATCTTCAGGGACGCATTGTTGGTCCATGTCACTGGATTTCCATCAACGATGTCTTTCATCTGGACTTCAATCTTAACTGGTTTAGCAACATTTCCAGCCACACCATCATATTTAACATCTCCACTCTTGATGAAAATGCTGCCACTGATTACATCGGGTTGGTAGTTTGCGGAGCCTACTGTGGGGAGGGTCAACTTCATCCCGGACGTGATTGATACGGGGGCCTCGAGGGTATTGTAGGTTGAAGAAGAAGTTAGAGTAATGTTAGAGGTAATTTCAGTAGATTCGGAGCTATCCCACACCTTCCATGTGCCATAGTTTATCCTACTCAGGTCAGGCACAAATTTACTAGATTCGCCTTCGTTGGCAGTAACAGTCAACCGGTGTCCAGTCGGGAAGACGTTTGCGGATCGGCTAACGGCCATTGCCGGCAGACTGATAGTCTGTACAGCGAAGTATGGCGATTGTGCTCCCCACTCGATCCAACTCCAATCTTTGTACCAAGTTGCCCCTGGTGCAACAAATTCTACAGTGACCGGAACGGTAAGCGTGACTAGAGATGGTCCCTTCTTAATCAAGTTTAATTTCATCGTCACATTATCTTTATCCGGTGTAAGTTCATTGCCATCCGTAATTGTTAATTGAGGCATAAGATTGTCCACGCTTGCTCCGACAAACTTTGCATCTGCCTTGCCAGTAAGGTCCGGATCGAGGGTGTCCCATTTAACCTCATATCCTTCAACATAAAGTTTTCCATAATCAGAGGGGTTAGTATTCTTGAAGTGTTCGTATGTGAGCTTGCTAGTGGCTTTGGTCGTGCCAATGCTAACTCCGGCGGCGCCAAAAATGTCTACGATTTCTGCCTTCGCGCCCCATCCTGGGTTAATTGGAATCTCTACAGTGACGGGTGACTCCAAGGCGGTACTCCCGACGTAGAGGGTCAATGGATCACCAGAAGCCAAGTCTATGATATCGGTTGTGATTGTAGTCGGCGTATCAACCTCGATTGAGCCTACCTTGGCCTTGACGTCTACCGATACAGTGCCATCGCTCAGCTTGCTGGCATCTGCTATTTTGATTACCGGATTTAATTTAGTAGCATCCGTAACCAGCCCGATACCATCTGGAAGTGCCTTTGCCCAGTCAAAGTTAATGGCAGAGTCCAAGGCCTTGGTTCCATGGGAAATGATCGGGGTTTCTGCAAACAGTCTGGCATTGCCACCTAGGATCGTATCAATGACGCTTATCTTTGTAGTGCTTGGATAGAATTTAACCACCGTGTCCTTAGTCCATTCATCCTTCACCAGATCCTGGCTGGCAGATCCAAAATTGATCTTGCTGGTTATGGTCTCAGACCAGACGGCGGGGAGGGCCTGCTTAAAGGGTTCCACGTCAAAGTTGATAAAATTACCGCCTTCGCCGTATTTGACGGTGCGGATGCGAACCACAGTAAAGACCACCCTATCCATATCATCTGTTGCCAGTGAGGTAACCCACTCATTGGGGATTGGGAATTCGTTTGTCTCGGGGGACACGTAGACCTTGTACTTAGGCACGTGGCCGTCGTTTAGCACTCCTGTGGCATAAGGCACGCTAAAGAATTCCAATATGTTGCCAGAAAATTCCACGGGCTCGCCGTCAATCTTGGGGTTTGTCCAGCTCAGTTTTATCTTATTGTTGCCGCCAACAGTTGAGGCCCTTGCGGTTGCGGATTTAGTTGCAGCGGTGGAGTCAGGCCCAAATGCGCCCGGGCGCGTGAGGGTGTTTCCAACGTAGTAATTGGAAACGGGTTCTGTGGAGGTGGCGCCAGTAGTTATCTTCACGTCTGTCACGGGCGGAACCGTCAATCTGATAGCATCTCCGACCTTGTCGGTGATTACGCCCATGCTGCCTGGGAGTCCCGTGCTACCGGCGTCATAAGACGCTGCGGGCGAGCTGTACTTGACGATGTAGCTGGCGACGGGGGTGGACTGTCCTGCGCTCCAGTTTGTTGGAGGTTTGGGAATTGGCACCGGGCCAAGCTCAAGGGTGCCGCCATAGCGTTTTTCAGCGTCAGACTTGACGAGGTTTTGCATCTCTGCATTGATGTTGCCGAATTCCATGTAGGTGGGCACGCCGTGGTGGTTTTCTACCGGGCCGAGTTCGGTGCCATTCACATAGGCCAAAACTTGCAGGTTTTCGGTAAGACTTGCCAATAAGGCCGTGGTATCCGCTTTGTTGTCAGCCTTGTTAAAGGTTATCAGGGTATTTAGTGCATCCCTGAAGGACTGGCGGTCGATGGTGCCATCAAAATCTGTGTCATGTTTGTCAGTTTCGCCAATGGGGGTAAATTTGATGGTCTGCGGCAGGGGCAAGAAGTTTTCATCAAGCTCTGCGTCGTCTTTGGCGTTGCCAGTGCTGGCCATCTTCCAGTACGGATATTCAAAAAAGACTTTCTCCTGGCTGGTGCCTCTGACGAGGTAGTAGGCCTTTAGCTTTTCGTCGAGCACCATGGTGGCGGCGGTGACGGGGTCATCTTCGGTCATCTGCCAGGGCAGAGCACCGAAGAAATTGAACTGGATGTCATCGTAGTCTTTCTCGTCTGTGCTCAATGATGGAACATTAGTGGCTTTGCCTAATTCGCCATCGTACCAGCCAATCAGATTGTATTTGTCGGCCGGATAGACTTTCTTATTCGGGGTGGCGGTATTGGGGGTGAAAAATCCCTTCATTCCAATGGTTGGATAGACAAACTGAATGACGTCGGCCTGGATGTCCAATTTATCTGCTCCGATGCCAATCGTCTTGCCCTGATAGTTGGCCGATCCAAGCAGGCTCAGTGAATCTAGTTCAAAGTCGTAGCCGTTTGCACCGGTTGCATTCAGGGATCCATCAACCTTTTCGGCATACTTGCCAGAGCCAGCAAAGGTGGTGAGGTCGGGGCTGGAGGAGCTGATGTAGGCAAAGGCCATGAGGTTGCCGCCGGATGCGCCCCAGTTACTACTGCCAGCGGCAACGGTGGCCCCTGCGGTGTCTGTGACGGCAGGGCCGATGACCGGCGTCGAAAGGGTGGTAGTTTGGTCACTCTCAGGGCTTTTATCTGCTGATACCAGGTAGAAGCCCTTGGGGACTCTGTAGGCCCTCCAGCCAAAACCATCCTCGTTATCTGGGAGGGGGGTATAGGTGACGGGCTCGCCTTCGGAGCTATAGGTGTTAGCTTTTTCACCAGAGTTGTAGAATGGATTGACTTTGATGGATGCCCAGGTAAACAGGTTGGCTGGCCTGCTGTCAGTGTCTGTGGTGCGGGCGGGGGCACCTTCGGGATTATCAATCCGGTTGCGATAGATGACTTTTTCGATGGGCAGGCCGCTGATGTTGCCTGTGGATATCCCCTTCATTTCCATGCTGGCCGCCGCGCCCCACTCGGTAAAGGCTTCGAGGGTAAAGGAGTACGGCTTGCGCGTCTGGTCGTGGTCGGGTGTCCAGGACAGCTTTAGGGGCTCTGTGGTCGAATATGCGAGGGGCATGGCGTTTTCGATGGTCACGGACTCGCTTATGTCTTCTGTCTCTATTCCGGTTTCTTCTTTTCTCTCATCCAAATCGGGGGTCGGGATAACCCTCAGATAGACAGGTAATTTATTGGCGCTAAAAATTTTGTATTGGGCTGAGGCTTCGGCCCATCCCATCTTCCATATGGTATCTTCGCCCTCGGTCGGCACTCGCGGAATGTCCCAGCTACTAGTCCCAACCAGGTCGCCGTTTCCGCTAGCTCCCGCATTCAGAACAACGGAATTGGACTTGGTGGGCACCGTGACGGTAATTTCTTTGGCGTCATTGATCAGATCCTGAACGGTGAACACAAATCTGAGGTTCTCACCTCCGGTCAGGCCCTCTATGTCACCCGACTTGGGGTTCACGAGGCTGATGCTGCCATTGAGGGTGAATGTGGATGTCAAACTGTCTTTTGTATAGTTTTTGTCCCATTTGCTGGCGCCAGAATTATAGAGGGAAGAACCGTTGAGATTTATCGCAAGGTTATCTGCGGTAAAGTAGCCATTATCCTCATTAAGATTTTTTGTCGAAGATCCGACATGAATCCCCTTCAGGCCGACGGTTATGATGTCGCCCTTGTCAAAGTCGGGGTCGGTGATGGTGCTGGTAAAGGTGATTACGGAGGACAGGTCGAGGGAACCCTCGCTTGAACCCTTTAGGACCAGGGCATCGGCTTCTGGATTGCCCCAGTAGCCACCCTTAATACTTGTCGCAATTACAGGCTTGGGGTTGCCGGGATGGTCTGGGTCGGGCTCGGCGTGTTCGATAGTAGGCGCTGTATTTGCCTTGACGTCCAGCGTAAAGGGCAGGAATGCGGGATTGGCTAGCTCGCCATCGGTGTCCTTAAAGTAGGCGGCTACGCCAAAGGGCAGGTTGGCATTGGCAGTATTGGGCGCAATATATATCACATCGCCCTTGCTGAAAGAAAGATTGCCGCGGTGGCCCCTGAATAATTCATAAGAATCGGGGACATTGGGGTCAGCAAGTTTTTGCGGGACGGGCTTGTTGTTGTCGGTGCCCGTCGTCCAGCTCCAGGGTTGCGGGTCTTTGCTCTTGGAGTCGGTGCCGCCCTTATTTGCAACCCACTCATTAACCTGGTTGCCTGGATTGGCTTTATCTCTGGCTTCAAATCTGTATATCCATGGGATGCCGGCATAGACCACTCTATTATCGCCAGTGGGGGCAGGGGTGGTTATTTCGGGCTGGGCCTTTTCGGTGGGCAGTGAGCCTTCGCTATCATCGCTCACAAACACCAATACGGTATGCTCTTTCGTGTTAACTACCCAATCCCCTTGCTTTTGCGTGGATTCCAGCACCAGTCCGTAATTTTCGTTTAACTGGGAGCTGACAAACTTATCGGCATTTATCAAAAGGTATTTCCCAGACGCAGATGCGACGCCGCCAGCTATGGAAAACGCGCTCTTGCCTTCCAAAACATTCCAGGTGATGGTGTCACCGGCAATCTCGCATGTCAGCGGCAGGCTGTCTTTAACGACTGGCACGTCGGGGGATACTTTAATTGCAGTAGTAAAGGGGTTATCTGGTTCGGCATTGGGGGATATAACCATCGTGAAAACGCCGGGTTCCTTGGAAGGGGCGCCTTCCCTGTTTTTGGCTGTAATGGTGATGGTATCCTGCTCTATGCCAACCTTTAGGTCATATTGGGGTTTGTAGTACCAGGATGCCGTGGCTGATGTTGAGGTCGACTCGAGTTTATTGCCGTCTTTGTCTGTTGCCTCATAACTGGTAGCGTGGTCGGCAGAGGCGGTTATCGTGTAGCGATGCAGGTCGTAGCCATTGTAGACGGATGTTACCTTTTCGCCACCTACCATAATCGTAATTGGGCCCGGCTGGACGTTAGGAGCTTCCTCCTGGCTGCCGCCCCCGCCGCAGGCCAGGGTCAGGGCCAGTCCCGTTAGGGCGGTTATACCGGCTACTGGGCCGAAAAGACGATGTGACATGTTGCCTCCACTAAAAGAATTTGGAGAAGTGATTTATTTTTTACCTTCTCAAAGTAGAATTGCCTGGTAAAAATTCTTATAAGCACATCAATATCTATAGGAATTCTGGCAAATATGCGATTTATGAAAATTTTTCAATTATAACCATCAGTTATAACTTTGAGTTGTTGCAGAAACTTCAGCCGATTGACGGCAGGTGTTTCTCGTAACCCGTATCTATAGCGGTTCAACTTTTTGTAGTTGAACCGCTATATGCCAGGATTTGCCCGCAAATCATGGCCGTTTGTTGTTCATAGGCGGGCTTGGCTCGCCGTTGAGTGAACAACAAAAACGTAAATAGCTATAGAAGCTGTTATTACATGGACTCGGGCCTGCCAACGATAAGCCAGTCATCCTCGCCGCCTGTTTCTTCAATTCGCGCCATGACCCTGCTTGCTTCCCTGTGGATGTAAAACTGCTCGCCCATCTTAGTATTGGAGTGGCCCGCCTGAAGCGCATTTAGTTCCGGCTCCAGCCCTGCGTTGGCGAGCTGGCTCATGCGGACGTGCCGTAATTCGTGGAATACGATGCGCGGTACAATTCCAGCCGCCCTGCACGCCTCTCTCATCTGCTTAATCTGGGAGCCTTTTGGCCAGGGCGTGCCGTTTGCCCTTTGGAAAATCAGGTCGTTAGGGGTTTTGCCGCTGATTTGCGCCACAAAAAATCGAGTGCCCGCCTTGCTCAAATATATTGCCCTGCCCTTGCCAGTCTTGGAGGTTTCAGCCCTGACAGATACATAGCCACCCCCATCCTGCATCAGCCTAAAATCCGAGCATCGCAGTTGCCGTAGCTCCCCGTGCCGCGCCCCGCTTAATAGCGCACCCTGTAGGAGCAATCGAAAATCGGGCCTGACCGCATCAATTAACTTTTGGCGGTCGCCTTTGCTGAGTTGCCCCTCACGTGCTCTTTCCACCCCGTGGAAGGGTTCGAGATAATTCCACTGAAAGGGCATACACTCCCTCGCCAAGTCCATGTTGTGCCTGACCGCCACGTTTAGGACAGCCTTTAATACGACAACTATCCTATTGGCTGTACACTTGCGCTTTCGCTCGGCCTCGCTACCCTTGGCCGGGGGCAGGTTGTTTGTCTGCCCATTGCCGCGGCGCGGGCTTCGTGCAATGGCATCCCTCCAGGCCTTAACCCTGTTTAAAGTCAGCTTTACAATGGGAATGCCCCCCAGGGCCGGAACAATCCAGGTGGCGGCAATATTTTTGTATACCTCTATCCCCTTTGCCCTCCGCCCCGTCGCCGCCTTGTCTTCAAAATATTCTCTTACGGCGTCGCCCACCGTGTACTCATCCAGATTGAGCAGGCCGCCAGCTTCGGGGTCATGTTCCGTGGCTCGTCTGCACCACACCGCGGCTTTTCTTTTTGCCTGCTCGTATGACAAAAACAGGTCATTGTCGGCCTTAGCCTTGTCATCTGCCTTTCCAATGGCCTTCATCTTGCGGTGCTTCTTGTCGGCAGAGTCGATCCAATAAGCCAACCAGTCGCCGCTCTTGCCGTCCCCGCGCCTCTTGTAGCAAAGAAACCATCCAGGGTTGCGGTTGCCGCCAATGGGCTCCTGCACACGCTTGCCAGGTGCGACGGCTTTTCTTGCATTAGGGCTGTCCAGTTTTGCGCTCTTGATAGTCCTAGCCATCTTTTCCCCTGCAAATGAGCTGCGGCTCCTGTCTCTCCGTTTTCGGCGAGGGGGGCGGCGTTTCGGTTATAACGCCAGTTATAACTTCAACCATAAATTCAATTTCGCATACTGGCGTAAAAGTATCAACTCCTGAAATATCAACACTTTCGATAAATTGTTGATTTTCTTGTATGCTCGAATGTGCCTCCAGCGTCACAGATCCGACAATATGCCCCTCGGTTATAGTGTCCATGGCCAAAAAAATCTCAAAAACAGCAAATGACAAATTTTATAAACACAGATATCACGCGATTTGTAGAATCGAAGCAAAAAAAACAATAAACCAATGGCCCAATAGTTGCATGTATGGGTTGGAGCCTTCTTTGGAGGCTGAGCCATATTTTTACTCTTTGCCAACAAATTTTGATTGAGGACTTTGAGCATGAAACACCGCAATTCAGGAAAAAAATACAGTTTTCCTGCTCTCTGCTTTCGCCAAAAAGCTAGTAGTGTTGTGTGTCGGGCCTCATTCATCATGAGTTCTGCTCTTTGTGGTAAAATTGCAATGTTTAGATATGAGTTATTAACTTGAGAAGGTAAAAAAACAATAACTTCTCCAAATTACCTTAGTGGAGGCAGTATGTCACATCGTCTTTTCGGCCCAATCGCCGGTATCACCGCCCTTACGGGCCTGGCTCTGGGGCTGGCATGTGGAGGCGGCGGCTCGGAAGAAAATATTCCCAGCACCCAGCCAAAAATATTAACGGTTTCTAAGCCCCAGACGGCCATTTCCCTGCACCGCTACCGCCTGACCCTGACCGGCGACGATAACGCGAGCAAGTGGGTGGTGGTCGCAAATCCTGACAAGGGGGGAAGCCTGACGGCCATCAGAACCGAGGGGACGGTAGGCGAATGGTACTACTACCCGACCAATTCTGAGGCAGGTCAAATTACAGAAACCATTGAATTTAGAGCAGAGGCCAAGGATGGGGGAAGATCCGACAAGGCCACGGTGTCGGTTGCGGTAGACCCCAACGTGCGTCCGGAGCTACCTGAGCGCCTGAGGGCCGCTCTGATTAATATCGACACTACCAAGCCCCTGGTGCAGACCAGCGACCCGCTACCGCTGACGATGGGCCCTGGCGACACCGATAAAATTACCTGGGCCGATAGCGGCTTTTCGGGAGACTTTATTGGCACGGGCGGCCTCGGCCAGGCCGAAATTGACCCCAACACTGGCAAGATGACGATCACCGCACCATCCAGTGTGTTTCCCAGCCTGCGTCCATATGGGCCATATTCTCTTACTTTTACTGCCCGAAAGACGCAGACCAGTACCACTGACGAAGATTATGAGGTGCCGGCTCTGCACTCTTATACGATAAACCTCCTTGTGGCCGCGACGGGCGGTCTTGGCTCCGATGGCTTACCTGATTTGCCGGTGCAACTGACGTTTAGAGACGGGGATTATCCAGAGGATGGCACCGAAATCCTCGCGGGCAAGCCGGTATTTTTCCCGTTTTGGGCAATCGACAAAAACAACTCGTCCAACCTGCCTATTAAATTTGATCTCGCAAGGGGCACGGGCGCTCCGGCTGACTCCTGGAGCTGGATTTACAACAATGAGGCAAATAACAAGGCCCCGTATGTAACCCTGGAAAATAACAAGGGCAACGCCTCATACGATAGGTGGAGGAACCACCAGGAAGTTCCGGCCGCTGAAAGAGATCCGATATTTAGCTTTGGCAGGGCCGCGTTTGTGGCCCCCAACAAAGCGGCAGACTATGTGTTGCCATACAAGGTAACGGCATCTTTTTATAACAATACTGGTGGCACTTCGACTAAGGATCAGGATTTTTCTTTCTTGGTCAAGCGCAACACTCCCCCGGTCGTCCCGACGGGCACCGCCTTTGACAAGATTACTACTAAGGTGTCAAATCCCAGATGGAATGGTGGCGAAGACATAGTCCAGACTGGAAGTACGGCCAAACTGGTGCTGAAGGGCGCCAGGGAAGGCTCACTTGACATGGAGTCCACAATCGAATTCACTCGCATGGTTTCAGATAAGGATCACGCCGCTGGCGATGTCCTCACTTTCAAGTACGAGGGCATATGGGTTGGGACGGCACCTACGGTCACGACCCTCTCCACAAACAACCTCAAGGACAAATTTAAGGCAGATTACCTTGGCGGATTTGACCCGGCATGGGCCTTTAAGCATGACGCCAAAGCAGAGGAGGGCGAATTTATTGGCCAGATAAGGTTTGCCAGGCATCCTGCCCATGGGGACAATCTGGGCACCACCGCCAGCCCAAATTTGCTTAAGGACCAAAACCTCCACTTTGTCTGGAGCGTCCAGGACTTGGCAAACCCGATACAGCTCATCACCGTCACCGTCCCAGTACAGGAAAACAAGGGGCCGGTGTTTGACAACAATGCTACCCACGACAAGGAATATGACAAGTGGCCAGAAGGAAACTCCCTGGCCAAGGATATCCCCACGGAGGGTAAGTCTGGCAAGTGGGAGATTCCATGGGGCAAATCCAATGGCACGGTCACAGATGTCGGCGCGGTCTGGCATCCCCAGGGCCATTCGGTCTATTTGGAGGTCTCCAAGCTGGATATTAGCGGCGGCAAGAGCCTGATATACAACAGCGGGAGCCTGGTTGCCCCCACTACTGGGACTCCCCCGACGACGACGCCCACCGGGCCTTTCACATTCTCCTGGATGCCCACCGAGGGCCGACAAGAATATGTTTTCCTTGTAGAAGCCTGGGATCAATACGGCGTGCCCGCTGTGCCGATGACGCTGAAAGGCGGCGTGTTTGGCAATATACACGGCCAGCACATCGACAAGGTAATCTATCTGGACGGCGGCACTGATAAAAAACAGGCCAAGCTATTCCCCTGGCCCATCTATCTGGATGCCTTTGATGAAATCAAGGGTCAGTACAGCACCGAACTTAATAAGCCAATAACCACCACTCCGCTACCCGAAGAATATTCCACCTGGGATGCCTATGCAGTCCCTGCGGGACGATACTTGGTTGCGGGTGGCCACATTGTGCGGAATAACACCACGAACATTGAAGTCCCTGTAATAGGCCCTGCCGTCAGGAGCACAAACCTGAAGTGGGGCGGCGGCGATACCAACAGCTATATGAGGACTGATAATGGAACCCTAGTGGGCAACCTGATGCCCTTTGCCTATATTTCTTCCACCACCCCAGACCTCACCACCCACGCTGGTTCTGGTAAGGTGGCTGGCCAGCTCGACAAATCCCTCGGCGAAGACTATCACGGATTTGAACTGGACCTGGAACCTTGGGGCGCTGGCACTCCGACGATTATTGTGGCAATGAACCAAATCCCGAAGGACAGCCTTGACACTGGTAAGGATGCTTTGCAGTTTGCCTTCCCCTACATCGGCCAAAAGGGATTTTTCGCCCTCGAGCCCACCCCTATCCTGGCAGACTCATACCCCGTTGGCGCCTACCCCGCGACGGAGGGTTGGGGGGGCGTGCTAGGCGCACCCACCACCTATTCCCTGGACTACCCTGAGGGAATTCCTAACTCTGCATACCTTTACGGCCTTTTGTTCAAGTCTGAAATACTGCCCTACCAGATGACCAAGGACGACGCGCTGATCCTCTCAATCATGAAACATGATAAGGGAATGTATAGCATCGACAGCGGCAAGGGCGCCGAGTGGTACGATGACTATCCCTACTGGAGAATGGCCAGGATAGGCAACGTCGCAACGGGGAGCGGATTGGAATATAACGGCGGAGTTAGCTTTGTCGCCGATGAGGGCAAGCTCGCCGCGACTTTTGCGGATGCGACCACCAGCGGGGAGTTAGTGGGCATAGACAGGCAGTCCTTTAGGAAAGCCCTGGATACCTTAGTGACCTTTAAGGGCACTGAAAGCGAGACCGAGGCCTTCTTGAATACTGTTAATGAAACCATGCAAGTATTGGCCTATTCTAACGGCACCAGCCTGGGCCCGGACAACCACCACGGCCTGCCCACCCTGCTGGAATTTGGCGACCTAAATAAAAAGAGCGGCAACCAGCCCTACGGCGGCAAGATTGAGTTTAGGGGTATCCAAATCCCCACCCTCGGTAGCAATACGCCCGTACTGAGCTACATCGCTAAGTACGCTACCAGCACAGTGGCCACCTTTGCTGGCGGCACGGGCCTCTCCGGCACTATGGGCCTGATAACCCAGAACGTAGGAGAGGAGGTCAGGCTGGATCTGCCCCCGGTCACTGACGTCAAGATATCCACCGGCCCTACAGCTAAGACAAATATTTCAAACTACTATGTCGGTAGCACCCTTACCAAGCCTGGCGCTGATGTGAGTGCGGCGGGCCATACAGCGGGAGATGGCAAGACAAAGATGTGGCTGAGCTGGACTAATCCACAAATGCTAAAAGACCCGGCAGATGAAGAAGAGCCATACGAAAAGGTGCCCTTCTCCGGCAACATCCTAGAGTTCTTCCGCGTCCCGAAAGCCGATAGCGGAAGGATGTACGACGATAACGTGCCTCACTTCAAGGTCTTCGTATCCGCAGAGGTGGAAGAGTTTCCCATCCCGGATGAGTGGGTAAATGAGTTTAAAGACACTAGCGGACTATTCTCCGCCCAGGCCGTCGTCAGAATGCGCACCGTGCGCTACGGCGAATACGGAAGCGCCAGCAACCCCATGATCAACTTTAATGAAACCCCGTACAAACAGGCCCTCCCCGCCACCTGGACCGACACCATCACCACCAGGATTAATTTTGGCGCACCGGTGGTAACCACCTATACTTTGAACACCCCTATCTCCGCTGCCGCTCAAAATGGGCTAACGGCCACAGGTACTGTGACTTCTCCCCCCTCGGGCCCCTACGCATCGAGCACACCCATCACAGTTACAGTAGATCTGGCCGGTACGGCGACGGCGACTGGCGTGCACACAATTGGTCTGGCCGGGACTGGGATTAGTGCCGTCCCGACTCAAGACCACTCAGTTGAAGCAGGGCTTGTAAACGAAAACAAAACTTTTAATTTTACGATGCCAGCATCTAACGTTTCCGACCTTACAGTAACACATACTTTTGTGGCTACCTACTCGGCGACACTAACAGTCAATAAAGATGATGCGGCTTATACGTCTCATGGCAAGACTTTTACGCTTAAACAGGGTGGAACGACAAAGGCCACAGGAACTGGGGCCGATGGAGACGTTACCTTTACCGGTCTTGTAAACGGAACGTATGACTTATTTGACGGTGCCGCCGATACTGGTGAAACTGTTGTTATCACTAGTGCACCAGGAACCGCCACATTAAATTACTATACTGTTGCTTATACTGTTGAAGATGTTGGAGATGCAGATGGTTCGACAATAAGCGCAACGTATGACGGAGTTGCCATTGGGTCTGGAGAAGTGGTCTTAAGCGGCAAAACGCTTGTGATTACGGCAGTTGGAGCAGGGGCGGATGCCTACACCTTCTTATGGACAGGGCTTGGCACGTCCGGAGAGATCACTGACACACTCACTATTACCCCACTAATCTCTGAGATAGATGCGGCTTGCACGGTTGACGGAACAGCATGACCGTTTACCAACCAGCCGCCTCGGTTAGATTGTAGAAACCGCCACCTCTTTGGCAACGAATCGAAAAACAAAAGCCCCTCCCCCGGGGCTTTTGTTTTTCATCGGGCCGCGACTGTACCAGAATCCTGGATTACCGGGACGCATAACGATAAAACATATAAACGCAGTAATCCCATCTAGTTACGCAAAATACGTTCCTCTTTATGTGTTGACTCACAACGAGGAGACTAAAATGTCATAAACAACTATAAAATATGGCTTTATCTACATTCATTGTTATGAGTCACGGGAATCCAGGTTTGACTGAGACAGGCGGGCCTCATTACATATCATAATCAGCCCGCCGCCTCACTTCGTCATGTGGAATACCCTGAATACGGCCAGCCTTCAAATCCTCCCTTGCTTGGAGAATTTCTTTAGCCACCGAAGGCGGAGGCAACCAATCATCTTCAAAATCATGCGTATGCTTTGAGATCAGGACAGCAAGGCTCTGGACAAACTCAGGGTCTCGGCAGATCCTTGCAGCTATTTCAGTAGTGTCGCCATAGGTTTGCGTAGCCATTGCAGATCTCCATAAACTAAATTCAGAACTTCAATTATACCGCCTATCCTCGATCATACCCCCCCAAATAGTTTGGTTTTCGTCTCATAACTCGTTACTCGTAACTACTCCTTGTCATTCCACGTACATCCCGCCCCTTCCCTGTTCTTTGCGCTATGCCCTTGTAGACCCGCGTCAATCCACGTCATTTCGCGTCATTTCGCGTCATTTCGTGTTATTTCGTGTAATCCGCGTCAATCCGTGTCTATCCGTGTCTATCCGCTCAGTTCCGCATACCTAGCGTACATCCGCATATCACTCATAATGCCCAAAGTACCTGTGGACAAGTATTACTTCGTCTTGGACTTAGTACAAAAGGCGGTGTTGCTCTGTGATGCGCCTAGACCAGAATCCAGCAAAATCATATTTGAGTTGTTCGGGCTTGCCAATGCCAGTGTAAGGATCGCTTTTCATGTCTTCCACGAGCTCGTCAATCTTATCAATCATGCGGCGGTCGCTCTTTGCCCAACGCAGATAATCCTTTTGCGCCTTTGGAAGATCGACAATCTCATACGGCATTGGCTTGCCGCTTTAATTCGTCATGTGAAATTCCTTGGATGCGTCCAGTTTTGTAATCTGCGGACGCTTGACGTATCTCCTCTGGAGTTGAGGCTCGCCAGCCATCATCAAGATACGTCTCGATGACTGCGGTAAGAGCCGCTTGAAAGGCTCTGTCCTGGCATATCTGTTCCGCTAGTGCGGCGGCGGGTTGCATTGTTTCGGTTGCCATGATGAACCCCCGACAGAAAACCACACTCTACCATACGCAGAAAAAGTTTCATAGTGTCATACCAATTTCTAGTTTCTAGTTACGAGACGAAAAGCCCTACCCAGTGCGGATGTGCGTCAGGTATTTATTAAATCAGCAATAGAAAATGGCATTATTTGAGATCGGACTTGCGCGGCGAACCAAAGGCACCCGCCAGCATGGTCGCGGCGGCTATGATTACCACCACTACCACTCCCCAGCGGAGAATGTCGAGTGACAGCGACTTGACGACAAACGCCGCTACCAGCACGCCTGGGATACCGCCAAGGGCCAGCCCCAAGGCAATGCGCGGCTCGAGTTTGCCTGAGCGGAGGAATGCGAGACTGGCGGAGGGCATGAGAAAGGCGCAGGCGCCCATCATTATTGGAAATCCTGCCGTCGGGTTCATCCCGAGGAGCGAGAGGGTGATGAGCGAGGGCGCGTAAAGCCCCACGCCTACCATCATTAGCACGCCGTATACAAAGTGAAGCGCAGTAGCCAGCGCGAAGAGGCCACCTTCGAGCCCCAGAGCGCCTTCGTTTCCGCCTGGTATCCAGCCCAGGTTCTTTGCCGCATAGAGGCCGGCCGCTACGAGCATGGCCAGGCCCATGGCGAGGCGGATAGCGCGAACTGGCAACCGCGTGACGATGCGCACCCCGAGTAGCGCACCGGCTATAGATGCAACGATACATGAGACCAGCAAGGCAACATCCACACGAACGATTGAGATGAAGATGATGGCCTGGGTTATGGTGGGGATGGCGTGCCCGACGTTTAGGGTGCCGGGTATCCGGGTGTCGTCGTCGGTAAGGCGGAATATCTTGATGACTGCGGTAGTCGGAGCGAAGGAGCCGATGCCCAGCGTGTCTAAAAAGTTTGCGACTGCTCCAGTAATCAGCGGGATCGGGCCAGTAGCGAACCGCATGGCGCCCTTGAACGCCTGGGCCCAGCCCCAGACAAGCATCGCGGCGACGGCAGCGAGTAGCCCCTGCAGGACATGCGCGATCATGCCTGGGCCCTCCCTTTCGGAGAGCTCCAGCACACCGATGATCCAGGCCGAGGCCCTCTAATACCGTTTTCTATTGCTGACTTAATAAATGCCTGGCGCACATCTGCGCTGGGCAAGGCTTTTCGTCTCGTAACTCGTAACTCGTAACTAGAAACTGGTATAACCTCTATTGGCTTGTGTGAAAGGCCTTGGTAGTGGTTTTCTCCTGCCTGCGGAGTTTCTATGGATGTTTTCATTTTCATCTCCATTTTAAACAGGCGGATTTGCCTTTCCCCAACGCCCACTCCCAGTGTCGCGCCCTTTTACATTTTTTGCACTACCCGAAATACGAGCGGAGGTTACGTTGCACTAGAAGGCGACCTGGAGGGCGACTACGAGGGAGTCGCCGCCCTGCTCGCCAGTCTGGCCTGGCCTTGGATAGAGGAAGTTCTTGCTACGCATGACGTAGTTGGCCTTTATGTTGGCCGCTTTGTGGCTATCTTGCAAGAAGGCGTAAGTATAACCAAGCGTGATTTCGGTAAATTTGGGGGCGTAATCGCCGGCGAGGCCGCCGGAGGGTATGACGTACGGGCTCCGGTCTGAATACCACTTGTCGCCATGGTTGTAGTCCATGTAGTCGTAGCGGGCAAGTAACTTGTGGTGCTTGTTGATGTCGTAGGCAAACACTCCGACATAACTGAGGAAGGCCTGGTCAAGGTGCGCCCTGAGAGAGGCAGGGGCTACGGCGCTGGCGTACACTGATGGAAAGAAACGCCTTCCCCATATCCCCGTCATGACTTCTGCAGACATATATATCTTGTCGCCCCTGAAGTTGTAGAAGACTCCGCAATGGGAGGTGTTGTCTTTGTTGTCCAGTATTTTTTCGTCGCTGGGGGCATTTGCGCCGTTGAATTGGATGGCTTTCAGGCCGCCGGTATCCGGCTGATCAGTGGATCCCTGCAATGCGTAGCCACCAAAGTAGTGCCGCTTGCCATAATTCAGGTCGAGCCTTGCAACGATGTCTTTTTGGGAGTTGAGGTCGTTGTTTTTGCCGTAGCCATTGGTAATCCCGACATGGAGCCGCCCGCTTAGGGCTTCTGGGCTACCAAAGCCCTTGCTCAGCCAGGCTCCACGCTCCCTGCCCGAAAACAGGTTGGCGAGCTGTGCATATTCGGCAAACAGGGCATCGGCTGGGGGGATGAATCCGTCAAAGGTTTGGAAGGGCTTGAATTGTCCAACCATGAGCTCTATTTTGTGGGGCATTTTGTATTTGATGAAGACATCCTGGAGCACTGCGCTATTGCTGATTGTTGGGTCGATGTTTATGTAGTATTCTACGTCGTCAGAAATTTTGCCGTCCACTTTGAGGTCAATCCTTTTGATGGAAAAACCATTCTCCTTAAACTGGGGCATGTTTTGGAAGTTTGCATTTCTGAAGCCGGTGCTCTGGCTGTCGAAGTGGCGGAGGTTGCTGTCCAGCATTTGGGTGTACCAAATATGCGCCAGGCCCCCTACCCTCGGAGCGCTTACTTGTGCCGATACGGCAAGGCCGGAGAGAAGGATCATTGCCGTCAGAGCGTTTATGGATTTGTTCATGGATATTCCTTTTTAAAAATCGGGATGAGGGATTATGCCAGCTTAAATTTTTGTATCTGGTTCTGTAGCTCGCTGGCGTAACGCGCCAAGTCGCTGGCAGTCCGAGATATTTCTGTAGTGGTGGCCGCCATCTGGTTGGTTGCGGATGCCACGGAAGCTGATTCGACGGCACTGTGCTCGATCTGTTTTGCCACGTCTGCTCCAGCTGCCGCCTGCTCCGCCGAGGATGCTACAGATTCTTTTGTCTGCACAGCAAATTTGTCGAGGCTCGCCCGAATTTCGTGCAATAAGTCGACAGTCGCGGCAACCATGCCTACACCCTTTTCGACCGAAGTTCGCGCTTCGATATTGTGCTGGGCGATTTCTTTGGCGGATGTCCCGCTACGCTCGGCCAGCTTTCTCACTTCCTCAGCCACGACCGCAAAGCCCTTGCCTTGCTCTCCAGCCTTGGCGGCTTCTATGGCCGCGTTGAGGGACAGTAGGTTGGTTTGGTTGGCAATCTCCTGGATTACGGAGATGGCCTGAGCAATCTTGCCGGTGGTCTGGGTGATGTCCTGCATGGCAATTTTTGTTGTCTCGCCGGCTTCGTTGCCTTTGCGGGTGGCTTCAATGGCGGCCTCAAGCTGGGTCAGGGATGCCTGGGCTCCATGGCTCACTTCATCGATTGAAGACGACAGTTCTGTCATGGCGGTGGCTATTCTCTCGGCGCCGCTCCTCTGACTGTTGGTGCTACTGGCAATTTCATCCGTTGTTGCCGAAATTTGCTCTGCGGAGGCTGACAATTCGGTGGATCCGCTGGCAACGCCGTCCGCGCTTTGTTGGATGCCTGCCACGAGAACCCGGAGCTCGCTCACCATGTAGCCGATGGAGTCGGCCATTTGCCCTAGCTCGTCCTTGTACTCGGCTTTGGATTCTACCGTCAGGTCATGGTTTGCGATTCTGCCGATCACTTTGCCGAGGTCATTGATCTCGCTCACGAATTTGGAGGATATCAGAGTCCCGAGGCCCAATGAGACGATGCTGGCGATAATTACCATGATTGCCATCGTGGCAGTTGAATTTCGGGCGGTAGCCTTGTTGGCGGCAACGATGTCGTCTGCTACCCCTTCAAGGGCACCCAGGATAATGTTTACCTGCTCTATCACCTTGCTGGCAGTAGCAACCCATTCGGGCCTTCTGGAACTTTCCATGGCTTCCTGCATTCTTCCTGCCACCATGCGTTCCATTTCTGTATCCGCATTGACAAGATATGCCATTAAGGCATCAATTGCGGCTTTGACCAGTTCTTGCTTTTCTTTTGACTGCTTTTTGGCGTTCCCTGCAACTTTCATCAAATCGCTTGTATGTTTGAGCAGCTCTGCTTTCTGCTTGTCATAAGTATCTTTGATGGCCTTCATTTGAGAAGTGTCACTCGAAAGCGCACTACGCATCGATAGGCGAATATTGACCAAGCCGGACTCAATGCGCCCGGCCAACTTTGTGCCCATCAGGCCCTCATCATAGAGTTCCATGTCTGCCGCGCCCATAACATTGAGGGAGTGAACTCCCTCGAAGCCCACGTACAGCAATAGGGCAATGACTATAGCGAATCCTAGCAATAGTTTGGCCCTGATTTTCAGGTTCATGTACCAGTTCATAAGTGCCCCTTATGTGTAAGTGCGGTTACCGCGGTGGATGATGAATTAATATTAACTCCTTTATAGCTAAGATTTTAGTTTTTTTGATTGAGCGGTTTAAAAAACTTTCGGTTAATAAATTGCCAATATGAAACCATTTATCTGTTGACTGCACTATAAGTTTAGTGGGTATGATGTAAGAGGATAGGTGTGTCTACGTGCCAGTGGATATCTTTAGGAGGTGAGACTATGGCCAGCCTTCATGCAACGTTTTCTAAGTTAGGCGTTATCCTGACTGTGGCAGTCGGGGGCGTTTTCCCCTTGCCCCAAGCCGCTGGCCAGGCCACCAGCCCGCCTCCCCAGAGGCCGCCCCAGCAACGGCAAGGCCCGCCTCCCTCCAGGCCGCCTGCACAGCAGCAACAACAACAACAACAACAACAGCGACAAGGCCCGCCGGCCAGGCAGGGACAATCCGGCGAAAGGCCCCAGTCCCAGAGGCCCAATGGCCCTCCCCAAAGAGGCCAGGGGGGGAGCGAAGGCTCCAATTTTGGCAGACCGGGTGACCGCGGCGACCGTTCGGATCGTTCTGACCGTTCTGACCGTTTTAATCGCTTTGATCGTTCTGATCGAGCCGACCGAAGTGACGGTTACTCAGGGCGCTGGGAGAGGGAAGCCAGAGGGGAAAGGGAAAATAGAGGAGAGAGGGAAGCCAGAGGGGAAAGAGGGGAAAGAGTGGAAAGAGGAGCCAGAGCGTGGGGGGGGTCAGGCGCACTGCCCGCACGTCCTGACACTGCCGAAGGCCGGAGGCGAGTTCAACCTCCAGAACTGCCGTCGCGTCCAAGGGCGTTGCCCAGGCTAGTGGCATACCCTCGGTTCAATTTTTACTGGGGCTCGAGGTTTCGTAGCATTCAAAATGAAATCATGTTTGCCAGCCGCAGAGGTTATATCCCTGTAACGGCCATCCCTGGGGATGTCTTTGAGGTAACAGACTATTCGGATGTCCCCGCTGGCTGGAGGGGCTATGGGATAGTAGTCCCTCCTGGGGAGTCGCTGACCATCAATCTGGATCACGCCAACAGGCCGTGGTTCCGCCTGATTATTTGCGATTCTTGGGGCCAGGCGGTCCCAGGTGGGCTGAGTTCCTTATTGCCCCAATTTGAGCCGAAGCTCACCTATACAAACCCTGGAGACACCCAGAGGGCCATTTATTTGATTGTGGATGACCCGGGATGGATGTCATCTGATGGAAATCCCTATGTCCTCCAGTTGGCCAGGAGCTGGAACCCTGTCTTGGTTCCTGTTGACCAAGGCTTGATAGTCGCCGGTATATGGGGCATGGAAAAGAGTACCAATGCAAGGTTCAGCCGACCCATGTTTGTGATGCCTGGGTTTAGGTGATAGAGAACTTAGAGCTTAGAACTTAGAGCTTAGAGATTCGAGATTAGAGGGAGTCTGAAGTAGCGGTTGGCGCGTCATAGTTGCAGGTCGTCATCGGCCAATGCTTTTTCTTTGGCCTGCTTTCTAAAGGCAAGGTATTTTTCTTTTATGCCTGAGTCCGTAAGGGCAAGGATGGAAACCGCCAACAGGGCCGCGTTGATGGCACCGGCCTTGCCGATTGCTAAGGTACCGACGGGGATTCCGCTCGGCATTTGTACTGTGCTGAGGAGGGCGTCCAGACCTTCGGTGGCCCACCCTTTCATGGGCACTCCCAGTACGGGCAAATGGGTCTTGCTGGCGCAAACCCCCGCCAAGTGAGCGGCTCCACCCGCGGCGGCGATTATGACCTTGATTCCTCTCGACTCTGCCCCTGTGCAGAAGTCTGCGACTTTTTCGGGTGTTCTGTGGGCGCTGGCAACGTGGGCGTCATACGGGATGTCTAAGTCAACCAGGGTTTGGGCGCAGTGCTTCATTGTCTCCCAGTCGGACTTGGAGCCCATCAGAATTCCGATTTGAGGGGCAGGCATGGCGATTCCTTTCGGTTACTGTGTTTGGCTTCGATTTCTAGTTTATATTGTACTGAGATGTTATAAAAGGCCAGAGGTTTTTAAAATGGCTCCATCAAAATGGAGGAAAAGTCAGCGTGGAAGCCTCGTGTATCCACTTGCAGGCAAGTGGATACCGAGAGAGTTTTTTCAAACACGAGCAAAGCCCGTATTTTCAAAAATTTCTCGGAATCCTTCGCTTTGCTCGGATGTCCGAGGCTTCCACGTCAACTGCTAAGATAATGCTGATATTG
>Ga0082212_10003768_pt1 | contig 21335 bp, 21 predicted proteins | sample TergutNt197P3_FD_71548 | JGI IMG/M metagenome (GOLD analysis project Ga0082212, IMG submission 71548) | Neocapritermes taracua P3 segment gut microbial communities from Petit-Saut dam, French Guiana - Nt197 P3 | ecosystem: Host-associated > Arthropoda: Insects > Digestive system > Gut ... | reverse complement strand
ACGATAAAATTTCCGCACATATTCAGGGTCATGATTCAAAAAAACTGGATTCCAAGTAAAACCTTTGCCCGCATAGAAGAATATAGTATCGTGAATATGTGCCCATTTCTTACTGTCATTGTGGCTACTCGTTCGTTTCCACATAATTTCATTTCTAAAATTTTCTTTACCGAAAACAGAATCAAGAACAATTTTTAAAAAATGGCTGGCTGTTGGGTCGCAATGAAGATATAAAGAGCCAGTTGGTTTTAAAACACGGTACATTTCAACAATACGCTGTGCCATATACGTTAAATAGGACATCATAGCTTTGCCATGAATCCGGCCAACACTTACAATAAATTTTGTAAGTTCTAGATTGTGGACGGCAAGAGAATCAAGGTTGTATTCATCAACATCTTGCCATGTCCACATATCCTTAAAGCTAACTCCAGCGGCTTTACTTCCGACAGGGGCCGAATACATACGTTTTGAATTAAAGGGCGGGTCAAGATAAATCAAATCGACAGATTCACTATTAAGCCCTAACAGAATATACAGATTGTCATTTATATACAGCGTGTTTTGAAATTTTTTCATACTAAAACCCCACCGTCAGCATTGAATAAATAGTGATAATACCGTTTCCTGCTTATAATATAATAAATAATTGCCTCGACACAAACTTTTTAGAAAGGGCGCAGTTGCTCTCTGAATGCATTTTTGAACCGCTTCCATGACCATTTCAGGATTCTCATAATAACGATTCCGTAAGCTGTGACGTTTCAGCCATTGCCAAAATCATTCCACAGGATTGAGTTCTGGAGAGTATGGCGGCGGAAAAACAAGCTTGATGTTCTCAGGGATTTGCAGGTCTAAAGAATACAGCAACATCAGGATTATCTTCCACCTGAGTAAAGAGTTTTTTTAAAGCCTCTTGGGCTTGTTTATCCGCCTTATAATGCTGGGGCCTGGGCACTTTTAGTTTTAGGTTTTCTTTGCGTAGCCATACCCAAATCGTATTGATACCTAAAGTAACTCCGAAGGCTTCGGAAATAGCATAGCGCAATCGCTCAAGCGTCCAATGAATATATTCTCCGTGCGCTGTTTTGCCCGCATCCAACCAAGAAAGTATTTCAGCTTTCTGAGCTGAAGTAAGTTTTGAAGGTTTGGTCTGCGAGGTTTCGGGTAAAGGCCATCCAGTCCCTCTTTGCGATAGCTCGTCCCCCATCGCCAAATAGTTTCTTCGACAACTCCAAATATCTCTGCCACTATGGAAATTGAATGTTTTGTAGCAGCAATTATCGCCTTTAATTTTAACGCAATCTTACTGTCCTTAAGAAAATTCAAGTCTGATTGCGCACGAACTGCCAAGTCCTCCAAAAATAATGATTTTGGCCGAGCCATGTGATTTCCTCCTAGCTGGAAAATAACACATATTATTTATATTAATAATGGTAAATGGTATTAGCTATGTATTTCATCGTTTGGCACAATCGCCAACTTGTAGCCCATCGGCGTTAAAATTTTGAACAGAGTGTCAATCTGCGGCGTGGCTTTTAGCCTTTCCATTCTTGCTATCGCTGATTGCTTTACCCCCGCGGCTTCGGCTAATTGGGCCTGTGTAAATCCTTTGCTTTCTCTTGTTTCAATCAGTTTGCCAATCAAAGCTACCTCAAACTCGATTTTGGCTTTTTCGCTTGCGGAAACATTGCTTTCATCATTGTAAAAATCTCTAAAGTTTGTCGTATTTTTGACTGCCATATCAATCATTCCTTTCCTTAAAATCTTGCATATTACGCTGAGCCCGTTTAATTTCTTTGGGCGGTGTTTTGTTCGTTTTCTTAACAAAATGGTGCAGAAGAATAAACTTATTGTCCCGCCAATAGAAGAAAAATATACGATGGGCCATCGGTCTTAGTTCCCATAAATCGCCATCAACGTGCTTGACAGTCGGCTCACCTATCCTTGTTCCGTATTCTTCCAATGAGCGAATATAGGCAAGAATTTTTTGATATTGTATACGAGCGTCTTTGCTTTTTTGCGCTTCATCCCGCAAAGCAATCAAAAGATCTTTTACAGGTTGCCGTTCCCGCTTATCCTCGTAAAAATGCACTTCAAACATTAATTTATCTCGACCTTTCTAACAATACCATACCATTATAACAAATTCGTTATAATCTGTCAAGCGAAAAATAATGACGGATTTGGGTTCATAGAAATTCCTTCAAAAATGAAAAACCCGGCGGCGAGTTACCCCGCCGCCGGGCTGTTTTTAGAAGCGCGCTTTTCCGGCAATAAACTTAGAAAGTGAAACGCAGGCCCAACAGCACCTCATGGGCGTTTGCCTTGGCTTTTACACTTTCATCATCTAACGTGACAGTGGCCTTTCCGAAATCAGCATAGCGGTAACCAAAATCCAAGGCCACATTATCAGCAACTTTCCAAGCCGCTCCGGCCCCGATGTTCCAGGCGAAATTGGTCTTGTTTTTTGAAAAACTTCCCTCCTCATCAATGGAGACTTCAGCGGAAAGTATAGCCAAGCCGAGACCGCCCCCAATGTAAGGCGTGACGGGCGAAGAATTGTGAATATCAAAAAAGGCGTTTACAAAAAAGGTCTGCGCCCCGACTTTCAATTTGACATCATTATCTTCCACAAAGCTAGCCACCTCCTTCTTTCCGCGCCAGACATATTCTAATTCAGCCCGCAGGGGAACATCAAAAGCCGACTTGAAATCATAGCCAGCGGCCAGCCCCAGAGCAAATTGGCCTTTACTGCCAGATTCACTGCTGCCATCTTCATCAGAGGTAAATTTGCCCTTCATGTGCGAATAGCCGATTTTAGGGGTGAAGTAAAGCCCATTTGGTTGAGCCGAAGCTGTTACGGCCATGCCCAAAACCATTGCTAAAGCCGCTGTTAATCCAATGCCTAGCTTTTTCATTGCCTAATCTCCTCCTTGGTTGTTGTGGCTAAAATAAAAAAACCCGAGTCGGGCAAAGCCTGGCGTTCGGGCGGTGAAACATAAAACAATAAGAAAAGCGATAAGCGCAAAAGGCGCTTAAAGCGTTTAATGAGCATTTAATGGTGAAGTAGAATTTATAAGCGAGACGTTTGTAGAACAATGCCGACATGAGCACCGTCCAGAAAATAACTGGATGGCCTCTTAATTATAAAGAGGCCGGGTGCTACTAACAGCTATTAGAACTGCGGACGTATTCCCAAACGGTTTTGTATTCAGCCCACACCCGGCCGAGCCTGTTTCAATAGAACAAAAAAAGACACGGCTGACCGGGCGTGCGACCGCTAATAGGTTTTAGTAGAACCTGTTTGAATTTTAACCAAGAAACTATGAAGAAGTCAAGAGCAAAAAATTTAGCAAAATAATCAACTGATTATACTGGGTAGAGTTAACAGTATAATTCCATTTTTTGGGGACTTACACCTACACCGAAAACAACTGACCCTCCATTTGATTTTTGATGTGGAAACAAACCATGAATTTCACCTGTATCAAATCAACCTGTTTGTCATTCCAGCAAGATAGAGCGGCAGATTGGTAATACCGCCATCCCTGACATACCCCCGCTTGGAATAACGGATTGCCATCCGCGGCTGCCTGTTCTTGATATAGGACTTGAAGCTGGTGGCGTTCTTATCTTCGCCGGCCTTTACTTCCACGGGAATGATCTCTGTTCCTTTTTGTACCAGGAAATCAATCTCACCGACGCGCCCTTCCATATAAAACCTCGGCTCCACATCAAACTGTCCCTGAAGCTGCTGAAGTATAAAATTTTCGGTCAGCGCGCCCTTAAATTGATAATCACTTTTCAACAGGATAGCGGCGTTATCTATGCCCGCCATATGTTTGAGAAGCCCGGTGTCAAACAAAAAGAGTTTAAAGTAGTTTAACTGATCAAAGGCTTTCAACGGATGCTCCGGCTTCGATACATTGTAGACGCGGTTGAGCACCCCGGCGGAAACCAGCCACTCAATGGCTTCCTCAAACTCCCTGGCCCTCGCGCCTTCTCTGATACAGCCATAGATGAATTTTTCATTGCCTTTCGCCAGCTGGGAAACGATGCTACGGAACACCAACAGGATCCGTCCGCTGTTTATTTTACCGTTATGCTTGGAAAAATCGTTCTCATAAATAGTTATCAACTCATTTTGGATCTGTTGGATTTTTTGCGGGTCTTTATCTTGAACCCACGACGCGACGCATTCGGGAAGGCCCCCGATGATCAGGTAATAGTTATACGCTTCGAGCAAACGGTTGTGAAAGATTTCCTCTATCCGCTGCCGTTTTTTAATTTGGCTATAATAAGAGTAGAGCGGTTCGTCTATCGCGGCCAGGAATTCGTCAAAGGACAGCGGGCGAAGATCAATCAGATTCACCTGGCCAACCGGAAAAGACTTTGGTTTGGCCAGCAGCGTTCCAAGCAGACTGCCCGCCGCGATGACATGGTGATCGCTTGCTTTTTCCCTGAAGTATTTTAGAGAGTTAAGCGCCTCGGAACATTCCTGTATCTCGTCAAAGATGATGAGCGTCTTTCCGGGTATAATTTTTTGCCCTTTAAGAAGCCCCAGCAATTCAACAATCCTGCGCGGATTTTTATTGGTTTCAAATATGGATTTAAGCTCGTCCTCTTCGTCGAAGTTAAAATAAACATAGCTGGCATATTGTTTTGATCCAAATTCATTCATCAGCCAAGTCTTACCGACCTGCCTCGCACCTTTTAATATCAAGGGCTTTCTGTCCGGGTTATTTTTCCAGGCCACGAGCTTATCAAAGGTGTTTCTGTTCACAAAATCGCCTCTCTAAATTCTGATTGCGAAAACAGCATAACACATATTTACAAATAAATTAAGATATGTTTTACACATTATTGCAAGAAGATGTGGTTCCCTTTTATTACTGGAGGCCGGCGCGGAGGCAGTCGTGGATGTGGATGACGCCGGCCGGGCGGCCGGTCGCGGGGTCCAGGACGAAGACGCAGGTGATGGCCCGGCGCTGCATCAGGCCCAGCACCTCGGCCGCCGGAATGCCGGCGGCCACGGTCACCGGGCCGGGGGTCATGAGTTCGGCCGCGGTGAGCTTCATGAAGTCCGAGCCCAGGTGGCGCCGAAGGTCGCCGTCGGTGATGATGCCGGCCAGGCGGCCGTCGGCCTCGACCACGGCCGTGCAGCCCAAGGCCTTGCCGGTGATGGTCAAAAGCACCTCGGACGCGGGGGCGGCCAGGCCCACCAGGGGCAGGGCCGGCCCCTGGTGCATGATGTCGGCGGCCCGGAGCAGCCGGCGGCCCAGAGCCCCGCCGGGGTGGTATTGCTGGAAGTTTTCCGGGGTGAAACCCCGGGCCGTCAATAAGGCCAGGGCCAGGGCGTCGCCCAGGCCCATCATCATGGTGGTGGAGGTGGTGGGGGCACAGCCGTTGGGGCAGGCCTCGGGGAGATCCGGCAGGCGCAAAAAAACCCGGGACCGCGAGGCCAGAAAGCTCTCGGGCCGGGAGCTTACGCCGATCACCGGGACCAGGTGGCGGGCGCAGAAGGCCAGGATGCCGTGGAGTTCCTCGGTTTCCCCGGAGTTGGAAAAGGCCAGGACGGCGTCCTGGGCCGAGATCATGCCCAAGTCGCCGTGGTTGGCCTCGGCCGGATGGACGAAATAGGCCGGGGTGCCGGTGGAGGCCAGGGTGGCGGCCACCTTGCGGGCCACATGGCCGCTCTTGCCCATGCCCGTCACAGCCACCCGCCCGGAGAGTTCCAGGATAAGCCCGGCGGCCCGGCCGAAACTTTCATCCAGGGCCAGGGCCAGGGCGGCCAGGGCCTCGGATTCCAGGCTCAGCACCCGACGGCCCTCAGTCACCAGGCTTTCGCCTGGACCATTATTCGGCGAACATTTACGCGGCACTACCCTGGTTCCCGCGGTCCTAAGGTTGGTTCACAAAACGCCCCAGAGCGCCGGCCCAAATCTGGTAGGCCAGGGGGGTCAGGTGGAGCCCGTCGACGGTGCAATCCAGGCGCAACTGGTTATCCTCGTCGGCCAGGTCGCGGAAGAGGTCGATGAAGACCAGGCCCCGCCGGCCGGCCTCTTCGGCCAGGTCCCTGTTGAGGAGGATAAGGTCCAGGTTGGGCGGCAGGCCCGGCAGGGATGTCTCCAGATAGGGCAGCATGGAAATGACGCGGAGGCGGGCTTCGGGCAGGCGGTCGGCCAACTCGTCCCAAATGCGCAGATGTCCGGCCAGGATATCCTTGGGGGGAGCGCCCCGGAGAAAATCATTGATGCCGATCTGGAGAAAAATCTCGTCCGGCCGAGAGGCCACGACCTCGTCCAGGCGGGCCCAGACCCCGCCACAGGTGTCGCCGCCAATACCGAGGTTGACCGCGGGGGGAAAGGCCCGGGCCCAGTCATGGCCCTCGGTCAGGCTGTCGCCCAGAAAAATTTTCAACTTCGGCTCCTTGCCTGAGGCCCAGGCCGGGGTAAGCGCCAAAAGAAGCGCCCCCAAAAGCGCCGCGGCCGGCCCAATGGTTTCAGCCCCCTTCACCCGCCGGCTCCAAGGCCCCGGAGGCTGGCGCCAGGCCGTTCTGGCCGTTTTCCCGCCGCGCCCCGCCCAGGATCAACTGGCGGTAGATGTAAACGGCGATGGGCACGCCCAGGAGCATGCCCCACATGCCGATGAGGCTGTGGGCGATATATAGGATCAGAAGGGTCATCACGGGATTGATGCGCATCACCCGGGAGACTATGCGGGGGTTCAGGATATAGGCCTCGAGGAGGTGGATGAAGGTGATCATCACCACGGCCCAGATCCCCAAGGTGACGCCCCCGGTGTTGACGGCCATGAGCACTATGGGCACGGAGGATATGAAAACCCCCAGGACGGGAATGAGGCCGCAGAAGAAGACCAGGGTGCTCAACAGCACGGCGCCCCCGATGCCCAGGACCTGGAGCCCGATGGAGGTCAGGACGGTGTTGATGGCGGAGATGAGGATCTGGGCCCGGAAATTCTCCCCCACCACCTTGGCGAAGAGGATGACGCTGTCCACCGTCTCCTCGTAGACGAGGGCGGCCCGGGTGAAGCGCAGTTCCCGGATGCTCCGGGTCAGGCGGGGCAGGTCCAGCATGATGAGGAAGCTGAACAGGATGCTCAGGAAAAACCAGGTGATGTAGTGGAAGCTCCTTTCCACGGCCCCCCAGCCCACGGCCCAGGCCCGGATGATGAGCTGCTCCGGGGTCAACATGAGGCGGATGCGGTCCACCACGGGTTCCAGGCCGGAGCCTTCGGGCATCTGGGCGACGAGCCAGGTTTCGATGGTCTGGAGGGTGGCCGGGAGCTGATTGGTGAAGTTCCGGGCCTCGGCCAGAAGCCGGGGGACCAAAAAGACGATAAAGGAGACCACCAAAAGGAGGAAGAGAACATAGAACACGGCCACCATGAAACGGCGGTGGAGGTGGCCAAGGCTGCGGCGGCGGCTGGTCAGGCCGTGGGTGACGAAGCACATGACGAAGGTGATGAAGACCAGGCCGAACATGTCCCGGAAAAGATACAAAAGCCCGGCGAAAGCCGTCCAGATGACGAAGACCTTGTTGACCCGGAAGAAACTGGAGAGGCTCAGGTCCATGCGTTAGTCGGACTCGCTGTCGCGGTCGGCCTGACAGATCATTTCCATGGTCAGATCGGTCTTGATGGCCTCCAGGTAGCCGATGAGTTCCGGGACGTTGTCGGTGCTGGTCATAAAGGAGAAACGGGCGCCGGAGCGGCGGCGGCCGATGACCAGGGCCTCCTCCAGTTGGTCGTCGGAGGGCTTGGTCAGGGCTTCCAGGACTTCGTCCAGAACCGAGTAACGCTTGAATTCCAAAATTTTCATTAAATGACTCCGGCCAACTCGAGACTGCTAGAATTACCTATCATGCCACCGGCGGCCCGTGGATGTCAACTGTCTTGTTAAGGACCGCGAGGGGCGGGCGGCGGCGGACCAGGGGGCCGGGGCTTGCAAGATAAGAGCGGTTGTGATAAGAATACTCAGTTCCGGCCTGAAAACCGGGAAAACCGCCCCCGGCCGGGGCTTAAGCCCGGCCGGGCGGGAAATACGCACGCCTTTGCGGGTTCGAGGTGCCGGGGACAGCCCCGGTTCAGGGAACAAGGTCACCGGAGAGGCGGAGGTCGAAACCAAATCAAGCAGGAGCGCCCATGTCCCAGATCAGCATGAAACAACTTTTGGAAGCCGGGGTCCATTTCGGCCACCAGACCCGCCGCTGGAACCCCAAGATGAAACCCTACATTTTCGGGGCCAGAAACGGCATTTACATCATAGATTTGCAAAAAACCGTCCAATTGTTCAAGACGGCCTACTCCTTTCTGGCCGACACCGTGGCCCAGGGCCGGAGCGTCCTGTTCGTGGGCACCAAAAAACAGGCCGCTGACGCCATCAGCGAAGAGGCCAACCGCGCCGGTATGTTCTTTATCAATTCCCGCTGGCTCGGCGGCACCCTGACCAACTTCATCACCATTAAAAAGAGCATCGACCGGCTTAAAAAACTCGAACAGATGAAGGCCGACGGCTCCCTGAATCAGTATCACAAAAAAGAGGTCATCGGCTTTGAGCACCAGATGGTCAAGCTAAAGTCCAACCTCGGCGGCATAAAGGACATGGACCGCCTGCCCGGGGCCATCTTCGTCATCGACCCCCGCCGGGAATGCATCGCCACCGCCGAGGCCCGCCGCCTGGGCATCCCCGTGGTGGCCGTGGTGGACACCAACTGTGACCCGGACGAGGTCGATTACATAATCCCCGGCAACGACGACGCCATTCGGGCCATCAAGCTCATGACCTCCAAAATGGCCGACGCCTGCCTGGAAGGCCGGGCCCGGTGGGAGGAAATGAGCCGCGGCGGACCCCAGGACCAGGATGAAGAAGCCGGGGAAGCCCCGGCCGATTTCCAGGAAGAGGAGAACCCGGGGGTTTCATAACCGCGAAACGATCATTATCCACGAAATCAGAGCCTTGAGCGGCTGCCGCAAGCGGCCGCTCTTTGGGAGTATAATATGGAAATCACAGCTAAAATGGTCAAGGAACTGCGGGATAAGACCAACGCCGGGATGATGGACTGCAAAAAAGCCCTGGGCGAATGCGGGGGAGACCTGGAAAAAGCCGTGGACTGGCTGCGCCAGAAAGGTCTGATGACCGCCCGCAAGCGGGCCGGCCGGGCCACCCGGGAAGGTCTGATCGCCGCCGGGGTCAGCGCTGACCAGCGCCGCGGAGCCCTGATCGAGTTGAATTGCGAAACTGATTTCGTGGCCAAGAACGAGGGCTTCCAGAAACTGGCCGCCGATATCCTGGCCCTCTTGCTGGCCGGCCCGGCCCCGGCCGATATCCCGGCCCTCCTGGCCCTGCCCCTTCCGGCCGGCGGCACCGTGGACGATGCTTTGAAGAGCCTGGTGGGGACCATCGGCGAAAACATGAACCTGCGCCGTTTCGTCCGCCGGGAGGCCCCGGCCGGCTCCCTGATGCACACTTATATCCACGGTCCCGGCCGCCTGGGCGTCATGGTGGAACTGGCCGCGGAAAAAACGGGGCCCCCGGCCGAGGAACTGGCCCACAACCTGGCCATGCACATAGCCGCCGCCAGCCCCGTGGCCCGGACGGCCGAGGAGGTCCCGGCCGACCTTTTGGAGCGGGAAAAGGAAATTTTCCGGGCCAAGCTGGCCGAAAGCGGCAAGCCGGAAAATATGTGGGACAAAATAATGGTCGGCCAGGTTAAGAAATTTTATTCGGAAGTCGTGCTTCTGGAACAGGCCTACGTCAAGGACCCCACGGGCAAGACCACGGTGGCCGGGCTCCTGAAGGACTCCGCCGGCGCCTGCGGCCGCACCGAAATCCGGGCCTATGACCGCTTCCAACTGGGAGAGGAACTGCCCGGCGAAGCGCGGGAAGAGTGAAAAAATATAAAACCGTTCTCTTAAAATTGTCCGGCGAGGCCCTCCAGGGCCAGCGGGGCTTCGGACTTTGCCCCGATACCCTGGAAAACATCGCCGCCCAAGTGGCCGAAGCGGCCCGGGAGGGGATCCGCCTGGGCATGGTCATCGGCGGGGGCAACATTTTCCGGGGCCAGGACCTGGCCGAGCGGGGCCTTAACCGGGTCACCGGCGATCACATGGGTATGCTGGCCACGGTCATAAACGCCCTGGCCATGCAGGACGCCCTGGAGCGCCAGGGCCTGGACACCCGGGTCCAAAGCGCCATCAGCATGTTTCAGATCACCGAGCCCTTCATCCGGCGCCGGGCCGTCCGCCACCTGGAAAAGGGCCGGGTGGTCATCTTCGCCAGCGGCACCGGCCACCCCTATTTCACCACCGACACCGCGGCCGTCCTCCGGGCCAGCGAAATAGGGGCCGACATCATTCTCAAGGCCACCAACGTCGACGGCATATACGATCGTGACCCCCGCAAGGACCCGGCCGCCATTCTCCACCGCAGCCTGACCTACATGGGCGCCATCCAAGACCGGCTGGAGGTCATGGATACCACCGCCTTTTCCCTGGCCATGGAAAACCGCATCCCGCTTCTGGTCTTCAACCTGGCCGGCCCCGGCAACATCCGGCGGGCCATCAGGGGCGAAGAAGTGGGCACCATAGTATCAGAAAGCTAAAAGAGCCGGGCCATCAGCCTTCCAGGAGAGCCTGACATGAGCAAAACCGACGATGTTTACCACGATCTCAAAGAGCGCATGGACAAGGCCGTTCAGGCTCTGACCCGCGGCTTCACCAAGATCCGCACCGGCCGAGCCACCCCGGCTCTCCTGGACGGCCTGACCGCCGACTATTACGGCACCCCCACTCCCCTGCCCCAAATGGCCTCCATCACCGCCCCGGAGCCCCGGCTGCTTTTGGTCCAGCCCTGGGACGCCCAGGCCATGGGCGAAATCGAAAAGGCCATCCTGAAATCGGAACTCGGCCTGACCCCCCAGAACGACGGCAAGATCATCCGCATCTCCATTCCGGCCCTGACCCAGGAACGCCGCAAGGAACTGTCCAAGCTGGTCCGCAAAAACGCCGAAGAGACCAAGGTGGCCTTGAGAAACCTCCGCCGCGACGCCAACGAAGCGCTCAAAAGCCTGAAAAAGGATAAAGAGATAAGCGAAGACGAACAGAGCCGGGCCGAAACCCAGGTTCAGAAGATCACCGATGACTTCATAAAGCAGGCCGAGGCCGCCGCCGGGACCAAAGAAAAAGAAATAATGGATTTTTGACCGGAGCCAGAGGCCGTTACTGCCACCCTTTTTCCCGGTAAATTATGTTCAAACCCTCCAGGGCCAGATCGGGCTGAACTTCGTCGATCTGGGCCGAGCCGGAGGCGATGAGGCCGGCCAGACCGCCCGTGGCCAGCACCCGGGCCGGGCCCGCCTCCTTCTTCAGCCGGGCCACCAGGCCGTCCACCAGATCCATGTAGCCGTAAATAAGGCCGACGTTGAGGCTGGCGATAGTGTCGTTGGCCAGGGCCTTTTCCGGCCGGTCGAACAGTTCCAGGCGGGGCAGCCGGCTGGCCTTCTGAAAGAGGGCCTCGGCCGAAAGCCGGAGGCCCGGGGAGATGGCCCCCCCCAGGTGAACGCCCCCTTCGGAAACGCAGTCGAAGGTGGTGGCCGTGCCCAGGTCCACCACGATGACCGCCCCCCCGGCCCGGCGATGGGCGGCCAGGGCCACGGCCACCCGGTCGGCGCCCATTTCCATGGGATTTTTGTAGCTCAACGGCAGGATGGTCTGGCGGTGGGCTTCGAGAAAAACGGGCTTCTGGTTGACATACTTGACCCCGAAACGTTCCAGGGCCGGACGCATGGGCGGAACGACGCTGGCGATGATGAAGCCGGTGATGTCCTGGAAGCCGTAGCCGCCGGCATCCAGAAGACTGCCCATGGACAGGCCCAGTTCGTCCAGGGTGGATTCCCGGCGGGTTACCAGGCGCCAGTCGGCTATAAGCTCGTCGTCCCGCCACAGACCAAAATTCATATTGGTGTTGCCGACATCCAGAGTCAAAAGCATTGGGCCTATCCTTCGGGCTTCCTTAATCTCCGGCATCGTCTTCAGAACCCAGTTCCCGGGCCACCAGGGCGGCCGTTTCCTCAGCCAGGGCGGTTATTTCCGCCAGGTCTTCGCCTTCGACCATGACCCGAACCACGGGCTCGGTCCCGGAAGGCCGAAGGACGATGCGGCCGCGCTCCCCCAGGCGGGCGGCGACCTTGGCCGTCTGAGCCCCCACGGCCGGGTTGGTTTCGGCTTCCCGGGGGCGGGCGGCCTTGACGTTCAGAAGCACCTGGGGCAGAGGCTCCATGAGGTCGGCCAGGTCGGCCAGGCTCGACCCTTCCTCTTTCATGACCAGAAGGGTCTGGAGGGCGGCCAGAATACCATCGCCGGTGGTGCCGTAATCGAGGAAGATGAGGTGCCCGGACTGCTCCCCGCCGAAGTTAAGGCCGTCCGAGCGCATCCGCTCAACCACATAGCGATCGCCCACCGCGGTTCGCACCAGGCTGATGCCGGCGCGGCCGAGGGCTATTTCCAGGCCCAGGTTGCTCATTATGGTGGCGGCCACCGTGGAGTGATTCAGGCGGCCGAGGCGCTTAAGACGGCGGGCGCAGATGTTCATTATCTGGTCGCCGTCCACCAACCGGCCCCGCCCGTCCACGAAAATGACCCGGTCGGCGTCGCCGTCCAGAGCCAGGCCCAGGTCGGCCCCGGTCTGGGTGACCTGCTTGACGCACAACTCCGGGTGGAGGGACCCGACGCCGAGGTTGATGTTGACCCCGTCCGGCCGGGCGCCGAAGAGGTTGACCTTGGCCCCCAGTTCCTCGAAGACCAGGGGCGCCGTGCGGTAGGCCGCGCCGTGGGCGCAGTCCAAAACCAGGTTCAGGCCTTCCAGATTCATATCCCGGGGCAGGCAACTCTTCAGAAAGACCACGTAGCGGCCCACGGCGTCGACCAGGCGTTCGGCCCGGCCCACGCCGTCGGGCCGGGGGCGGTGCCGGTCCAGGAAGGCCGGGTCAGCCACATAGTTCTCCAAAGTGGCCTCCACCTGGTCGGGCAGCTTAAAGCCGTCGGCGGCGAAAATTTTCAGACCATTATCGTGGTAAGGATTGTGGGAGGCGCTGATGACCACCCCGGCATCGGCTCTTAAGCTGGTGGTGAGGAAGGCCAGGCCCGGCGTGGGCAACGGCCCGGCCAGAAAGACATCCGCCCCCTGGCTCAGGAGGCCGGAGCAAAAGGCCTCTTCAAGCATATAGCCAGACAGGCGGGTGTCCTTGCCCACCACCACCCGGGGCCGCCGGTTCTTTTTCTCCTCCCTTAAATACTGGGCCACGGCCCGGCCCAGGGCCAGGGCGAATTCGGCGGTCATGGGGTATTGGTTGACCACGCCCCTTATGCCATCGGTGCCGAAGAGCCGGCGACGGGCGGCCGTCATTTTTTCACCTCGCTTTTACGGCCTCCGCCGGTGGCGGGCGGCTCCCGGGAGATGCCGACCGTGACTTGAATTTCCTTGGAGCCGACGATGGCCACGAACCCCTCGGGCGGAACCAGGTTGACGGTGAAGACGGCGTCATCGGTCAGGCCGTCCACGGCCAGGGGCGTGGTTTCGAGTTGCTCCACCTGGGCCAGGATCTCCGGCGGCCCCTGGATGGTCACGGCCGACGGCTCCAGAGCCAGGCCCTCCAGGTGGAAGTCGGGAGCCGGCCGGCCCGTCAGGCTGGGCTTGATCGTCACCTGTTTTTGAGCCAGGGCCAGGGCTTCAAACTCTATCGTTTCAGGATTGATGCCGGAAACCTGGACGCCCCGGGGCAGTTGCAAGGGATCCAGAAGCACCGGAAAGACATTGTAACCTTCCTGGGCCCGGGACAGGTCCAGGGGCAGGGTCAACTTGTGTTCGGCCAGAAAACGCGCCCGAGCGGCATTGGCCCGGACCTTGAGGGTCACTTCCTTGGGCATTTCGCCCTTGACCAGCAGATTATCCGGCAGGGAATGCGGATCAAGCCCCACGGCCAGATCCAGGAGGCTGGCGTCCAGGCCGACCAGGTTCAGCCAGAGGCAGAAGGCCAGGGCCATGGAGACCACCAGAGAGTAAAGGCGCCCGCGCATCTCAGCCCCCCTATCAATCGGCGGCCGGGACGCCCTTAGGCGGCGTCACGGAACCCAGGTTCAAATGCGCCACCAGGCGGTCACGCAGATTGGCCGCCCCCATCATGACCACCACTTCCCCGTCCTTGACCAGGGAAACCAGGCCCCGTTCCTCGGAAACCACCACCACCAGGGCGTCGGTCTCCCGGGACAAGCCTATGGCCGCCCGGTGCCGGGTGCCGAAGAAACGGCTGACATTGTCCTCGGAGGGCAGAAGCGGCAGAAAACAGCCGGCGGCGGCCAGGCGGCCGTCCTGGATGACCACCGCCCCGTCGTGGAGAGGCGAAGAGGTCTGGAAAACGGACAGGAGCAACCGGTCGCTGACCACCGCCCCGAGGGAGCAGCCGGCTTCAACGTATTCCCCCAGGCTTACCCCGCGCTCAAAGGCTATCAGGGCCCCGATGCGCTTTTCAGCCATGAAGAAGGCGGCCCGCACCACTTCATTGACCGTTTCCAAGGTCTGGTTGTCCCGGGTGAAGGCCAGGCGGGCCAGGCGGGCCAGACCCCGGCGGATGTCGGAGGAAAACAGCACCACCACAACCAATATGAGGTCGCGGGCAAAAGACGAGATGATATAGCGCAGGGTCTGGAAATCAAAACGGGCGGCCAGGAAATAGGTGGCCATGACCAGGCCCAGGCCGAGAAAGACCTGGCCGCTGCGGGTGCCCCGGACCAGCCGGATGACATAAAATATCAAAAGCCCCACCAGGAAGATGTCCGCCACATCTTCCCAACCCACGCTTTTAACCGCTGTCCATATGGCGCCCATTTCAAACACGGGTCAATCCACCGTTACCTTAAGCGGCCGACCGGACGGCCAGGGCCAGGTCCACGGCCGGCCGGTTCGGGCCGGCCCGATGCACCCTGAGGATCTCGGCCCCCTGCAGCACGGACAGGGCGTCGGCCACCGCGGTCAGGCCGTCGCGGGCCGCGGCCGGGCCGGGGCCCAGGATGGACCGGAAAAAACCCTTCCGGGACAGGGCCATGACCCGGCGGTAACCCCGGGGCAGGACCCGGTCGAAATGCTTGATGAGGGACAGGTTGTGGGCCACGGTCTTGCCGAAGCCTATCCCGGGGTCCAGCCAGACGAGTTCCCGGGGCACCCCGGCGGCTTCGGCGGCCCGAGCCCGCGAAAGGAGGAAGTCGTGGATCTCCCCCACCAGGTCGTCGTAGCGGGGGTCGATCTGCATGGTGGCCGGGTCGCCCCGCATGTGCGTCAAAATTATCGGCACCCGCCATTCGGCGGCCACGGCCAGAAGGCGGGGGTCTTTCCGGCCCGCGTGGATGTCGTTGATGACGGCCGCCCCGGCGGCCAGGGCCTTCTCGGCCACGCCGGCCTTGGAGGTGTCCACGGAAATGGGGCGGCCGGTCTTCCCGGCCAGACCGGTCAGGACCGGCGAAAGGCGGGCCCACTCCTCGTCCTCGTCCACCGGAAGGGAGCCGGGACGGGTTGATTCCGCGCCCAGATCAAAAAGGTCGGCGCCGTCGGCTTCCTCGGCCAGAGCCGCTTCCACCGCCTCTTCCGGGTTCCTGAAACGGCCGCCGTCGGAAAAGGAATCCGGGGTCAGGTTGATGATGGACATCAAAAGAGGCCGGCTGAAATCCAGGGCCCAGGCTCCGGCCCTGGTCCGCCAGGTCAGAAGGTCAGGGGCCATCCCCGCTCCCTTCGTCGCCGGACTCCGGGGCTTTTTCCTCGGGCCGAGGCTCCCCGGCCGAGGGTTCACCGGATCCGGACGCCGGCGGCGGCTCCGGTTTCCGGTTGCGGTCCGTCCAGTTCGGCCGGGGCAGGCCCTCGGTTTTCAGGGCCTCGGCGCAGACGTCCAGAACCTCCTCGGCCTCCAGGGTCTCCTTTTCCAACAGCCGCTCGGCCAAGCCGGCCAGCGTGTCCTGATGCCGGGATATGATCTCCTGGGCTCGCTGGTGGGCGCCGCTCATTAGTTCGGCCACTTCCTGGTCGATGCGCTGGGCCGTGGCCTCGGAATAATCGCTGTGCTGGGCTATCTCCCGGCCCAGGAAGATCTGCTCTTCCTTCTTGCCGAAGGCCTGGGGGCCCAGGGATTCGCTCATGCCCCACTTGCAGACCATGTTGCGGGCCAGGTCCGTGGCCCGTTCAATGTCGTTGCCGGCCCCGGTGGTCATCTGGTTCAGGGCCACTTCCTCGGCCACCCGTCCCCCCAGGAGCATCACCAGGCGGGCCTTGAAATAATCCCGGCTGTAATTGTAGCGGTCTTCGGCCGGCAGGGCCACCGTCACCCCCAGCGCCCGGCCCCGGGGTATGATGCTGACCTTGTGCAGGGGGTCCAGGATCGGCAAGAGCACTGAAATCAAGGTGTGGCCGGCCTCGTGCCAGGCCGTGGTGCGCTTTTCCTCCTCGCTCATGATCAGGCTCTTGCGCTCCACGCCCATCATGATCTTGTCCCGGGCCGCGTCGAAATCGGCCGCCTCGACCTTTTCCTTGTCGAAACGGGCGGCCAGGAGGGCGGCTTCGTTGATGAGGTTCTCCAGGTCGGCCCCGGAAAAGCCGGGCGTGCCCCGGGCCACCACGGCCAGGTCCACGTCCTCGGCCAGGGGGATGCGGCGGCTGTGAACGCTCAGTATCTGTTCCCGGCCCTTGAGGTCCGGCACAGGCACCACCACCTGGCGGTCGAAACGGCCGGGGCGCAGAAGGGCCGGGTCAAGGACGTCCGGCCGGTTGGTGGCGGCGATGAGGATGAGCCCGTCGTTGGGCTCAAAGCCGTCCATCTCCACCAAAAGCTGGTTTAAGGTCTGCTCGCGCTCGTCGTGGCCTCCGCCGAGGCCCGCGCCCCGGTGGCGCCCCACGGCGTCAATTTCGTCAATGAACATTATGCAGGGCGCGGACTTCTTGCCCTGCATGAACATATCCCTCACCCGGGAGGCGCCCACGCCCACGAACATTTCCACGAAATCGGAGCCGCTGATGGAAAAGAAAGGCACCCCGGCCTCCCCGGCTATGGCCCGGGCCAGGAGGGTCTTGCCCGTGCCGGGCGAACCCATCAGGAGCACTCCCTTGGGGATCCGGCCGCCCAGCCGGACGAACTTTTTCGGCTGCCGCAGAAAATCGACTATCTCCGACAATTCGCCCTTGGCCTCGTCTATGCCGGCCACATCGGAAAAAGTGACGCGTTTCTGGTCCTCGCTCAAAAGCCGGGCCCGGCTTTTGGCAAAGGTCATGGCCTTGCCGCCGCCCTGCATCTGGCGCATGAAGAACATCCAGATGGCCACCAGAAAGACTATCTGCAAAAGGGCGCTGCCCAGGCTCAACCAGAAGGAGGAGGTCTGGGGCGACATATTGATGGCGACATCGTTTTCCCGGAGGAAAGGCAAAAGCCCCGGATCGAAACGGTTGTAATCGGCCGTCCACTTGCCGCCATCGCGCATTTGGGCTACAATTTCCGAATCGGTCAGGGCCACCGAGGCCACCCGGCCCTCCGACACGGCCCGCCAGATGTCGGAATAGCTCTTTTTATTGACCGGTTCCACGGGTTTTAAAATATTCATAACCCCGAAAACGGTCACGCCGATCATGATCCAGACGAGCATATTCTTGGAAAAATTGCCCAAAACGGCCTCTCTGGCGGGGGCCGCTTCCTTCAGGGGAAACGGCCAGGGTCCCGCCAGGCCAAGCAGGGGCCGGACCCAGGCGGGGAACAAATAATAAATATACGGCATTCCACCTGTTTTTTCAACTCAAAACTCCCTGGCCGCCCCATTATCTCATAAGGAGCCGGAAGCTGTCTTTATCCGCTGAAAAAGCCCCCCGCCGAAAACTGGCGGGGGTGGTGCTGGCCGGCGTCAACTACGGCGAGGCCGATCTCATAGTCACTTTCCTGACCAGGGAACTGGGCCTCGTAAACGCCCTGGCCCGCTACGGCCGGCGCAGCCGGCGGCGCTTCGGCGGCGGCCTGTTGTCACCGGGAGCCATGGCCTGGTATCACTTCACCCTGAAACCCCAGTCCACCCTGGCCTTCGTGGAAAAGGCCGAGGAGAACCCCCGGGCCCGCCGCCTGCCGCCCGACCCGGTCATCCAGGCCCTGGCCGCCTTCGCCCTGGAACTGGTCCGGGGCTTTGAAACGCCCCAAAACCCGGCCGCGGCCAGTTTCAGCCTCCTGGCCCGCCACTTAAGCCGCCTGGCCCTCGGCCCGGACGAAGAAACCGCCCGGAGGGCGGCCCTGGATTTTTCCTTCAAATACCTGCAACTGGCCGGTTTCGGCCCGACCTTGACCGCCTGCCTGGCCTGCGGCGCCCCGGCCGAACCCGCCGCCGCTTCAGGCTGGCGCTGGCATCCGGCGGCCGGCGGGCTCTACTGCCCCCGCTGCCCCGGCCCCGGCCGGCCCGTGCCTCAAGGGCTTCTGGCCCGCCCGGGGGAAACGCCGGTTCCGGACCCTGGTGATCTGGCCGAAGCCGAGGCCTTTTTTGAAGGCTTGGCCGCCCATCAGCTTGGCCGCCCCCTCAAGGCCCTGGGCGTCGCCCGGCGGTTGTTCAGCCGACCTTAGCCGGAACTTCATTTTCCGGTGAAGAGCCGAAACAGCCGGGAGAAGAATCCGCGGCGTTCCCGGGCCGGACCCGCGGACCGCCCGGCCCCGGCGGCTCGATGGAATCTTTTGTAATAATCCGCGAAATCCTTGTCCTGGGCCATAATGTGTTCCTTGAGCCAGGCCACCGCGACCCGCTCAAGTTGCGTGACCGCCATAAATTTGGCCTCAGCGGGAGCGGCCTCGTATTGGCCTTTCATCTCCGCGAACTTGCGCCCGAACTCCTGGTGGAGCATTTTGTGGGCCCCGGCCTTGGGGTAGTTTATGGAGACCTGGGCCTTCTCCTCGGCGGTGAAGTGCCGGACCACATAATCGCCCAGGAATCTTAGGGTTTCCGGGACCTGGTCGGCCTTGGAACGGTCCATGAGGACCTCGGTCTGCCGAAACAACTCTTTGTGCTGTTCGTCCAGCTTGGGAATGCCGGTCTCATATTCAGGCCGCCAGAACTTGGGCCTGGACTTGGGGCCGGCCGGCCGGGGGGCGGTGGAAGCCCCGGCGGCAGGCTTGGCGGCGGCAGGCTTAATCCCTCGTTTTTTCTTATAATAATCCGCGAATTCCCGGTCGTGGACCATGATATGTTCCTTGAGCCAGCCGACCACGGTGCGGTTGATTTCCAGCACCACGTCAAACTTGACCTTGTCGCCGGAATCTTCAAACTTCTTTTTCAATTCGCCAAACCGGGCCGTGAAGGCGTTGTGGAGTTCCTTGTGGGGTCCGGCCTTGGGATACTGGACGGAAGAATGGAACCCCTGCTCGTCGAGGAAATGCCTGACCACATAGTCGCCCAGAAACTTGAGGGTCTCCGGGATGCGGTCGGCCTTGGTCTTATCCAGAAGAATTTCGGCCTGGTTGAACAATTCCTTGTGCTGCTCGTCGATCTTCGGCAGGCCGGTTTCATACTTGGCGTTCCAAAGCATAAGCTAATCCCTCTTTCACGGCCGAGGCCGACATCGGGGCAACGCCCCCGGAGATAATTATACATCAATAATTAAATATTGAAACAGCCCCTTTGTCAAGCCCTGGTCTTATATGCTAAGATTAAGTCATTCAGTCCAAAGGGGAAACCGGTCCATGAGCCATGCCGAGTCGAAAAAATATAAGAGCGTGATCGCCACGCGGGCCCGCAATATAAACATCGTTCTTTTCATTCTGGGCCTGTCCATAATGACCGCCATCGCCTTCATGATCGTCAAAGACATCAACAACGAAGCCTCCTTAAGTCTCGCCAGCTCCCATTCGGCCGCGGCGGCGAAGGAGTTCTACGTCTATATCAGCCGGTATCTCGACCTGGCGCAAAAAGCCTCCTCCTCAAAGGCGGTGACCGCCTGGTTCGGCGATGAGGAAAGCCATGCCAAAAAGGCCGCGGCGCATGACGAGATGCTGGACTATTTCGGCCAGTTGCCGAACGCCCGCCTGTATCTCGCCATCCACGGGTCATTGAACGAATACGTGGTCGAAAGCGGAACATCGCTGACGAACATGCTCCCTTATGACCGGCTCGACCCGGCGGATGACGAAGACAACGTCTGGTATTACGAATGCCTGGTGGCCAAAAACGACTATGTCCTCAAAATCGATTATGACAAACTCACCCGGGAGTGGCGCCTGTGGATCAACCACAAGGTTCTGACCGACGGAAACTATGAGGGCATATTCTGCGCCGGTCTCCCGCTGGAAGCATTGCTCCGTAACATGTTCTGGCAATATGACGCCAAAAGCCTCAAGGGCTATGTCATCGACAAAAACGGCGTTATCCAGCTGGACAGTTCATTGCCCGAAGCCTTCCGGGAGATAAACAAAACCCACATCCAGAATGAGAGTTCCGACCCGGCCTTCGCCCTGACCATCGACTCGTATCTGGATAAAATATCCGGCCTCTTCGACCGCCAATCCCGGCCGGAAGTTCTCAGGCTGGCTGAAGGGCCTTATGGCTACGCCTCCATCTCGCCGATCGACATGACGGATTGGTCGGTCGTCATATTTTTCAACAGCGACCCCTTGTTCGGCGTCAAGAACATTCTGCCCCTGTCGCTCGCCCTATTGTTCGCCCTGCTCCTGTATGTGGGAGCCAGGGACTTACTGATAGGCCGGCTGGTCTTCACGCCGCTCAACAGCCTTATCAAAAGCGTCTCGGAAACCGGACCGGGCGGCGCCGACATCTTCGGCCGTGACCGCGACGACGAAATCGGCGAATTGGCGCGGACGATACAGGATGCGGGGGAACACCTCAGAGCCTATAATGCCGATCTGCTTAACGCCACCGGAAGCCGGCAGCGCCAGGCCCGGCTTCTGCACGCGGTAAACAGCATGGCGGCCGTGCTGCTGGCGACGACGGACGACGAAAAATTCGAAAATTCACTCCTGGAAGGCCTGGAACTCATGGGCCTTTGCGTGGACGCCGACCGCGTCTATCTCTGGCGCAACGAGATCGAAAACGACGCCCTTTACTATGTCCGCCAGGGCGTATGGCGCAGCGCCCGGGGCCGGGAAGAAAAGGCTGTTCACCCCGGGATGAAATTCCCTTACAGCCGCAACCCCGAATGGGAAGGCAAATTTTGGCGGGGTGAATGCGTCAACGGCCCCCTCTCCAGCCTCACGCCGGATGAACAGGACCTCTTGCGGCCCTTAGGCATAAAATCGGTCCTG
>Ga0082212_10003767_pt1 | contig 21336 bp, 24 predicted proteins | sample TergutNt197P3_FD_71548 | JGI IMG/M metagenome (GOLD analysis project Ga0082212, IMG submission 71548) | Neocapritermes taracua P3 segment gut microbial communities from Petit-Saut dam, French Guiana - Nt197 P3 | ecosystem: Host-associated > Arthropoda: Insects > Digestive system > Gut ... | reverse complement strand
TTTCATAAGGGCTTCCCGAACGTCCCTCGGATATGCCGGTAAAACGTATGGGGTCTCCTGTCTTAGCTTCGACTTTTATAACATCCGCCCCGAACTCGGCCAAAAATCGCGCGCAAGCCGGCACGGCGACGAAGGTGCTCATTTCGATCACACGAATGCCTTTCAGCGCTTTTTCCATATCGCATTCTCCTTTCACAGTCCGTTAACTACACAATCGGGCCTCCGACCTCCGGCGACGGCCTCAATATTTCTTCTCATATGCTCATAAGCTCGTTTGAAACTGCCTGTCGTAATGCCTGCGATATGCGGAGATAAGGCTACGCGACTGCGTATTTCTTCCGTTAGTAAAACGAGGAAAGGATTATCCGCCGTTACGGGTTCGGGTGAAAGCGTGTCCGAACCGAAGCCACCGAGTTTTCCCGATTTCAGCGCGGCGGCAACTGCTGCATGATCTGCTAACTCACCGCGCGAAGTGTTTATCAGTATTGCCCCTTGTTTAAACAATTTCAGAGTATTTCCGTTAATCATGTTCACTGTTTCGGGCGTGACCGGGACATGCAGAGATACGATGTCACTCGAGGCATAGAGTTCATTGAGCGGCAAAAAAACCGCGCCTTCCGCTCTGCAATCTCCAGAACGTCTGTAATAATTTATATCACAACCGAATGGCCTCAGTAACGCGGTAAGCTCTTCGGCTATCGCGCCGAAGCCTACAAGACCGACTTTTAAGTCACTCAGTTCAGTCAATCCGTTTTTAAAGTAGGATATTTTTGCCTCGATCTGTGAACCGGCATAAACCATGTCTTCATTATGCCTGAAGTTTTTTATAAGAGCTAACATCAATAATACAGCCTGCTCAGCGACGGGCTTAGCGTTCATTCCTGCGTTATTGCAAACAAAAATGTCGCTTCGCCGCGCTTCTTCAAGGTCGATTGCGTTAAATGCCACACCTTGTGAGTGTATCAGTTTTAATTCCGGCATATTCTTTATGATTTCCGGCCCTATTTTCATAACAGCGTCGACAATAAGGACTTGTGCTTTAGTTGCTGTGACTGTATCCGGGTCCGGTATACCGTTTCCCAAATGAACAAGCTCAAATCCGGCGTCTTTCCAGTCGGAGCAATTGTCAAAATTCTCTCGGTTTATTAATAAAGCGATTTTCATCCGGGGACCTCCTTTATTATTTTAAAAACTTCATACCGTTCTTTATGCGGCAATACTGCCGACTTTTAAAGGTCGATCCTGATACTCCTCATGCTTATTACAGTTTACCGACCTGAATTGACGATGTCGAACATTGTCGATGCAGGGTATAATATTGCTTATATGAAAATAAAGACATCGGAAATTAGTAAAGATTCCCGATGCCTTTATTTTAGGTTTCGGAGTTTACTCCGTTTCCTTCATCTTAGCAAAACAGTCGCTGCAATACACGGGTCTGTCGCTTCTGGGTTCAAACGGTACTTTTGCTTCTCCTCCGCATTCGGCGCAAGTCGCGGTAAAATACTCCCGCGGACCGCGCGCCGCATTCTTGCGGGCATCGCGACAGAATTTGCAACGCTGCGGTTCGTTTTGAAAACCGCGCTCCGCATAGAACTCCTGTTCACCGGCAGAGAAAATAAACTCCGCCCCACACTCTTTACACACCAGAGTTTTGTCTTCGTACATTTTTAATCCTCTCTTTTGAAAATACTACCCTTTAGGGCTATATGCGTTCAGCTTCAGCCGAAATCGCCGAGATTAAGGTGCCGCGCCAGTTTTTTTTTGATTCGCTGCACGGCGTTATCAACAGATTTTTGCGGTCTGTTTACCCGATCAGCCATTTCTTTATAGGTAAGACCGTCTAAAAACAGCCTCAAAATCTGCGCTTCAAACTTTGATAACCACCGCGAATATGTTTTAATGATTTCGTCCGCACTCTCTCGGGCCAGCACCTGTTCTTCGGGGATTCGCCGAAATTCTTTGGGAAAATCAGCCTCACGGGAAGATTTTTCATAAGAAAGGATCTCGTCCAATGATATTCCGTCATTAAGAGGGGCATGCTTCAAACGCAGAGAGGATTTTACAGCGGTAATTAAACGATGTTTTATGCACATTTCCGCATATGATCTGAACGGCGCACCGGTATTTGAATCAAATCCGCGAACGGCATACAAAAGTCCGAGCATCCCCTCCTGCGTGAGATCTTCACTGTCTCCGCCGGCAAGGAAATAGGGTCTTGCGCATACTCTTACCAGTCTTGAATACCTGATCGACAGCCGGTCTTCGGCAGTATTATCTCCTGCGGCAGCCATCTTTTGCAGATTTTCATCGCTTTGTTCATCATACAGAGAAATATTTCCCATTATACATTATTCCATTATTAAAATTATAAAACCGGTTTACAATAATGTCAAGGATTTTTGTTAAAATATTAATTGATCTGCGGTTTTGAGCGTGATTTTATTACTTTAGTCAAGTATTTCGCACATGAAATTACATCAGGTTCATCCTCTGCCTCCACCATGATCCTGATTACGGCTTCTGTACCGGACGGTCTGACGAGTATCCTGCCTTTTTCTCCGAGCCTGCTTTCCTCACGAGCAATCGCTCCCAAGAGTTCCGGATCCGACATCAGAGCTTCTTTCGCTTCATTACCGCCCGGGATCGTAACATTCTCCAATATCTGAGGATATTCTCGTATTTCGCTCACCATTTCGGATGCCTTGCCGCCGAAAGAAGAAAGAGCGCTTAATAATTTAACAGCGGCGAGCTGTCCGTCTCCCGTCACTGAGTCATCCGAGAATATGATGTGACCGGATTGTTCACCTCCGAGGTTATAACCTCCTTCAAGCATTTTTTCAAGGACGTATTTATCGCCGACGGTCGTACGAAGTATTTTTATACCCTCATTTTCCAAATATTTTTGAAAACCCATATTAGACATTATCGTTACAACAATACTGTTGTGCTTTAGTATTCCTTTATTTTTCATATCGACGCCGCAGATAGCCATGATCTTATCACCGTCAATGATATTACCGTTTTCATCCGCTGCAAGGCATCTGTCGGCGTCTCCGTCAAATGCCAATCCTATATCAAAATCCCCGGCGGCAGTAAGTTTTCTCAACAAACGAAGATCGGTCGACCCGCATTTGTTATTAATGTTTACTCCGTCCGGGTGTTCTTTTATAAAATCGACCTCGATCGGAAATTTTCCGAATATTCTGCTTGCCGTCACCGCTGCCGCGCCGTTTGCGCAGTCCATCAAAACTTTTAATCCTTTTATAGGTGCTTCGGCGCTTTTAATGACATGGGCTATATATCGCTCTGTGTAGTCGTTATTGTTGCCGAGTACGCGTCCGACTTCCCTTCCTGTCTTGTTTACGAGTCTCTCTTCATGTTTAAGCAGTTCTTCGATTTTCGACTCAATCTCATCGGAGAGTTTAAACCCTTTGCTGTCAAATATTTTTATTCCGTTATATTCAAAAGGATTGTGTGAAGCCGATATGACTATCCCCGAATCGGTCCCGCTTTCGCGAGTGATAAAAGCTACCGCCGGAGTCGGAACTATGCCGAGCCTTAAAACATCCGCTCCGGCGGTGCACAGGCCTGCGATCAAAGCCGCTTCGAGCATGTCTCCCGAAATGCGTGTATCTTTCCCTATCGCAAAAACCGGCCTTCCTCCGCCAATACCTTCGGATAACACCATGGCCGCCGCTTGTCCGGTCTTGAACGCAAGTCCGGAGTCCATTTCCGCGTTGACTATCCCTCTTATTCCGTCAGTGCCGAAGTATTCTCCCATTCAGACGTTTCCTTCCGATAACTGTATTTCATATTGCATATCGCTCTTAAATTCAAGACCGAGATGTTCGTAAGCCTTGCGCGTTACGCAGCGTCCTCTCGGAGTACGCGTTATAAAGCCCTGTTGCAGCAGATAAGGCTCATATACGTCTTCAATGGTAACAGGTTCCTCGTTAACGGTCGCCGCGAGGGTTTCAAGTCCCACCGGCCCTCCGCCGTAGTAGTCAATTATTCCGGCAAGCATTCGACGATCAACGGAATCAAGCCCTTTTTCATCCACTTCAAGGCGTGTTAACGCTTCGTCCGCCACCTCTTTTGTGATAACTCCCGATGCGCAAACCTGAGCGAAATCACGGACACGTTTCAGCATTCTGTTCGCGATTCGCGGTGTTCCCCGGCTTCGCGATGCAATCTCAGCAGCTCCCTCACGATCAGTTTCTATGCCGAGTATTCCTGCGCTTCTGATAACAATAAGCATTAATTCTTCAACAGAGTAAAGGTCAAGCCTGAAAGTGACACCAAATCTGTCGCGCAACGGGGCGGTCAATTGCCCGGAGCGAGTTGTCGCGCCAATCAGCGTGAACCTCGGAAGATCGAGCCTTATTGAATTTGCTGACGGCCCTTTGCCTATTATGATGTCTATTGAGTAATCTTCCATCGCAGGATAAAGAATCTCCTCGACAGTTCTGTTCATGCGGTGTATTTCGTCAACAAATAAAATATCGTTTTCCTGCAGATTTGTCAAAAGAGCTGCAAGATCTCCTGCTTTTTCAATCGCAGGGCCGCTTGTTATCCGCATGTTAACGCCCATTTCGTTCGCAATTACTGAAGCGAGCGTGGTTTTACCCAAACCCGGCGGGCCGTGCAAAAGCACATGATCCAATGCTTCACCGCGTATTTTTGCCGCTTCCGTAAATACTTTCAGATTATCTTTTATTTTTTCCTGACCGATGTACTCGCTGATACGACGCGGTCTCAGAAACGCTTCTGCGGCGTCTTCGGTAAGTATTCGGGCCGAAGTGACTATTTCTTCCTCGGGAGGCTGTGAGTAGTTTATGCTCATTTTTAGCGTGCCTCCTCATTTTATCATTTTTCTCAGGGCTTCTTTTATCATTTCTTCAAGACTATGTCCGTCTTCTTCAAAGCCGCTCAGAGCATTTGCTATTTCCGCCGGATTATAGCCGAGAACCGCCAATGCCTGAGAAGCGTCATTGAGTTTTCCGCCTCTTAAAACTGCGGTTGTTTTATCACTCGGAAATATGATATCTTCAGTCTCTTTTGACACCTTGTCTTTAAGCTCCAAAATAATACGTTGAGCTGTCTTTTTGCCTATACCGGGCGCCGCAGTGAAAACCAATTCGTCTGCTTGTATTATTGCCATTGCAATACGCTCGGGAGTCCCGGACGAAAGAATCGAGATCGAGGCTTTTGGTCCTACGCCTGAGACACTTATAAGCATTTCAAAGAGACGTTTTTCGTTCAGCGTGGCGAAACCGTAAAGGTCGAAGCAATCCTCGCGAACATGCAGATATGTGTAGAGTTTTGCCCGTTCTCCTTTTTTGAGCTTTGACAGAGTGTTGACAGATGTACTGACGGCATAACCGACTCCCGAACAGTCAATAACAGCCAGATACGGAGCCGTATCGGTCACTTCTCCTTCTATGTGGTAGAACACGGCGCTTGCACTCCTTCAAGATCAAGTAATGATGCTGAGCTTCTCGCATGACAAAGCGCTACGGCAAGAGCATCCGCAGCGTCGTCCGGTTTCGGAGCGGATTTCATTTTGAGTATCCTGCGCACCATGTCTTGCACCTGATTCTTATCAGCTCGTCCGTAGCCGGTAACCGCAAGTTTAACTTGAAGCGGCGTATATTCCTTTATTGGTATCAATGACCTGCAGCCTGCCAAAAGAATAACTCCCCTGCCGTGCGCCACTGAAATCCCGGTAGTGATGTTTGTGTTAAAAAAAAGCTCCTCAACAGCCATGACATCCGGACTAAAAGCGGATATCAACTCAGTCAGGTCGCAGAAAATCCGGTCAAGCCTTGAGGATAGGCTTGTGCCGGCTATTGTGCGGATAACGCCCCATGTAACCGCTGTTTGCTTGTTTTCTTTCGAATCCACTATCCCGAAACCAACGTCGGCGATCCCGGGATCTATGCCAAGTATGCGCATTTTGCCTCCGATTCGGCTTTCTGAATATCAAGCTCTGGGGTGGGCTTTATTGTAAATTTCCTTAAGCTGTTTTTTAACAAGTTGCGAATATATCTGTGTAGAACTGATATCCGCATGCCCGAGCATTTCTTGTATCGACCGGAGATCGGCCCCGTTTTCTAAAAGATGTGTTGCGAAAGAGTGCCTCAGCATATGCGGCGTTATGTCTTTTTCTATCTTCGCTTTAGCTTGATAGGTTTTTATTATTTTCCAAAACCCCTGTCTGGACATACGTTCTCCGTTTATATTTACGAAAAGAGAAGCTTCAGAAGGACCGGCGATCATTCTTGGGCGCACATATTCAATGTATTCGGACAAGGCTCTTATGGCAGCCGGATATAATGGGATGAATCTCTCCTTGTCGCGCCCTCGGCATTTTATGACTCCCGCCGTTATGTTGACGTCATCCAGATCAAGCGCCGTCAGTTCACTGACGCGTATCCCCGTAGCGTACAGCAGCTCCAGCATTGCCTTGTCTCTGTATCCCTTTAGGTCGTTGCATTCCGGCTGTTCCAACAAAAGCTCTACTTCAGCGCCGGTCAGTACTTGCGGAAGCTTTTGCGCAGTTTTATCGGAAACGATCTTCTCGGCGGGATTCTTTGATACTGATCCCGACGCCTCCAAATAGGCGTAAAAATTCTTAATGGATGAAAGTGCCCTTGACACCGATGAAACGGATTTTCCTTCTGACTTAAGCCACGTTATGTAATCCTTCAGTTCATTTTCTCCTGCTTCCTCATAAGAACACTCTGTACGCTTCTCAAGATATGACCCGAATTGCCTGATATCGCGCAAATATGAACTGAGGGTGTTTTTTGTTGCTTTCTTTTCGTTTGTCAGATAATTCTCATATTCATCGAAACAACCGGAATACCGCATCAAAATACACTTCCCGTAAAAATATTTTTATCGCCGATAATTTACATAACACGGCAATCCCGAAACAGTGACAATATAATATAAATCCCGATTGTAATCAATACCTTTTCCGAAACAACATTATTTTCGTCATCTTTTCCAAAAACAGGCTCTGCCCGGCAGTTGAATATCACCACCGGGCAGAGTTAATCTGATTCCCGATAAACTCCGGCTCGTGTCTATTTGGGTTGTTCTGCCGAAGCGCCTCCAACGGAAGAAACTGCACCTTTAAGTATTTGCAGGCGCACCCTATCCTCGCCGGTCTCAAAGGTTACATAATCGTTTGTTACTTGCACTACCTTGCCCACTATTCCGCCGATCGTTGTTATCTCATCGCCGTTTGACAGTTGATTACGCATTTCGCCGAGTTTCTTTTTCTTTTTGTTCTCGGGACGGATTATCAAAAAGTAAAACACCGCGATGATAACCGGAAAAATTAATAAACTGGGATCCATTAAAATAAAAAACCTCCATAATTCATTTTAATTTATTATATTCGCTGAAATCAATAAAAGCAAGTGTTTTGTGACAGGCGTTTTCGTGTCTGCAAATTCAACAGTTCTATATTCGGGTATCCAAAATGTTTGAATATTTATCGGCGAACTCAGAAAATATACCGGCAGACAAAGAAGATCGTATCCTTTCAGTCAATTCGTTATAGAAATAAAGATTATGCATTACCGCAAGCCGCATCGCCAGCATTTCTCCCGCTTTGAACAAATGGCGTATATAGGCTCTCGAATGTTTTCGGCAGACCGGGCAGCTGCATTCGGAATCCACAGGATCCGGATCTCTTGAGTATCTCTCATTTTTAATATTGATTATCCCCGACCATGTAAACAAATGTCCGTGTCTTCCGTTCCTCGCCGGCATCACGCAGTCAAAAAAGTCCATTCCGCGGCGCACCGCTTCAATAATATTTCCGGGTGTCCCGACTCCCATCAGATATCGAGGTTTATTCACGGGCATACACTCAGCGACCGCTTCCGTAATGTCATAAAGTTCTTGAGTGCTTTCTCCGACTGCCAATCCGCCGACAGCGTATCCGGGAAGGTCTTCATCAGCGATTTTTTTCATATGCTCCAATCGCAAATCAAAGAACGCAGCACCGTGATTTATTCCGAAGAGCATCTGCCCGTTATTAACTGTTCCCTGATCGCAGGAATAATCGGACAATGCCGCTTTACAACGTTTCAGCCATCTGAAAGTCCTCTCGCAAGACTCTTTTACATATTCATATGAAGCAGGTATACCCACGCACTCATCAAAGGCCATAGCTATGTCCGAACCGAGATTTGACTGTATCTTCATGCTTTGCTCGGGGCCGATAAATATTCTTTTTCCGTCTACATGCGAATTGAACGAAACTCCCTCTTCTGAAATACGGTTGAGACTCGCCAGTGAAAAAACCTGATACCCTCCGCTGTCAGTCAGTATAGGTCCGTTTTCGGAAATGAACGCGTGTAAGCCCCCCAATTCTTTTATCAGTTCATCGCCGGGTCGGACATGAAGGTGGTATGTATTGCACAGCGTTACTTTTGAGCCCGCTGCGATCAAATCATCAGCATTTAAAGCGCCTTTTACGGCCCCTTGAGTACCGACGGTCATAAAAACCGGCGTCCGGATGACGCCGTGCGGAGTTTTCAGCTCGGCAAGTCGAGCTCTCTTGTCTTTTTTTATCAAATCAAACAATCAGATATCACCAATCAGTTACGAATTCTGTAAGGCGCGGGCCAACATTTTGACATAGCTGCCGTATCGGCTCGGCAGGATTATTCCTTCTCTTAAAGCATCCGTCACGGCGCAACCCGGTTCATTTTTATGAAGGCAGTCACTGAAACGGCATTCTCCCGAATAGCGCCGGAATTCCGGAAAAGCGTATTGCAATGTCTTTTTTTCGGTGATTTCCGTATTTGCAAAATCAAATGATTCGAACCCCGGAGTGTCCGCTATTAAAGTCTGCCCGCCCGCAGGGAGCAATTCAACATGACGTGTAGTGTGTTTTCCTCTTTTCAGTTTTTTGCTGATTTCTCCGACAACGAGTCCGAAACCGGGGTCAAGAGCGTTCATCAGGCTCGATTTCCCCACGCCGGAGTTGCCGGCGAGCACCGATATCTTATCGGTTGTCAGGCGTTTCAACTCGTTTATGCCGAAACCTGTCAGTGAACAGGTACGTATCGTGCTGTAGCCGGCAGAAGAATATATCCTGAATAAATCGTCGCCGGCGTTAATATCAGTCTTGTTTATGCAAATAACGATTTCACAGCCTGCTGTTTCAGCCGTTACGGTGATACGGTCAATAAAATATGTGTCAGCTGCGGGGAAGGCGGCGGTAACGACAATAACAAGGCAGTCTATATTAGCTACGGCCGGACGGATAAATGAGTTCTTTCTCTGCTTGATCCCGGTTATTACACCTTTTCCGCCGGGGTTAGGAGTTATTTCCGCGATGTCTCCCACCAGCGGAACAATGCCGTTTTTACGAAAAAGGCCGCGAGCTTTGCATTCGACAGCGACCCCGTCAGACAGAACATAATAAAATCCGCCTATAGCTTTAACGATGATTCCCTGCGTCATATCTTTCATTAATCTCAGGCGACCGGATACTCCGGAGGCCGCGGCTCCGAGAAAACCCTGTCATCCCCTTCCGCAGGATCGGACTGTTCATCCGTTTCATCGTCAGGCGGAGGAGTTTCCTTGGGCCCGACGGATACCTGGAGATATATTTTTCTGTATTCCTCAACTTCTGTGAAAGCGGGTACGCTTTGCCATATGACCGTACCCTCAGGCAAGTCGCTTGCGACAGGGCTTATCGCTCCGACCGCGAGTTTGACGCTTTCGAGTTTTGCTATCGCCTCTGCCTGCGGCAACCCGATAAGCCCGGGCATGGTGACGGGTTTTACTTCGGGACCGCCGCTGACGGCAATGTATACAGTTGAGCCGGACGGGAGGCTTTCCTGAGCTTTGGGATTTGTGCTTATGATATATCCCTTGGCTACCGTTTCCGAAGCCTCTGTATTCGGGATAACCGAAAATCCGAGTTTTTGCAACTCAATAGTGGCGTCGCTGATTTCTTTGTTCACCACGTCAGGCATTGTAATCAGCATGACTCCCGTGCTGACAGTCAGCTTGACGTCAATGCCGGATGATATTTTCATCATACTTTTCCCGGGTTCCGGGGCTTGGTTGAGTATCACGCCGTCTCTGGTCGTAGGGTCGATCGAATAAACCACAGAAAAATTATAAAGACTCTCATATTCCTTATTGTTTATTATTTCATCGTAATTGCTCCCTATAAAATTGGGCGTGTCGATTCGGACAGTATCTTCAAAAAGATCTTTAAGCCAAAAGTTCCACAAAAAAGTAAAAATCGCAACTATGAACGCAAGTACGCAGAAAAATCCCAAGAGCGTGCTGATTTTTTTTGAGCGTCTGCGTCTTCTTGTATAGCCTTCTTTGGTCAATTCACCGGAGTTGCCGATAGGGGCAATACCGCGCACTTCCGACGAGGAGTAACGACCTGTGTTTCCCGGCAGTACATTTGATTTTCTGAACGCCTCCATTTCGGAAAGCAATTCACCGGCGGATTGATATCTCCTGTTGATATCCGAGATCATGGCTTTCAGCGCCATTTCTTCCATTTCTTCGGGAACGGCGGGGTTGATAGTTCTTATCGAAGCGGGAACTGAATTGATATGCTGCATAGCTACGTTTACCACATCTTCGCCTTCATATGGCAGGCGTCCTGTCAGCATCTCATACATAACTACGCCCAGTGAGTATATATCGGAGCGAGCGTCCGCGGGACTGCCTTTGGCTTGTTCCGGAGAGATGTAGTGGACCGATCCGATAGTTTCATAGGATTCTTCCGATTGCTCATTTTCGAGGTATGCAATGCCGAAATCGGCGACCTTTATTGCGCCGTCCTTCAAGAGCATTATATTTTGCGGTTTGATATCGCGGTGTACGATTCCTTTCTCATGAGCGTGGGAGAGCGCCTTGGCGATTTGAATGCTGAAATGAAGCGTTTCCTTCCAACTCAAGGCGCCTTTCTTTTTCATATACTGCTTGAGCGTTATGCCGTCAATGAGTTCCATTACAATGTATTCGGTATCGTCCGAACTGCTGACGTCATAAACAGATACTATATTAGGATGTGAAAGCTGTGCAACCGCGTGAGATTCCGATTCGAATCTGCGCTTGAATTCGGAGTCATGAGCCATGTCTTCGCGCAGTATCTTCACTGCCACATAACGGTTCAGCCTGTTGCAAAGCGCTTTGTATACGACCGCCATGCCGCCCGTGCCCTGAATATCCAATATTTCATATCTGTTATCCAATAATCGGCCTATATATTTATCCATTTAGATCGTTTCTCCGAATCGACTGTTGTTATTGTTTATCGCCGTATGGCCGCTACGGTCACATTATCACTCGCCCCGCGTGAAAGAGCTGTGTCCATTAGCTTGCCGCAGCCTTTTTCAAGCGATGTTTTTCCTTTAAAAGCCAAAAGCAGCTCCTCGTTACCGACGATATTGCTGAGCCCGTCTGAACAAAGCAGGATAATATCGCTTTTATTAAGGTCAACAGCAAAAACGTCGCACAATACCGTGCTGTCAACTCCGACGGCTCTCGTTATGATATTTTTCCTCGGGTGGTTTTTTGCTTCTTCTTCCGTAATTGAGCCGCTTCGCAAAAGTTCCCAAACAAGCGAATGGTCACGTGTTATCTGTTTTGTTTTTTCACCGGACAAAAGATAAGCTCTGCTGTCTCCTATGTTAACTATAACCGTGCGATTATTTTTGACCACTGCGGCAACAAGTGTCGTCCCCATACCTATGCAGCTGAAATCTGAAATCGATCTGTCGTAAACTTTTTTATTAGCTTGATTAGCGGCATCCGCCGCCATTTCATTTATGTCTCTTTCTTCAGAGGATGAGGTGAAATAATCACGGGCGTGGGACATAAAAGCCTCGGCTGCCATAGAACTCGCCGTGCTTCCGGCCTTAGCTCCACCCATGCCGTCGCATAAAACCACAACGGCGAAATCATTTTTTATGTTCGTCTCTATCAGGAAACAGTCTTGGTTTTCTTTCCTTACCTTACCCTTATCTGTGATTCCGTAAGCTTTCATCCGAACCTCCGTCAGGTTTGTGCCGATCTGATTCTGAGCTGTCCGCACGATGCGTCCACATCGCCGCCTAAACTCCTTCTAACAGTCACGTTGGCTCCGCTTTCTTCAAGAATTTTTATAAAATTCAGCATGTTCTCTTTGGAAGATGGTCTGAATTCTCGCTCATTTACGATGTTCAGCGGTATCAAATTCAAATGGGCGTTTGTTTCTTTCAGTTTTTCAGCCAACAACGCCGCTTGCTCACGGCTGTCGTTAACACCATCTATCATTGTATATTCAAATGTTATCCTCCGCCCTGTATTCGCAAAGTATTTACGGCAGGCTGAGAATAAATCTTCTGTTCCTCGGCTTTTATTTATCGGCATCAGCGCTGACCGTGTTTCGTCGTCCGGCGCGTGCAAGGATACGGATAAAGTCAATTGTAAATTAAGTTCTCCGAGTTTGTCAAATTTTTCTGTCAAACCGCAGGTCGAAAGCGAAATACGCCGCATGCCGATGTTCTTTCCGTCTTTGTGGTTGACAAGCTTTATAAATTTGACTACGTTATCATAGTTGTCCAAAGGTTCGCCGATGCCCATCAGCACAATGCGGGAGATTTGCTTTTTGTACTCCGCCTCAGAAAAAATCACCTCGTCAAGCATTTCGGACGGCGTAAGGTCCCTGATAAAGCCGCCGATCGCCGACGCGCAAAAAACGCAGCCCATTTTGCAGCCCACTTGCGTTGACACACATACTGCGTTACCGTGTTTATATTTCATTACCACCGTTTCCGAGGTATTATCGTCCGTGTGCCGCCAAAGATATTTTTCCGAAGCATCTTTTTTTGAAATCTGTTTTTTTATCAGGACCGGCGTGTTCAGCGTAAAGTTATCTTTAAGTTTTGTCCTCAGCGTTTTAGACAGATCGGTCATCTCGTCAAAAGATGTGACTCCGGTGCTGAGCCATTTGAAAATCTGTCCCGCCCTGTATTGAGGTTCACCCGAAAGCGCGGGCGCCGATTTTATTTCCTCGGGAAGCATTGATTTTATATCGGGTTTCACCTGCTTTTCCTCAATTTGCATATAAAAAATCCATCCGTGCCGTGTATATGCGGCCATAAAGTAATCATTCCCCGCTCAGCGTATCCGCAAGGTCCCGGCAATGCAAAACCTTCCGGAGCAAAATCCGGGCGCTCTGTCAGAAATCGTTTGATTACAGACTCATTTTCTTCGGTTCTGAAGCTGCAAACCGAATAAAGAAGAACTCCGCCTTCGGCGACATGTGATGCAAGTCCGCACAGTATTTGATACTGTATCTCAGGCAAGCCATCGATTTCCTTATAAGTTTTGTATCTTATTTCAGGCTTTTTTCCGATTGTACCGAAGCCCGAACAAGGGGCGTCGGCAATGACGATATCGTATTCACCGATTTCACTCGGACTTCGGGCATCTGCAATTCGGGTCTTTATTATCGTGAAGCCCATCAGCGATGCGCCGCGCTCGATATTTTTAAGTTTTTCCGTGTTTTTATCGCATGCTGTGATACTGCCGCGGTTTTTCATCATTACAGCTGCGGCGAAACTTTTACCCCCCGGAGCGGCGCAAGCGTCAAGAACAGACATGCCGGGCTCAGGCGCCGCTGCATACACCGCAAGTTTTGACGCAGGATCCTGTATGTAGAGTTTACCTTCATTGTATGCCGGCAGTTCGGAAATATCCCCCGTCCCGTATACCTCAACACAATCAAAAATCCACGGATGCGGGCGCGTTTTTTCTTTCATCTCAGCAAGGAGGATATCGGCAGAAGTTCTCAGGGTATTTATTTGTGCAAATACAGCGGCCGGCTCATTGTGGACTGCCAAGAGTTTTTCGGTTGCCGCGTATCCGAGCCGATCAATAAAATCATTAACATGAGAGAGAGGATGACTGTATTTTATTGAAAGGTATTCACCGGTTCCTTCACCGGGTATTTCCGGTAAGTTTTCACCGGAAATTCGGCGCAGCACCGCATTTACAAAACCGCAGGCTCTCTCGCGTCCCGATTGCTTACATAATTCAACGCCTTCGAAGACAGCCGCCGAAAACGGAATTTTGTCGGTGAAAAGGATTTGATACGCGGATAATCTCAGAATATCCCTGACTGTAGGCTCTATAGCCGAAGGTTTTACCTCGGAATACAAATCAATATAGTAGTCGCAAACCGTTGTATTTTGCAATACACCGCTGTAAAGACGCTTGGCAAGCGCCGCATCTCTTATGTCAAGGTTTAATCTCTTTATTTCTTTATCCGAAGGATTCCCGAAACCCGAGCCTTGCCTTCTGTATATTTCAAGCAGCCGCAGAGCCGCCTTTCTCGCCGGAGATACCGTCACAGTCCCTCCAAATCTGTTTTGTGTCCTCTTATGTAGTCACAAGCTGCCATACGCCGTCCGCCCGGAGCTTGTATTTGCGTAATAAACAGTGTTTCACCGCCCATGCAGCTGATCTCAAATCCGTTTTTTCCTGCGGAAATTATTGAACCCGGCGTTTTATTCGCTATATTTCTCGCAGGTTCGGCGGAGAATAACTTGAATACGACGCCGCCGATAATCGCAGTCGCTGTTGGCCAAGGTAAAAGTCCGCGTATTTTATTTATGATCTCTCGCGGCGGACGGTTCCAGTCAACTGCGCTCTCATATCTCTCCACCGGTTTGGCATATGTTGCGGCGGCGTTGTTTTGAGGCATCCTCGGCGCTGTGCCGGACGCTATATCCCTCAGTGTTTTACACAGGAGAACAGCGCCGAGTTCTTTTAATCTGTCGTTAAGCTCAACGGCTGTCTCAAACTCTCCTATTGGGGTTTCTTCAGTATAAATGATATCTCCCGAATCGAGTTCCTTTGAAAGATACATGGTCGTAACGCCCGTCATTGTTTCTCCGTTCATGATCGCTCGCTGAACAGGAGCGGCGCCGCGGTATTTCGGGAGGAGCGACGGATGCAGATTTACGGCTCCGAGCGGCGCTGCTTTTAATAATTCCTCCGGCAATATCTTGCCGTATGCGACAACCGTAATAATATCCGGAGAGAATCCTCTGAGAATGTTTTCCGCATCTTTATCTTTCAGGCTCTCCGGCTGATATACCGCTATTCCCTTCTTGATCGCTGTTTCTTTTACCGGCGAATACACTGTTTTCATGCCCCTGTTTTTCGGTTTGTCGCCCCTCGTAAAAACAGCCGCCAAATCAAATTCCTTTTCTTCCGCAAGCTTTTCCAGTGACCTAACGGCAAAATCCGGCGTACCCATAAATAAGATTCGCAAAGGTCACACTCCGCCTTTCTCTTCCGCTTCGTCTTGTGTTTTCAGATCTTCCGGATCCACCATGTATTCGATTTTCGTGAGAAATACTTCGCCATTCAAATGCTCGACCTCATGGCAAAATGCTCTTGCCGTCAGTCCCGTACCTTCAGTTTCAAAATAATTTCCAAATCTGTCCATTGCTCTGATCCTGACAGTCTCGGGCCTTGTTACCATTCCGAACACACCGGGGAAACTCAGGCATCCCTCGACTCCGCTCTGTTCGCCGTCGGTTTCTATGATTTCCGGGTTAATTAGCTCGATTATGTATTCTTCCTCCCCTTCATTCACGTTTGTTTCCAAAACAAGCGCTACGCTGCGGAGTATTCCCACTTGAGGCGCAGCTAATCCTGCGCCTTTTGATTCGTTTAAAGTATCGCGCATATCGTCGATAAGGACGTGAAGTCTTTTATTAAATTCCGTCACGGTTTTGCTCCGCTTACGCAATGTCGCTTCGCCTTCTGTCAGGATTTTTCTGATTGCCATTGACTCCTCCGTTATTCAGCAGGGTTTACGTCGGCAAAAACCGATATGCCTCTGTATTCCTTTTTAGCGCCGCAATATTTAATTATACCGGAAACAAGTTCCCGCACGGCTTTACTTCCTTCACAAATCAACAACACCCTGTAACGGTATTTGTTGTTTACCTTCACAACAGTTAACGGCGCAGGACCGAGTACTCGTTTTCCTTCCGCATCCCGCAGCCTATCGGTCAAAATTGCGCGAATATCGGAGCAACAGTGCAGAACACGGTTTTCATCGTCGCCCGAAGCAGTGATAGCATATATTTCCGAAAAAGGCGGAGAATTCTGCAAACGTCTTACTTCGATCTCTGATCTGTAAAAACCTTCATAATCCTGATTTGTCGCTAATTTTATTATTTGATTATCCGGTGTGAAAGTCTGTATTACCGCTCTGCCGGGTCGCTCACCTCTGCCCGAGCGCCCTATGACTTGCGTTAACAAAGAAAAAGCTCTCTCGTTTGATTTATGGTTCCCCGCATACAACGATTGATCTGCCGATATTATTCCGACTAAAGTTACATTTTCGAAGTCAAGCCCCTTTGTTATCATTTGCGTGCCTATCATTACAGGTATCTTTTCCGATCGGAATCGTTCTAATATCGTTTCATGAGAACCTGTCGGAGCAACCGAATCCGAATCCATTCTTATAACAGGCAGATCGTTGAACAGTAATTTGATCTCTTCTTCTATTTTTTGCGTGCCCGCACCTGTATAACTCATTATTCCGCCGCAGTCCGGGCATTCATCCCCGACTCTTTCGGAATGTCCGCAATAGTGGCATATAAGCCTGTTACCTGAGGCGTGATAGGTCAAATTAACGCTGCATTTTCTGCATTTATATGTAAAGCCGCATTCAACACAGGTTATCAGTTTTGATGTTCCCCTTCGGTTCAGGAACAAAATGCTCTGCTCTCCGGCTATGATATTTGCTTCCAATTCCCGTATCAAAACTGAACTCAAATTACCGTTGTTGCCGCGCCGTAACTCGCGTTTCATATCAGCTGTTTCCACATTCGGCATTTGCGCGCAGTTATATCTTTCAGGCAAGGAAAATAACAGGTATTTCCCCTTTTCAGCGCTGTACATTGTTTCGATATCCGGGGTAGCGCTGCCGAATAAAAGCAAGGCGTTCGATTTCATACAGCGATATTTCGCAACCTCCCTCGCGTGATAACGAGGGCTGTTTCCCGATTTATAAGCGTCGTCCTGTTCCTCGTCAATAATTATCATGCCCAAATCGGAAACAGGCGCAAATACGGCGCTTCGCGTGCCTGTAACAATTTTAGCTGCGCCTGACTTGACTCTTCGCCACTCGTCTCGGCGTTCGGCAACTGAAAGCAAGCTGTGTAAAACCGCAATATTCTCACCGAAATAAGAAGAAAATGCCGATATCATTTGCGGAGTCAATGATATTTCGGGTACTAACAGTATCGAGGACTTTCCTGATTTAAGCATTTTATCTATAAGACGTATATAAACTGCAGTTTTTCCGCTGCCCGTTACTCCGAAAAGCAAAGCCGCCGCCGCCCGGTTTCCGGTTGAGAGTTCGGACAGGCCCCGATAAACCTTTTCCTGTACGTCATTCAAATCCGGAAGAGGTAAAGCTTCAGCCGGAGTGTATTTCGGTCTTTGAAATATTTCTTCGGTCTCAATCTCTATCAATTCCCGTTCGACCAACGCCTTGACAGTCGACTGCGCTGCTCCGGTCAATTCGCGTATATCATCGACCGAAGCTTTACCCGTCGCGCACAGCAGTTCCAATACGGCGGCTTGATGCGGAGCGGATTTCCTTTTTCTTTTGATAAAGTCAGAAGCTTCTTCAGCGGATATACAGAGAGCGGCAAAAGCCGCTTCTTTGTCTTTTGATCGTTTGAATTCCCCCGCTTTGGTTTTATACCAGAGTCCCGCAGGCAGCATTGCTCTTACAGCGTCAAATACCGTACAAAAATAACGCTCTCGCATCCACAGAGCAAGTTTTATCTGTTCGTCGGTCAGAACGGGAGAAACGTCAATTACAGATAATATATTTTTCCGTTCAGTAAACTCGCTTTTTTCGGTAAGCGCAATCACAACGCCTTCTGTCCTGCGGTTTCCCGCCGAAAACGGAACTGTCACGCGAACGCCCGGGCGGACTTTTTCTTCCAATTCCTCAGGAATCGCGTAATCATACGGCAGGTCTATACGGTATGTTGCGGCACTGACCGCAATTTTTGCCGTTAATGCGGACATCTTCAGATCAGATCATTCAGGAATGAGCCGCGGGTTTTATTGTGAGTTTTCCGGAGTATACTTCGTCTATAGCTATTGATACCGGTTTTTTTTCAAGGATTATTTCATGGTCTTCCGCGTCGCCTGCAATTTTTCGCGCGCGTCTTGCGACAAGATTAACGAGCAGATATCGACTGCCTACTTTATCAGCGAGTTCAGACATCGAGGGATAGAGCATCATATGAAGTTTCTCCTTTATTTATTAATAAATTCCGTTCTGTTTTCGGTTTTGCATTTCTCAGCTGTAATGATCGAATCTATTTCATACGCAGCCGTTTCTTTATCAGCGTTGATTACGATATAATCATAATTAGAAGCTTCCTGCAATTCGCGTTTCGCTGTCTCCATGCGACGTACTATTTTTTCCTCGCTGTCAAGATTTCTGTATCTCAAACGCTGTTCCAACTCCGTCAGGCTCGGCGGAAGCAAGAATATCGTTATCGCTTCGGGCATGCTTTTTATTACTTGCCGGGCTCCTTGCGTTTCAATGTCCAATACTATACTTCTGCCTGAGTTCAGGCTTTTGATCACCGGCTCTCTCGGCGTTCCGTAAAGACTGCCCACATATTCAGCGTATTCCAAAAATTCCCCGTCCGAGATCATTTTTTTAAATTCTTCATGTGTAATAAAACAGTAATCCGTTCCTTCGGTTTCTCCTTCTCTCGGCTGTCTGGTTGTAGCCGAGACCGAAAATGACAAGTCGTCTCTGTTTTTTATTACGTGTGAAATTACTGTGCTTTTGCCTGCTCCGGAAGGTCCGGAGAGAATATACAATTTCCCTCGCTTTTTAGTCATCGTCTTGCCCTCCCGTTTCCTGTTCGGTTTTGGCGTTCATCCTCCCCGCAACCGTTTCGGGCTGCAGAGCCGAAAGTATGACATGACCGCTGTCCATGATAATAACGGCGCGCGTCCTCCTTCCGAAAGTAGCATCGATCAGTAACCCTTTATCTCGCACATCCTGAATGATTCTTTTTATCGGCGCAGATTCCGGGCTGACCATGGCAATAAGTCTTGAGGCGGAGATCATATTTCCGAAACCTATATTTATCAGCTTCAAATCAATCACCCTCTGCGATATCAGATATACTTTGAAAACCTGGAAATATAAAAACCTGTTAAGCGGGAAAGACAGACATCATACAGCACGAATACAGCATTTCCTATGATTTGGGTCGCAGCTCTGAAAGCCGCAATATTCCTTAATGCCTCAGCGAAAAACTCCGCAGTGAATTCATAAAGCGCAATGAATATAACATTAAAAAGAAGCAGTTTTACCGTCCACATAACAAAAGGATTATGTATGCGCTCAAAACCGCTCTTGGCCAACGGGTAATAACCCAACAAAGACGCATACAGCAGAGCCGGGGATTTCAGCGGCAGCATTAAAATGCCCAAAACCGCAGTTATCAGGAAGACTGCAGCACCGTGCTTTGCGCCGCATCTTAAAAATGCGACAGCTACCGTAAAACCAGCCGCAGCCGTCAGAGCTATCCTCGCGGTCGGAATAATGCAAGCTGCATAGAGAAGCGCAAATCCCAATGCAGACGATATCGCCGAACTCGTCATTTTTTTTGCAGAGTTTTTCATATCAGCAGCAGGCTATGAGATCTCCGCCCATACACTCGCAGCAACAGTCCGCCGCAACAAGAGATGCGCAGCAATTACACGGATTTACCCCGGCTGCCGGGGCTCCTCCGTAATATCTGTATGCCTGTCCGCCGGAATTCATATACGACATTGCCTGCCTGTATTCGATGTTGGAAGGTTCCATTTCCGACGCAGTCCTGAAATAACGTCCCGCTTCGTCTATCCAGCCCTTTTTGTAGTACATGCTCCCCATCAAAAAATGCCATTCTGCGTTTCTGTCTGTCGATGAGTTGAGCAACCTCTCAGCCAAACTGAGGTTTCCCGAATTGATTGCCGCCCTTATACGGGCTGATTCCTCCGTAGAATATCCGCGGTCGTATTGTGAGTAGCTGCCGCCGGGCGGGACTCTTGATGCCCCGGAGCGCATTTTGTTTATTTCATCATACGCCTTGTTTATTTCTTTCATTTTTTCCTGCGCCAAGTCAGACAGCGGATTATCCCGGTAATTATCAGGATGATATTTCCGAGCCAACTCTCTGTAAGCTTTCTTTATATCCTCGTCGTCGGCGTTTGATGATACGCCTAAAACGTCGTAAGGATCTCTCATCGTAAATCTCCGTTCGGTTTACATCTTTTTTTGTGCCTTTCCCGGTTTCCCGAGAAAACCGTATCAATAACGGAAGGCAATCCGTAATAAATCGTATTTGCCAATATTTCGGACCAAACACCGGTTTCAAGGAGTTCAAATGCTGAAATGATCAGGTTTTCCGAATGCTTCAGTATAATTCGAAGTTCTTCTTTTTCTTCTTCTTTCAAAATCCCTTCGGCGGCCGCAAATCTGAATGCCAACGGATTGTATCTGTCCTTTTTAATATCATCTTTTAAATCGTCATAGGCGTCGAGTATATATATTACCCTGCCGATATGATAAAAAATCTGTTCAAGTGTACGCCGCCTTTCATCGTCGGTCGTATAAACTGCGGCAGATTTCAGAATATCCGCGAATTTATCCGCTGCTTTGTCGACAGAGGAGCAGTTTTCTTTTTCAAGCTCAAATAAGCTGCTGAGACAAGATTGCACATGTTCCCCGAATAAAGGGACCGCCGAAAAAGCTTTTTTATAAGCCGGTTTTAAAAGAACCATGGCTCCGCGCGCCGGTATCGACTTGAAAAATACTTCATCTTTAACTGTATCCTTCAACCTCTGATAAGTGAGAATAACACCGAATACGGCTGCAGTTGCAAATGAATTGTCGCAGGAATGATACTTTTTTTTTCTGAAGGGGGATGCAATACATCGGCTTGTTTTAAAACAAGGTTGATTTGCGTCCGAGAGGAGCATCGCCATGAAAGCCAAATCATAGTTGACAGTGAATCTCGCTAAAAGGCCGCATCGTTCTCTCAAGCTGTGGCACATTCCGCAGAAGACCGATTTGAAAATCTCATAGTCTTTGACTTTAAGTTCGCCGCGCAGCGGACGTATATAGCCGAACATTTACTTTATTATTTCCTTGATTTCACATGCGACCCCGGCGTTTTTGCGTTTAAAACGCATGGACGTCGAAATCACCGCGATCCCGAGGAAAAACGACAGTAA
>Ga0082212_10003766_pt1 | contig 21337 bp, 17 predicted proteins | sample TergutNt197P3_FD_71548 | JGI IMG/M metagenome (GOLD analysis project Ga0082212, IMG submission 71548) | Neocapritermes taracua P3 segment gut microbial communities from Petit-Saut dam, French Guiana - Nt197 P3 | ecosystem: Host-associated > Arthropoda: Insects > Digestive system > Gut ... | reverse complement strand
ACAAAACTGTCAAAGATATGATTTCGTGTATTCGTTTTTTCCGATACCTAACTAACTGTACTGTTACTTCCTGCTATATCCATAGCATCAAAAAAGTGTCGGTAAAGGTATTAGGAATTATATAAGGTCGTTTGATCATTTTACCTTATAGTGCAGGTGATAATATGAGATCTCCTTATCTAACCCTTCTGCTATACCCATAAAACACACATCATCAGAGATAAATAATGGTATTAAACAGACTCTTTCGTAGGTGATTACCGAGTATTCATGTCTTGTAATACTATATCTGTATGATTTATCGCTTCTGTCATAATACTCCATGAGATTAGAAAAATCACAGGCTTCATCCGCAGGTAATTTGAGCACAGAATGGATCAACAGATTGTTATCGTAGTTGCTGAAGGACAGACTCATTGTCAGGTCTTCACGCGATCGTTCGGCACCGTTCAACCAAACTCCGTTCAGATCCTGATGATTACCTTCCAGTGTTTTGAAATAGAAACCACCGTGACTTAATTCTGATTCATGATCACCAGGATGATAGATTCCTTTATCGGTGATGAAGAAGAAATGACGGTTTTGTGTGATATAGCTATCAATCACGTCTTGTCGTATATATGTGCTTTCCAAATGCCCGAATACCCCGGTATCTGGAGAGAAACTGCCATTACTCAGATCCATAGTTATGTTGAAAGTATATATCCCTGCGTATGGCTCGTTGAATACAATAGCTTTATATCTGTACTTATTGCCATCAAAATCAAACAAAGAGACCCAGACTCCGTCAAAATAAGCTTCATTCTGTAATATTGAAGCATCTCTTTTATTCAAATCGTATGTTTTGTCAGTAACATAATTATGTATGCCGTCATATACCCATGGGATATCATCATCGTGTAAATTGAGTTCAAGTATACCGTCAGAAAGCTTTATATCGAAAAAGTATTTACGTATTCCGTCATTTGGTACATCCATGGAAAGCAGACTGTCCTTTATTTCATAAGGATGAGAATATGCCGCTTTATCATCTAGCAGTTGTTCCACATTACTTTCGGAAACTGGTATATAGGTATTGACGAACACAGAGGTTACACAGTCCTCATCAATATGAAGTATGATAACGAGATCATCAAGTGCTTGACGGTACCACACCCCTGTCAGTTGTGATTGCTTTGCGTCATCTCATGATCATCCGACTCTGGATCCGATTGAATCTCAGCTTTAGACACCGGTTTTTCTATATTTTCCTCATTCTCTGTCTCAGGGTAGTTGTTTCGGTTACATCCGACCATACCTGAAATGATAATGCAGACTATCATCATGAACGAAACCACAGATATGCGAATCCTAAAAAATCCGATCATATTAGAACTCCTTTACCTTGAGGCATTTTAGACGAAACTGATTGACGGCTTTAGTTATTTTTGTTTCTATATTCTTGGTTAATCAGATAATCAATAAACGGGATGTCAAGCTCATATAAAACGCTGTAGTCCGGCAGTTCGTTACCTTCTATCCACAGTTTTTCTAGATTGATCTCAAGTAGAGGAGATATATCTGACACCTTGTTGTTTGGAATACTAAGTACTTTAAGATTTTTTATCACTGATACAAAGGATATATCCGTAATACCGGATTCATATGCATAGAACTCTTCCAGTAAAGGCAAAGCTGCAAGCGTATCGTAGCCGGATGTAATCATCAGATCCAATCCCACAACAGTAAGACTTCTGAAATACTTCAAGTCCTCTATTGTCGTGAAATCAGCTGTTAAAGTCATCAGATACTGACTGTTAAACTTCACTTCCGGCGGGATGAGCGTTAATGAAGCGGTCTTTGATGGTGCATAACCGGCACAATTTATGGATGTTATTTCCAAAAGATCTGCAACACATATGCTTCCGTCCGGTCTGTTCAGATAGATACGGACGGCTTGTTCAAGCAGAGGTTCTTTCCATTCGATTGTCAGATTTTGCATGACCACTTCAAGTTGTTGTTTACCAATTGTGTTTTCAGAGTAGAATTCGTTGTTGTTTAGGATAAACTCAAACGCTTCCTCATACATGGACATACTGATGTACTGCTCAGTCAATGCGTAATATCTTTTAGTGTCGGATATATCCTCGCTCAAGAAATCTTCATATATTTTTATGACTTTCCGATATTCTTTAGCATCCTTAAGTAACGAGATATATGTCAACAGGATATTCTCATCCTCAGGATACCGTTCTAAAGCATATACCGCGATATTTATCGGATTTTCGTTGCTTGATACTGCTGCTTGAAGTATATGATTCAACAGGGATTGCAATTCATCATTGTCGCTGTTCAGTTCTGTCATAATATAGTAGTAATCCATTGCGGCGTCGATTTCTCCCAACCCCGACAGTGCTTTTATCATGCCTTCCATAGCATATATGTCGGTCGGATTGTTCTCACCGTCGACAGATAATGCTTGTTCGAACAGAGTTTTCGCATTAGAGTAATCCTGTCTGTCAAGACAGTTATACCCTTCTTCAACCGCCGAGTTGTTTTTCTTTTCCGATGAAGTATCGCAAAAGGTTAAGCAGAAGAGTAAAACTGATACAAGAAGTATAATCGATATCTTTCTCATTTTAACGATTCCTTTTCTACCGTGTGCATATTTCATGTTACAGTAAGAGTTCTTTTTTCTCTCCGAATTATAAAGTACAGTAACACCAAACACAGGATGAATATGGCAAAGGTTAAGAGAAAAGGAGCTCTGGCATCCAGTTCCGACAAAACACCTCCAATATATCCAAAGGGAGTTGACAGCAACATCATTGCCATCGACATGACTGAGTTAGAGGCTGCTCTATCTTCATCACTGATGGTGTTGGCTGCAAACGCATCTATGTACGGAGTCGTTATGCCTGTACCTGCCGCTATGAGTATGGCACTCAGTATCAACAGATAGTAATTCTGAGTTTGTGGTGAAACTAACAATATGACGGTAGATGCAATATGCATCACTATCCCGATGATGACCGGCCATCTGCCGGTTATCTTTGCAAGTAGCGGGGAGATAAACAACAAAACAAACAAAACCACAACCGAGTTCACTGTATAGAATAAAGACATACTGCCGGGTGTAAATCCCAGGTGTTCGGTCACCAACACCGCAAGATAGGTGTTTCTTATGGTTAACTGGATATGGTTGAGAGAACGTAATAAGAGAATAAGGACTAGCAGTTTGTTGTTGATGATACGTTTGAAGGCAGGGATATAGGCTGAGAAGACCTGCCATACCTTCACCTGCTTCATCTGACTCATCTTTCTGATTCCCACAGATGTTTCGGATATTAATAGATGACGGATGATTATCTGCGAGGTGATCATAGTAAACCCAATAAGCTGCATGACCCGCATTGCGGGGATAAGGGTCAGGCGACTTATCAGAAGAGCACCTACCGGTGCAAAGAAACCTGCAACAATACCGGAGATTTGTATAAAGTTATATATATTTACCCTGTCTTCCGGTTTGTTATCCTCGAGCATGGTGCATACGAACGCATTTCCCACTAACTGAACCGATGCATTGATTATATATGCGATGACAAAATGAGAAAATCTGTCTGCAAATGCCCAGATCAATTGGGCTACACTCCAGCTAATCAGATCAAATATTATGATGGTTTTCTTTCTGCCAAGTTTATCTGCAGTATAGGCACTGACCGAGGCAAAAACAAAGTTAGCGATTAACCCAAGTGAAGTAACTATCCCCACCTGTGCTTTAGATAAGCCAAGAGCTAACATATATAGTGTAAGGTACCCGATATACATAGTGTGGGGAATTCCGAACAAAGGTTCCAGGAAAACCAGAGCTCGTGCATTCCGGTTCATGTTGCTAACAGCTGTTTTTACCGTCTGAAAAGGTCCTTGTTTGTTTTTCTCTGGTATGATTCTTTCCTCCGAAATATGACTCGATACTGTAAGTGATTTATCGTTCGAGTTCACTGATATATTTTTACCTAATCTTACCGCGCCCTTCTATAGGCGATATCCCCTCAAGGACATCTCCTCTGAAGCAGTAATAGTTATCATGTAGATTGACCGTAGTACAACAATGAGACGGGATATACTCTATCTTCTCGAGATAATGTAACTCATCATTGCTGTCGGTAATGGTGCCGTGTTCTTCACTGAGTGCGACCTTGAAGGATTCATGTCCGAGGATATTAGGTGAACCTGCGGCAATACAACACGTCTTTTGACCGGCATCTGATACTGCCACTCCGCCTCGTTTGTGGATGACTGTGGTAAGGATGGTTAGTGACTGTTTAAGATCGAGATTCAACCGATTATAGTCATTATCCATGAACACGTATGACCCTGCCTGAAGCTCGGTGTAGACGGTATTATCTCCCGTAATATTATAGGTCCCGGTACCGGCACCGCTTATTTGATTTACCTCAATTGAATGCTGATTCAGATAATCTTTGGCTTCGGTAACCTTAGCGACGGCATCCTTCACCCCTTTAACCCGTACATCCTTTTGGGGATTATGACTGAGCTGTCCGGCATACGCCTGGAACCCTTCAAATACCAACCCTTCAGATTGACTAATGAGAGTGGCTAATGCTAACACCTCTTCTTTGGTGTTCACTCCACATCTACCCATACCTACATCAATCTCAATATACACATAGATGGTTGCATTGTGTACAACTGCGGCTTCAGACAATGCCTCTACATTGAGTTCATTATCCACACATACTGTAAGCTTAGCTATCTTAGCTAGACCTGCTAATCTGTCTATCTTAGTTGCTTCAACTATCTGATTTGCGATGAGTACATCTTTTATGCCGCCCTTTACTAAGACCTCTGCCTCACCGAGTTTGGCACAGGTTATCCCCTTAGCACCTGCATTTACCTGCATGTGAGCAATCATAAGAGACTTGTGTGTCTTGAAGTGCGGTCTCAGCTTAGCCTTCTTGTCAACGAGAAAATCCGATACAACCTTGATGTTGTATTCTAGTGCATCTAGGTCAATTGCTAAGACTGGTGTTTCTACCTGTGCTTTTCGTATTACTGCCATCTGTCTCTCTCCTTCTAGTTTTGTATTTTAAATCATTGAGTCATAACTGACACTTTGTTTTCCGAAATTCTTATTATAATAGGGATCCCCTTTTTCGGTGAAATATTTCTGCCAGCGTTCCACCAGAATAGCTTTCTCTCGTTCCATACGAACTCGCTTGTCACCTTTTGTATCATATCCTCTAGAACGTGATTCGTAGTGATATAGTTCTGCGACCGGATTGAAGACTACTAAATATCCCACTTCGCGGATTCTCAGGCACAGGTCTACATCGTTGAAGGATACTGCTAGTATCTCATCGAATCCACCTACTGCTTCGAATGCTGCTTTTTTCACCATCATACATGCAGCGGTCACCGCTGACATGTTGCTGACTATCGCTAGTCGGCTCATATATCCTTCGTATGCTCTCGGGAACAGTTGACAGAGATTTGCTGCACTGCCGGCAACGCCAACCGCTATACCTCCGTGTTGTACCGTATCATCCTCATATAGCAGCTTTACTCCCGCCACCCCTACATCCTCACGCTGGGTGAACATCAACATCTGTTCAATCCAGTCGGACGTGATTACCTCCACATCATTATTGAGGAACAGATAGTGTTGACCTTTGGCACAGGCAACTCCGTAGTTGTTAATGGCAGAAAAGTTGAACTCATGATCCCAATATACAATCTGTATATTTTCAATATGCTGCAACTCACGGTAATACTCGAACGTCACCTCTTCTTTACTGTTATTCTCGATAATGATTATCTCATAGTTCTCATATGTGGATTTATTGAGGATAGAGTTAATACATTTTTCTAGATCCTCTCTGTGATCGGAAGATGGAATGATGATTGATACTAACGGGGTTCCCTCTATCTCGTAGTTTACATGAAGCATGGGTACTGATGCCGAATACTCGACCTTACCCTTTAAGCCTACTCTTTCCAGATGTGCTTCCACTGCCCGTTTTGCTGAATCCCAGGCATAGGGTTTAGCTGAAATATCACTGGCTACCGACTGTTCGTGTACACGCCAGTAATATATGGGTTCATCAATATGATATATCGTTTCGGCTGCTTCGGTAGCCCGAAGCACAAAGTCATAATCTTCACTTCCATCATAATTTGCATTATATAGTCCAATTTTTTCCACTAAAGTCTGCTTAATGACGGTCAGATGACATATATAGTTACAGCAACGCAGATAGTCGGGTGAATAATCTGGTTTGAGATGTAGACTGCTCACCATGTTGCGTTTTCCCATATATATTATCTCATCCGAGTATAAAAAATCCGCATGGCTTTCGTTGATGGCTTTAACTACCTCAAACAATGCTCGCTCTGCGAGCATGTCATCGTGGTCTAAAAAACAGATATATTCGCCATCCGACAGTTCGGCTGCTTTGGTTCGGTTACCGGCAATACCGTAGTTTTTATCCAGCTTCTGATATATGAATCGGGTATCATTCTTAGCTAAACTACTGCAATATGATTCGATGTATGTATTACCGTTGTCGGACCCGTCTGCCAAACACAACTGCCAGTTGGAATATGTTTGATTCTTTAGCGAATTCACTAGATCTTCAAGAAATGCTGTCGGCGTATTATATAGTGGGACGATAACACCGATTTTGGGCATAATCTTAAAAACCGTATTCTGTTGAATCTCTCGCTTCTTTGATGTCATCTTCATGTTTTTTCTGATAGATCTCATCTGCCATCGGCGGAGTGTCACATATCTTATGGCAAACAGCGTCTGATGAAACCCCTCGTCACGCAGCATGCGAAAGGTTTTATACACGAGATTGAATAACATATTCCTGTTAGCCCAGGTCGGCATGGGTTTCTTTTTTGCGTTCATGGATTCCTTTTTGAGATATCTACTTGTGTTTCTATTCTACTGTATATATCCTCTTAATTCAATCACAGGAATCGATAACTCATTGCATATTTTCAGATGATGAACATATAATGGGGGTAGAAAATATACTATAGGAGGAAAGATAAATGCAGAAGGTAACGTTGGGAAGAACCGGTCTAGCGGTCACGATTGCAGGTCTTGGTTGTGGAGGTCACTCGAGACTTGGACTGAATCGATATGGCTCGGAACATGCCGCAGGAATTGTACGACATGCGTACGATCTAGGAGTAAATTTTTTCGATAGTTCTGCTGCCTACGGCACCCAGCCGGCTTTAGGACAGGGTTTAGTTGGTATCGGTCGCGATTCATATATCCTTTCTTCGAAGTTTCCATATAAGGGGGAAGAGAGGAAGATAAAGAAAGCAAAAGAGTTGACCGAAACTCTAGAGTCTGCTCTGAAGCAGTTGAAGACCGACTATATTGATATATATCACCTGCATGCATTGACCCAAGACGACTATGACAATGCGCTTGATGAGTACATGCCGGTACTGGAAAATGCAAAGCAACAAGGGAAACTGCGATTCATCGGAGTAACCGAACAGTTCGGTTCGGATACCTCTCATCGTATGTTGACTAGAGCAGTAACCGACAATCTCTTTGATGTGGTCATGGTGGGATACAACCTGCTGAATCCGTCAGCAGCAAAGACAATACTTCCGCTTACGATGGAAAACAACATCGGGGTTCTATGTATGTTTGCAGTCAGGACCGCGCTGTCAGACAGCGAAAGATTGCTGGCGAACCTTCAAATCATTGACGCAAAGGGACAGGGCGGAGATAATTTCAGCGCCTCAGTCGATATACTCGACTTTCTAAGAGATGAAGAAGGCGATATTATCCCTGCTGCATATCGGTTCTGTCGTCACACCAAAGGTATTGATGTCACCCTCACCGGTACCAGCAGCAAAGACCATCTGCAAGCTAATCTCAAATCGATTCAGGCAGAACCTTTGCAGGAGGAGATAATAGAACGGTTGAATCAACTCTTTGCCAATGTAGATTGTGTGAATGCGGAATAAGAGTTGGAGTTTGCTAAATAGGTACAGGAATAATCAGAGCATGAAGAATACTGCACTGAGGATGACGAGTATCAAAATAACTACATCCGAGTACTGTCACAAATATTATCACAGTAATTGTTTACTCTTTACACTCCTCGTCCAAAGCATAAGGTCCTGTTTATGAGAAACGACGGTGGCGAAAGCAGGTGGGAAATAATGAAAAACACTTGATTTCTATACCTGCTTGGCGAATAATATATGTGAAAGAAAGGCGGTACGCCGTATGAGTGATGAATAAATCGAAAAAATCCTACGAAACTCCAAGAGAAGTATGGAAATCGAAGGTTTTGTCATCGATAGTAAGCTGGAAGACGATGTCCGTAGATTATTAAAGGGTGAAATAGACAAAGACGCCTATTTTGCCTCCATACGCGAAAAAGCGCGTAGTTATGCCTATGAGGTATGAGTACGGTGGCGTAGAATACGAGGGCGATGACTTCTATTGTTACCCCGACACAAATGATTTAAAACCGTTTCAACATACGGGACAATGATAAACTGCAAGAAATAGAACGAGAGTTTACCATCGCCAAGATTGCCTTAATTTCCACCGATCCCCTAAAAGGCGTGTTAAATCTAAAATATTTACAGAAAATCCACAGCTATATTCTTAACGAAGTTTACACATGGGCGGGATGGATAAGAGGCGGTCAATTCTTTTTCAAAGGCGAAACCGAGTTTTGCCGCGCCCCTATGATTTACACCTATGCAGATAATATTTTTGGAAAGCTTAAAGCGGAAAACTGGCTCAGGGGGCTTGACCGCGTCGCGATAATTAAGCGGTTATCCTACTTCATGTCAGAGATTAACACCCTACACCCGTTCCGTGAGGGTAACGGTCGCACACAGCGGATTTTCTTTGCGGAACTAGCACGCCGCGCAAAATACGAGCTGGATTTTAGCAAGGTAGACGCAGACGCCCTTTTAGAAGCGGACATTGCTGCCTACAATAAAGATTTTGACCCATTGATTACCCTGCTTGACACGGAAATGTTAAGCAGGTAAAACCGAATAATCCTCATCAAAAGAAGTTTGGTTTTTATCACATTCGAACTTCTTTTTTATATTGTCTCACAAAGAGTTTGATTATTACGAACACGTAATATATTTCCCGGCGATATTTACCGGTAAAGTAAAAAACTAAACTCCAGAATTAGAAACTCGGAATAAATGCACTGGTAATTATCAGAAAATATAGTATACATTGGTATTCCAGGTAGTCAAATTTTATGCATCTTTTTGTAGCTTAAAATTTGGTTGTGTTGTATACTATTAGGTGAACCTATTACGTTTTTGTGTTAATGATTCATATACTGGATAGTTTGATTTAGAGTAGTCTCTTCTGACAATATCCGAGTATCGGTATTTTTTTGCTTGCATATACCCGAAAGGTGAGACATTTATGCGTTTAAAGAGTTGTTTGGTTGTTTTCCTATTCGTAATTTGCTACATGTTATCGGCTTGTTCATTATTTCCCGACGAAGAGCGGACCGTACCCCCTCCCATTGTCGAACCGGAGGGGTTTGAGTATGTCACCGAAGAGGTGACTCTCGGTACTATTGCAACCAGAGTACAGAAGAACGGTAGTTTCACTTCAATGATCCAACATAATCTAACCTTCGAAAAGCGGGGAGGATATATCAAAGAGATTAACATAGAGTTGAGAAAGATGGTCAAGGCGGGAGATATACTTGCTGCGTTTGATACAGTTGATCTGGAAAAACAGGTTGCCGAACAGACGTTAACCGTTCAGGCTGCTCAGATAGATTATGATAATGCAGTCAGACAGGTGCAGGCTGCTCAGGAGAACTACGATAGAGTTCTGGCACTAGCTAAGATAGACACAGATAATGCTAAAGCGGAGATTAAAGCTAAACGCAAGCAGTACGAAGAGGAAGAAATCACAAAATCAGAGTTAAATACAGCTGAAGCCGACTATAAGCATAAGATAGCCTCCATCGAAAGCTCTGTGACTTCTGCGAGAATCGCAGCAGAAAATCGGGCTGATGATAAGGCGATGGTATCTTTACGACAGGCTGAGATGAAACTGCAAAACCTCAGAGAAGAGTTCGATAAATCGGTAATACGTTCACCCATCGATGGTATTATTACCTTTGTGGAAGACCTCAAGATTGGTAGCTTTATTGAAGCAAGAAAAACAGTATGTACCGTTGTCGACGATTCACAGCTAGTACTGTTAGTCACCGACCCGCTTAACTCCGATACATTCTATACCGAGTTTGCAGTAGGAACGGTAGTCGATGTCAAGATGATGCGTGATGACTATACCGGCACCGTCATCTTCACTCCTGTAGATGCCCCTATAAACAATGTCCTCTCAGACTATCAATACATATTGGTCGAGGTTGATGATCTTCCGTATGATAGGATAACCATCGGAACCAGTGCCGCTGTATCTATAAATACTCAGGTTAGAGAAAACGTAATTACCGTTTCATCCAACGCAGTCCAGCGATACGGAACCTATGCGTATGTAAGGGTGTATCAGGATGGTGTAAGTTTAGAACGACCGGTGGAAATAGGACTGGTTACTGCTGCACGAATTGAGATAGTGGACGGACTTGAAGTTGGTGAGTTTGTCATTATACGATAACGGTTCTCGAAAGGATTAGGCGTGTTTGCAGTAGCTATACGAAAAATGAGTAAGAACATCTGGATGACCTCCTGCCTTTTGTTAGGATGTCTTTTGTCTGTTGCGCTCATTTCCAGCCTATATACCTACTGCGATTCTATACTAAACCGAATGATAACCAAGAATTTTGAGATGCGTCAAATAGAAGAGAATGTACATCCTCTCTTCTATTCGGTGCAATATAGATATATGTCGGGAGCAAACGAACTCAATGCCGACATCTATGAACAGCTTAGCTGGCAGGAACAGGAATATTTTTCCGCATTGGATCTGCCATATATGTTACGCAGAGAATCATTTAAGTTTACCGATATCTTCATCCGTCAGTTAGCACTCGACAATTCCGGCGGACATAGCGAAAAAACAACTCGGTTTACTCTCTCTGCGTTGTATGACATTAACGAACACATCGAGATTACTCACGGTCGCAGACCTCAACCGTCCAAGAGAGAGTATGAGGTCATGGTCACACCGATGACCATGTTCGCATTGAACCTATCTCTTAACTCTCGTTATGAAATTGCAGCTGTACAGGACCTTAATGGTAATCCCATAGTGATACGTATTGTCGGGGTCTTTGAGCCGAACGACCCGTACGATCTGTTTTGGTTTGGCACCGACTATAACTCAATCCATCTCGATCCCGATGTATATGATAATTCACTCTATCTCGAACTTGCGGGTTCGGATAGCAGAGTGCTCTCCAGTAACTGCATCTACTACTGGAACTATGCACTGGACTATCATGTGCTGTCACCCGATATGATAAACGGTATGATGGATACCGTATGGGAACAGACCTCATATATACGTACCCCAATGACCGTCACCCTCTCAAATATGGATATACTGGAAACATTTGTGGTACAACGGCAGCAGATATATATCTTTCTTTTGGTACTGCTGATTCCCATTGTTGCATTGCTGGCCTTCTTTATCGTGATGATTTCCGGTTTAGTGTTCGAGTACGATCGAAACGAACGAACACTCATGCAGAGCCGGGGCGCTATGAAGTCACAGGTATTCGCTATCTATGTATATCAATCTATCATAATCAGTGTAGTATCTGGTGGTATCGGGATACCGCTTTCCGTATTGTTCTGCAGATTGATTGGGTCTGCTAACGGATTCCTTGAGTTTGTCAGTCGAACCTCTCTTAAGATTATGTTGTCGCGTTGGTCGATTATCTATGCTGCTGTGGGTATCGTGGTCTTTCTGATGTCAATGCTGCTACCCCTATCGGTAGCCCGAGAGGATTCGATAGTGGCCGGCAAACGGAAAAACTCCCGATCCTCCAAGACCTTTTTCGACCGCTACTTCATCGATGTGATATTGCTGGTGTTATCCGGTGTCGGACTATATACCTACAGCAACATCTCGGAGATTATGACCGAAGCGGGTATCTCCGCAGAGGACACACCCATCAACCCCTTCCTCTTCATCATATCGTCATTCTTCATCTTTGGATGTTGTCTGCTCTTTGCGCGAGTCTATCCGAAAATCATCGAACTCATATTCCGTATCGGACAGAAATCCTGGTCCCCGGTCATATACTCATCACTCATCAATACCTCGAGAATCAGAAGTCGTGGACGGTTTCTCATGGTCTTTTTAGTCGCGACCGTATCGATGGGTATCTTTGGTTCTGCCGCAGCCAGAACCATAAACCGCAACTATGAAGATCGCATATACTACGGTATCGGTGCGGATGTACGACTAAGGGAAAAATGGGAAAGTGTCGATCCTGACCCACAGTTTACTCCGGAAGGGGCTCCCATCAGCAAGGAGGAAAAGGACCTCATATTCTTGGGAGAACCATCCTACGAGAAGTATCTAAATATGGAAGGGATACGCAGTTGTACTAAGGTTTACTCCAACTCTCGAGCACAGTTGCGCAGAAGCGGGAAACTGCACCCCAACCTCAATGTTATGTGTATAGTACCGCATGAATTTACCGATGTTGCCTGGTACCGAAGCGATATATATCCCTACAGCGTCAACTATATGATGAATGCTATGACCATCAACCCTCATATGATTTTAGTATCGGAGAATTTCATGGAAAAGCTTAACATGAAGCAGGGTGAAACGGTCGGTATGAGGTGGGATAACAACACTGAAGTAATTGATTGCATCATATATGATTCTTTCAAATATTTCCCTTCCTACGATCCCAAAGGCACAGAGGAAGATGAAGAACCTCCATATCTCATAATCATGAACTATCAACTGGTAGAGCATATGTATCGGATCGAGCCATACGAAGTATGGTTATCGCTTGAGGATGGATACTCCTCTGCCGATATCTATCGGCAGTTGGTGGAGGATGAGATTACCCTGATAACGTTTGAGAGTTCCTCTTCAGATGTTGTAGATATGAAGAACAACCCGTCGATTCAAGGTATGAACGGCATTCTGACTCTGTCGTTCTTGGTGACCATAATCATCACCGTTTCCGGCTTTATGATCTATTGGGTATTCGATCTCAAGAACCGACAGCTGCAGATGGGTATTATCCGTTCGATGGGTATGTCTACCTTTGAGGTAATTTCAATTCTGCTGTGGGAGCAGGCATTCATGTCCTTTGTCCCCATGTTTGCAGGTATGGCGATTGGGGGAATATCCTCCGATATCTTTGTGCCAATGTTCGAGTTCGGGGTAACCGCTTCCGAAGCGGTTCCACCCTATCGTGTGTTCATCTATCTGTCGGACTATCTACGAATCGGAGTCATCGTGACCTCGGCAATTCTCGTTTCGATGATCATCATCGGGGTCATGATCTCGAGAATCAAGATAAGCCAGACACTAAAGTTAGGGGAGGATTAGGTTATGTTAATCAGAACCGAAAACTTAGTCAAAAAGTATGATTCTCATGCCGGTGAGGTGATAGCGGTCAATCGGGTATCTCTAGAGGTTGAACCCAAGAAACTGACCATCTTACGCGGTAAGAGTGGCTCGGGTAAAACCACCTTAATCAATCTGCTTGGCACACTCGATTACCCCAACGAAGGTAAGATATGGTTTGAAAACCGAGAAATTACTACTCTCTCGAACAAAGAAAGAGATATATTACGGCGCACTAAGATGGGGTTTGTTTTCCAGTCGGTGGCACTATTCAACGAGATGACTGCTTACGAAAACGTCGAGTTCGAGATGAGAATTTCAGGGATAAAGGGAAAAGATTGTGAACAGCGAGTACTCGACTGTCTCGATATGGTAGGTCTTGGTGAGCGTGCCAAACATATGCCACAGGAACTTTCGGGCGGAGAGCAACAACGTGTAGCCATCGCGCGCTCTATTTCACACAGCCCTTCGGTTATCTTTGCAGACGAACCGACCGCACAGTTAGATTCACAGATGTCTATACAGATAGTGGAGATATTTCTCGAGATGATACGGAAGGAAGGCATAACCGTAGTTATGACTACACATGATCCCGACATCATCGACTATGCTCACTGTGTATATACCCTGAATGATGGGGAGGTCACCGATGAGCCAGACTAGTAACGAAACACAAAACATGATTGTCTGCAACAACCTGGTGAAGATTTTCAAGACTAGCGATATTGAAGTAGTGGCCTTGCAGGGATTAGATCTGATCGTACAACAGGGTGAGATGATGGCCATCATTGGCAGTTCCGGTTCGGGAAAATCTACCCTACTTAATATTTTAGGAGGACTAGATATTCCCTCGGCAGGTCAGGTAATGGTTAACGGACTGGATCTGACCAACCTTACAAAGGCACAGTTATGCAGATACAAGAGCAGTTCGGTGGGGTTTGTCTGGCAGAACACTGCACGCAACTCTATTCCCTACCTCAGCGCATTAGAGAATCTAGAACTACCTATGATACTCAACGGTAGTAAAGATACCGATTATGCTAAAAGTATACTGGACTATGTCGGGCTTGCGGACAAGATGCATCGTCGAACAGTAGAACTCTCAGGGGGTGAACAACAGAGGGTTGCAATCGGTATTGCACTAGCCAACAAACCACCCCTGATACTTGCTGATGAACCGACCGGTGCGGTCGACAGCAAGACTACTGAAGATATATTATCTCTGCTCAAGCGTGTCTCTACCGAGATGGGTATAACCATTGTACTTGTCACCCACGATCGACAGGTTTCGTCGTTTGTGGACCGGGTTGCGGCTATACGGGATGGTCGCACTAGTAGTGAGTTTATCCGGATACGCAGAGATAGTGCAGGGTTGTCATCAGAAAGTGCTGATTCAGAGGATAATCCCAATCCCGACGATAATACTCATGAAGAGTATGCAGTAATAGACCGGGTCGGCAGATTGCAGATTCCGGCAGCCCACCTCAAGGAATTGGGGATACAGGGGCGAGGACGTGTAAAGGTCGCACTAGAAGATGGACAGATAGTAATCCGCTCATAAGAAATGAGCGGATTATTCAGTTTATTATCTTCAGTTGTTCTAGCGAGATATATAACACGTTGAGATTTGTGTAATCTATATAACTCAACTACCTTATTACTGTATCATTATTACTCTAATCTTCGGGTTCATAGTTCATCTCATTGATTTTATCTTTGAATAGTCGGTAATGTCTTTTGAATCTATCAATAAAAGACTTTTGAGATAATACCGTGTCGTAGATCATGTTCATCATATTATATGCCATCTGGTCTTGTGGACCAGATGGGCTAAGGCTCACACCCTGCATTTCTTTCACATTTTGCTTTAGAAAGAGACTCAAGTCGGATAGTGTTGCGGTTGGGTCATGCGTTATCCATCTGGCATAATACCGTTCACTTCCCCACCCAAACTGAATCTCTGCTACATCTTTCATGTCTATCGACGAAATAACATAGATATGTACTCTTCGACAATCACATGCTTTATCATTACAATATGCTTCTACCAACCAGTATGTGGCAGGAGGAACATTATACGAGTTTTTCCCGAGAACAGTTATTTCTTTAAATTCCTCTGATGCCAGCTCCGGGAGTATTTGGTGTAGTATTTGATATGACATTATCGTCTCTTTCGTATGGTGTTTTATTTCAATGCATAAATCGGTCTGTTTTGATATATAGTTCGCATCGAAGTTTTTTTCTTGCGATCTAGTTCTATTTTTCCAGCAGCTAAGTGGGATTATTTGACACAAAAAGACTACGAGCAGTAGCCGTTATACGGCTCTATCGTTCATACCACTGTGCTTGTGAATGCCACATAGCGGCATATACCCCATCGTGTTCCAGCAGTTCTTCATGCGATCCGCTGTCAACGATACTGCCGTTTTGCATCACTAAAATTCTGTCAGCTAATCTGGCAGAACCAAGACGATGGGTAACGATTAAAGCAGCTTTACCCTCTGCCAACTGTTGAAACTTGGTAAATATCTCGCGCTCTTCTATCGGATCTATAGCGGAGGTCGGTTCATCGAGTACGATAAAGTCATTAGTGCGATATAATCCCCGAGCGATGGCAACTCTCTGCCATTCTCCCCCCGATAGATCCACCCCATCAAACTCAGGTGACAATACAGTATCGTACGATATATCAAACTCGGCATCTGCCTGTTCTAATGACTGTTCAACCCGTCTCATATCCGGCTCACTAGTTGTATCACTGATGGAAACATTATCAGTTAGTGTCATCTTGAACCGTCCGTAGTTTTGAAACACCCCCGAACTATTCATATATAGTATTTCGGGGTTTGTTGTCTTAGTGTCCAAACCTCCTATAGTCACCTTGCCAGACGCCGGACGATATATCCCGGTAAGCAGACGTACCAATGTACTCTTTCCGGCTCCATTCTCCCCTACAATCGCTACCGTTTCCTCCGGTGATATTGTAAGAGACAGGTCTTCTATCGCATTCTTATCACTGTTCGGATAGGCAAAGAAAATATGTTCGACAACTATCCCAGCTGTCCTGTCATAGATTCCGTCGGTTCCTTTAACACTCGGTATATCGAACACTTTAATGTAATTCATGACCTTTGAGGAGTTTTGACTCATATTTCCCATATGCATACCGACAATCTCCTGCATTAGCGCAAACACCAAGTTCAATGAAGAGAATACCGCTGCAAACGCTCCGACTGTTATCTCACCATTGAGGGTTGCCACAAACAACAGATATGAAGCTATACCCATGCCGATGAATGAACTCAGATTAAGTAGCAATTGCAAGACCGATGTCTCTCGTCCTACCGACCATTCCTTGGTTCTCAACAGTTCTAAGGTATCTTTATAGAGATTATTGAAGTATCCGAATGCTCCTAGCATTCGAGTCTCCTTGAAATACTCAATCGATGTTAACGCTGTACGATAGTAATCGTTCTCGCGTCTTAGGGGTGCACTTTCTTCTTCGAGCGCTGTGAACTTCTTAACTCGGGTGATATGAGAGAGTATAGCGGGGATGAACGCCAACAGCAGAATAACTAGCAGAATGGGTTTTAGTGTAAAGAGATATACTCCTATCGAGGCGAAATATACACCATAAAGTGATATAAGTACATAGATTATTCCATAGAATATCCCAACTTCCTTAGCTCCCGCTGTGGCTTTATTCAGATCATCGAGAAACTCGGTATCTTCAAAGAGTACTGCATCAACATCAGAGAGTTTTTTATGAAGCCTAGAAGATAACTTTACCTCTGAAGCAGGTGAGAGAACCACATTCATATAGTAGTTGTGAAGTCCATTCAGGACCTGTTCCAACAGCATAATGAAAGCCAAAACTAGAAGTGGCAGTAAGCAATCAACAAATGTGCTTAATCCTTTTGCTGCGAGCGTAATCGCATCAAACAGCTTATTGGTAGCTACTATCTGTAAAGAGAAGCTAAGAGCATGAATAATCCCAAAGAAGATGTTAAGTATCGTCAAGAATGGAGTTGCCTTAAATGCTATTGCTGCACCTTTCAGCAGTGTTCTGTTCTGTTTTTGTCTCATCATATATACCACCCCTGTTGAGATTCATACATACGGTGGTAAAATCCCCGGTGTTCCATCAACTGCTCATGGGTACCCTTCTCAATAACCCTACCTTCATCAATGACTAGTATCTCATCTGCCAGTTTGGTTGAAGCGAGTCGATGGCTGATGAATATGGTCGTTTTGTCTCTCATCAAGATCTCAAATTCACTGTAAATCCGACTCTCGCTAATAGGATCAAGTGATGCGGTGGGTTCGTCTAGTATCTTTACAGGCGCATCGCTCATGAACGAGCGGGCAAACGCGACCCTCTGCCATTCTCCTCCGGAAATATCCGGTCCTGCTTCGAGTATCCTTCCGAGTGGTGTATCGATACCGTTTTCCAGCGAGGATAGTGTTTCCGCAAGACCTGCCTTTTCGGCTGCATTCTTCACCTTTCGATAATCTCCTGTACCCGACAGGTCACCTAAAAGAATATTGGCTTTTAGCGGAATATAGTATTTAGCAAAATCCTGATAGACTACAGAAAAAGTTGCCTTTAGTGTATCGGATGAGTATTGCCTTAGTTCTCGGTCGTTTATGAGTATTTCACCGTCGTAGTCGGTATATAGTCCGGTCAAGAGTTTGGTAATGGTGGTTTTCCCTGCCCCGTTGGCTCCGACCAAAGAGTAGTGTTTGCCGGCTTCTAGCCGGAATGAGATACCGTCGAGAATGTAATCATTAGAGTTCGGGTAGTTGAATCTGACCTCTCTGAATTCCAGCGAATTTAGACTTAACGGAAGTGTACAGCTATCATACTCAGGATTATCGGTGCGACTGAGTGAAAGGAATTCGGTCAACTCCTTCATAAACTCTGATACACCCGAGATGTTTTCGAGAGAATCTGCTAACTGCCATCCTATCCCTGTGACCACACTAAAAACGGAACCTACAAGCCCGATGAACATACCCGAAGTAAGTCTGCCGGTTACCACCGGGTTTATGAGCATTAAGGCTATGAACAGCGTGACAATTGCGAGTACCATACTACCACTTTTGCTTATGACAAACATCTTTGCTTGTACCTTAGCTTTGAGTTTTCTAGCAGTCTCAAACTGCTGCTCATATCGATGGTCAACCATATTGGTGTAGGAATAAATGACGCGTTCATTAACCGTATCCCGTTCGGTCAACAGCTGCTTGAAGTAATCAGCACGACGTGAGTATCGTTCGGCTTCTCGCCCTGCCTGATAGTTTTTCTTACCTGCGGAGAGAGCAAGAAATAGCATAGGAGTTGAAAACACTACTATGACCAGAGCTGCCCACCATACCTGTACCGCAATCACTGTCAGAATCGAAGCAATACTGAATACCATACGCATTAAAGACAGATATCCGTCTATACCCTTACTTAAAGAGGTTATCGGATCTCGTTCAATGTGAGATAAAAGCTCCTGTGTTTGATTGTCTTCGATGTGTTTGTAATCGAGGGAAGCATGCATCTCCACGAGCATTGGCATAAACTGTCCAGTAAGAAGTAGCTTGATTCGTAAAGACAGAAGTTTTGTAATGGGTTCTATCGAGAAATATATGGCAAGCACAATCAATACCAATGTTAGTGCTGAATATATCTGAGCAAACTCGGCGTTTCCACCAAGTATATCGGTAGCCGTATTGACAAAATATGCAGTGGTCAGAGCGGTAGCAATTGTCGGTATCAATGAATTAATGACCGATAGCGTTATCTGTAACACCATGCTGACAGGTGCTGCATGAAACGCCATATCTATTACTTCAAACCCCCTATACTGTCGGTTGGTCAAATGCATCTGTTTCTCTTTTCAATTATCCTAGTATTATCGTTCAGACTATATCCTTTAGTATCTTTGTGATGTAACGCACTTCTCACATATATGATATACTAAGTCAGAAGGAAATCATACTAAACGGAGGAAAAAAATGGATAAAAACATACTGAAAGAAAACTTTGAAAACCACGGGTTTATTACAACATTTCTCGAGACTGGACAAGAGGTGGTGGAATACCTCAAGGAGAGTGTTAACAACACGGTTGTGGGTATCGGCGGCAGTGTGACTGCAACCGATCTTGACCTATATACGGTGTTGAGAGATACCAATACCGTCATCTGGCATTACGTGTCTAATGGTATGGATACCCGTAAAGCATCTAGTCACTCCACCGTATATATACTCTCGGCGAACGGTGTCAGTCAAACCGGTGAGTTGGTGAATATTGATGGTAGCGGAAATCGTTTGGCCTACAGCACCTTCGGTCCCGAACGAGTCATATATATCGTCGGTCGCAATAAGATAGTACCAACACTTGAGGAGGCTATCTGGCGTGCAAAGAATATAGCCTCACCGCTCAATGCTAGAAGACTAAACAGAAACACTCCCTGTGCCGTCAACGCTGATCGTTGTTATGACTGCAACAGTGAGGAGAGAATCTGTCACGCTACCTTGATTGTGGAACGCCCGACGGTTGAAAACACCGAGATAATCTTTGTGAATCAAGACCTTGGATATTAGACGATAACATTATAGAAAGATAAAGAGGTGGGATATATAAATCAGAATGAACTATCGGAAATAGTTTATGGTACCAGCAACCCCGCAAAACTCGAATTTATGCGACGTCTGTTCGATTCATTCGGAGGTAATCTCGGCATTTCTATTGTCGGTCTGACCGATATTAGCTGTGATATTCCAGTACCTGATGAAACCGGTAACGATCCGCTTAGGAATGCTCGGATTAAGGCTCTCTCATACTACAGAGTATTGAAGCGCCTAGTCTTTTCATGTGATACTGGTTTATATATTGACGATTTGGATGATGATAAACAGCCGGGTGTTCATGTGCGTTTGGTAGACGGAAAGCGGTTGTCTGATGACGAGATGATCACATACTACTCGGGTCTTGCCGCAGCTGCAGGAGGAAAGGTAACGGCACGGTATATCAATGCAATCTGCCTTGTAATCAACGAACATGAGATGCATGAGCAGATGTCACTCGGAATTTCCCCTGAGCCATTCTATATCGTTGAGACACCCCACTCAAGACGTAAAGAAGGATTTCCACTCGACAGTCTGTCGGTCAGTATTGCAGACAATCGATACTTCTATGACCTGGAGAAATATACCGAAGATATTGGATACTCTGTGGGATTTGTACGTTTTTTTGCTAAGGTGAAGCTTTCTTTTGAATTGGAGATAGTGAAGTACGAGCCAAAACACAGGGGGTCAATTCTTAGACTCTTCCATGATACGGTACATTCTGTGAACAGCAAAGACTACACCCAAGCTCAGCTGAACGCCTGGGCACCAGATGATATCAACGAATCGCTTGTTGAACGATGGCTTGAGCGGAATGACCTCTTTTTAGTGGCAGTACAAAGAGAAAAAATAGTCGGGTTCGGTGCGGCAAACCTATTCGGTTACTTTGACTTGCTGTATGTACATAAGGATTATCTCCGGATAGGTATTGCTACTGCAATCGCAAATCATATTGAGAAATATATGTATGATATACAGATAACAACAGTAACCGCTAGTGCATCTTTGACTTCAAAACCTTTTTTCGAACAACGGGGATATACTGTAATTGGGAAACAAAAGAAAGAGTTTAATGGATGTAGTTTTATTAACTTCAACATGATAAAAGATCTGTCGGATGATTACGATAGATCAGTTGGTAAACAGTAACATAACCTATATTATTACATGTCAAATGGTACG
>Ga0082212_10003765_pt1 | contig 21351 bp, 7 predicted proteins | sample TergutNt197P3_FD_71548 | JGI IMG/M metagenome (GOLD analysis project Ga0082212, IMG submission 71548) | Neocapritermes taracua P3 segment gut microbial communities from Petit-Saut dam, French Guiana - Nt197 P3 | ecosystem: Host-associated > Arthropoda: Insects > Digestive system > Gut ... | reverse complement strand
TTATCGGCTGCCGTCTGCCGTCTGCCGTCTGCCGTCTCCCCTGTGCCGTCTGCCGTCTGCGCAGCATCTTTCCAACTTTGCGGAGGATCAAAAGGTTCCTTATATTTCTGCTGCTCCGCTCGTGCAAACATACCGGCAATGTCCGTAATCGGGGCAATCGTGTTGCCGTCATCGTCAGTATAACCCTTGACCGTACCGTAGGAAAGCCGAAGCGTAAACGTTGCGTCAGGATAAATCTTTGTGCCGAATTTCTCAAATCGTTGTTTCGCTAACTCCGCATACGCCTTTTCCATTGGGGCTTCGACGAATTGTTCGTATGACTGGCGAAGTTGCCGCGAATCTGCATCCACTGCCAATGCAAGCCGAATCATAGGATCGTTTGATGCTTCAATCGCCCTTTCATACAGAATCGGAGGACCGTTTGGTGTTTCAACCACCTTGCTTCCTCTTTCTTCGAGTAAGCGTTTTCGTTCGGCAACATCCCGGACTTTGGATTCTTGGATTAAATACATCGCGAGTTCCTTCGGCGAGAGATTTGCATAATGCTGCCATTCAGACAATGCGTTGACTAATGTTTTATGTAATTGCATTTCATATAACATCGTTAACGAATCGGTCAGTTTTAGAATTTCGACATCTTCGTAAATCGGCGTATCCGCAAACAAGGTTCGTTTGAGTGATTCCAAATTGCTTTCCCGGTATTCTTTCAGACGTTCGCCATCCGGTTTTTCTGATTCGTCGGCAAGCCGCACCAAGTTCTTTGCAATTCGGAACGTTTGCGCATTGAACGCTTCGGCAAGTTCTATCGTGTCATAAACAGCGTAAAGAGAGAATAAATCGCCACTGCGGGCTACTGCACAAGCCTCTGCAATGATTCTTTCCGGCGAGTTTTCATCCTTGCCTTGTGCCGTTGGAATGTCTTTCCACAATCCCGGCGTTTGCAATCCTTGCAGTTGTCCCATTGCCCGCTTGCGGTAGTTTTGGACACTGCCCAAGTCGTCGGCAATGCGACGCTGATTCTCCAACGAACGATTGCCAAACGCCGAATAAACCACCTCCCGACGGAACAACTTTTGCAACCGCCACGGAAAATAGACATCCCGCTGGAATTCCAAATGCTCCCGGGTAAATGCCCGCTCCGTGCGACCCGGAAAACCGGAAACAAAGACCAATTCGCCGTCCTTCACGCCGCCGTGATTCCATCGCAAAAAGTGTTCAATCTTCGCCGGCTGTCCATTTTCGTAGGCACGGAAGAAAGCGGCATCGACGCAGTATCGGGGAAACTCGTAATTGTCAGGATCGCCGCCGAACGCCGCTATGTTCTGCTCCGGTGCCCAAACGAGGCGAATGTCGTTGTAAACTTTGTAGCCGTAAAGGTAATACGCTCCGCCCTGATAGAGCGTGGTTACTTCGCATCGGAGTCCGGTGCGGTCGGTATATTCCTTTTCGAGTTTCGCAATGTTGGCGTTACGCAGTTTTTGGGCTTCTTCGGGTGAAAGCCGGGAACGCAGCGCAGCGGAGTGACCGGATTCTTCTCCGGCGGATTCACTCGCGGGTTGATCCGGTCGCTCCACGTTGTTGCGCTCCCGGCTTTCATTATCAATACCTGCATTAACCTTTTCGGTAACATCTTCCGAAAGCATCGGCACGAGAATTTCCAAGCCGCTACATTTCAGTTCCTCGGCAAGTGTTTTCGCATAAAAGCCGTTGACTAAAAGATTATTGTCCGGCGTGCTGAGATTGTGCAACTGCCGTGCTCCGACGTGATGGTTCGTCATAATGAGTCCATTGCTGGAAACGAAGGAGCCGCTTCCCCCGCGTCCGAACCGCATCGACGATTTTTGAATATGTCCGAGCCAATCGTCGGTGAAGTCGAAGTTATATTTTTCTTTGACCTGTTGTTTCGGCGGAATGTCAAAGAGCCACATGCCCTCGTCGGCACGGAGAAAGGAAACGGCAAAAAAAAGGAATAGGACGGAGTAAAAAATGCGTTTCATGTTTGTGTTGGGGGGTTTTGTGTACGAAGCGTTGTATTTCTAGGCTTTCGCCAGAGGATTCGAACCTCCGACTTCCTGCTCCCAAATTAAAGAACTACTCATTAAATTTGTCCCGCAACCTGTTATTACTAAATGACTTACGGTGACTGTTTCAAAATGTCGCCGCAGTAAATCGGCTCAATTTAGCCCACATTGTACCATTATCGTAAGTCCATTGCAATCGGCTTCAATTTCTGCGGCAGGTCGTTTCGATGCAACGTCTCCATGCGCACACCTCTTGTTTTCTTCGCCGTTTCGGATAGAATTGATGTTGCTTCCATGGCGATATTTTCCACATTATAACAACATGTTTGACCGGCTAGCCAGCATTGTTCTCTGTTCATGCCTACTTTGTTTCTCCGTGTCCCTCTTCACCGGTTGTAAGAGCAAAATCGGAGACGATTGGACAGCAATAACCACCGGTATTAAGATCGATTCCGCAACGGGTGTTGCCACCGCAAAAGTCAGTGGTTTGGACAAAGGTACCGAGTACGAATTCCGCTTGTCGGTAGCCAACAAATCCGATTCCCACGCCGCCGTGCTCGGTGCTATCGTGGTAGGCACCAAGGCACAAGAAGCCAGAGATGATGACGAGATCGAATTCAAAGTTGCGAGTAAGATGGATAACTCGGTAACACTCACATGGAACGATAATGTCGTGGTAAATGCAAAGACCAAAGAAGCCAGCGGCACTGATGAAATCAAATTCAAAGTCGCCAGTAAAACGGACAATTCGGTAACACTCACATGGGACAATAACACCTTAATAGACGCCAAAACCCAAAAAAACAGCGATATTGACAATGTCGAATTCAAAATTGCAAAAATCGCAGATAATTCGGTAACACTCACATGGAACAATAACAAAGCATGGACATTCAAATTAGATGCTCGAAAGATGGCGAAGCCCGGTCCCAAAATACCGGAGGTCATCGTCGATAGTGTTGATCAAGACGATGTACAAATCTACATCTACACCGAAGGTCGTACCACACCGTCCAAAGAAGTGGAAATTCGTACCCGGGTTTCCGGTTATCTGGAACAACTGTTCTTTGAGCCCGGAGCGATTGTCCAAGAAGGTGACCGTTTAGCACTGGTCGAACAAGCCACGTATCAGATTGCCCTGGAGTCTGCCAAAGCCGAATTGGCAAATAGTAAAGCCCAGGCATCGCTCGCCGAAAGCAATTTGGCACGGACACGACTCTTGCTCGAAAAAGGAACAAGCACCACCGAAGAGTTGCAGACTCAGCAGGCAAACTACGATATGATGCTCGCTGCGATTGACCGTTCCAATGCTACCATCCGTAATGCGGAACTGAACTTGCAATATACCGAAATGCGTGCCCCGATTTCGGGGAAAACGACCAAAAATTTAGTGGACATCGGTAATTATGTCAATCCGACCGGTTCTCAGGCGGTATTGCTTTCCATTACTCAACTTGACCCGATGTTTGTCGAATTCAAACTGAGCGACAGGCAGTTTTCCGATTTGAAAGACCGCATCGGCTTTCGGGATGCGTACAACGAAGCGGTCGGCACAGAGGGACAATCACCCGACGGCAACATTCATCGATCGCTCGCCTTGACGGGGATGCCCGTTGATGTTTCGCTGATGACGGGCGTAAATGTTTTCAACTTTGATTTCAATATACCGGGAAAGATTGTTGCCATGGTGGACAACCAAATCAATTTTGCAACAGCCCAGGTTACACTTCGGGCAGAAATTCAAAATCCGCTTTTGGAGACGGAAGATGCGGAAGATTACCTCATTTATCCGGGACAGGTATGCCGGGTACGGATTCCATACGAAAAGGTACCCAGTGCAGTCATGATCCGTGAAGAGGCAATTCTAACCGACCTCGATACCAAGTATGTGCTGGTTGTTTCCAGAGTCATGCATCAGCCGAAAGATGCCTCTGGTAATCCGATGTTAGACGACGATAAGAATGAGATACCGCCGTATGAGGCGGACATTGTTGAACGTCGGGACATTCAAATTGGTCGATTGCTCGATACGCAGATGCGGATCGTGTTGAGCGGCTTGAAACCAGGAGAATCGTACATCGTTCACGGGGTGCAACGGGTCAGAATTGGCACAGAAGTAACCCCAACAACTCTTAAAGACTACAATGTACGCCGTGCCGCTGAAACGGAAGGCAAATGAATTCTACCGAAATGCCAGATTGATGCTGTTTATTAGTACAATAGTGTTGCGCTTGCTGTGCATTATTTTGCAACACTTGTATCAAAATAATACTATAGAATTTGTATTTTGGGCAAAATAATACATTTTTTATCGAGACCCTAAAAAATAAAAACTGTGTAAAAAGTTATAACTCTTTTTGTATCAATATGTTGCAATAAATTAAAAATTTTTATGCAAATCGGCATAAAAATTGCTTGATTCTTTAGTGAAATCCCTATTATATCTGCATGCGGGGTGGTACTATGTCGCAGCACAGTTTCCAAACAGTGACGGCGTTTTCTGAGGCTAGTGCTCCGCTACCATCGCATTTGCCTTCAGCCTGGGGGCATGGCGTGCAGGAAGATGATCCGCTTTGGGGCGGGGGCGTTCAGCACGTTGGACAGGCGGGCAAGCAAGCCGTACCGGATTACGTTCGCGTCTATCTTAAGCAGATGGGAGAAACCCATTGCCTGACAAAAGTAGAAGAAAAATTGGGGGCAACCGATATTTGCCGGGGCAGAAAACGGTACTACAATCATTTCTTCGCTTCGGATTTCATTCTTGAAAAATGTTTGAAATTGGTACGGTCAGCACTTGCCGGAAAGTGCCGGCTGGATCGATGTCTTGATTTTTCACTTTTCAAAACAAAACGGAGGGAAGATATTCTGCGGATTTGCCGCGGTCATTGTGAAACGCTTCTGAGGATTTTGAATAAAAATAAAGAGGATTTTGCCCTAATCCTTCTTCCGGGCACCCCCGATGCCCAAAAGAAACATATCTGGAGGCACATTCAGCGGCGTAGGCGGCGTTCGGCTATGTTGCTCCAAGAATTGCATTTTCGGATGCAGAATGTTGCGCCGAACGTCCACAAACTACGGCGTATCGTTTCAAAAATGAAACGGTTGAGATTTCAAATTAGCGAAGTTGCACGTCTGATTCCCAATCTCCCCCCTGAACAGGCGGAAAACGCAAAAAAGGAACAGAAACAGCATTACCAAAAGTTGGATTCCCTCATGCGGCGGGTGGTAGAAACACCAGTGACGGCTCGGCATTACCTGCGCCGCGTGAAAGAGGCAAGCCGGCTGTATGACGATATTAAGAATTGGTTTTCAGTATGTAACCTTCGGCTTGTGGTGTCCATCGCCAAGAATTATCAACATCGCGGTTTGAGTTTTCCTGATCTTATTCAAGAGGGCAACATCGGTTTGCTCCGTGCAGTGGACAAATTTGAAAAGCGGAAAAATTCGACGTTTGCAACCTTTGCAACGTGGTGGATTCGACAAGCCATATTGCGGGCGATTGCGAATAATAGCCGAACCATTCGGGTGCCGGTTTACATACAGGATTCCCTTACCCGAATTTATAGGATTGTTCGGGAGATCAGAGACCGGACAGGGGCTGTACCGACGTTGCAGGAAACAGCAGAGTCTTGTCGTCTTTCGGAAGAGGACTTGGTAAAAATTTTGCAGTGCGATTGCTTGCCGGTATCCTTTAATGCAACAGCAAAAGGAGAATACAACAAAACATACGGTGATATTTTGGAAGATACAAGGTGTGGTGCTCCCGAAGATTCAGTTCAAGGAGAATCACTTCGGGATAGACTTGACGATGTCATGAACGATCTTTCGGACAGGGAACGTAGCATTTTGCAACGCCGCTACGGATTGCTTGATGGTTCCGTCTATACGCTCGACGAATTGAGCAAGATGTTTTCTTTAACACGTGAACGTATTCGGCAAATCGAACTTGCTGCGCTCCGAAAATTGCAACACCCGGTGCGTACCCGAAGGTTAAAAATTTCTGCGGGATTTTGCGGATAAGGATCAATGGCAACATCGGTGCATTTGTATTTTCGGAAATCTGATGTACAACGCGGAAATAGGTAATCGTATCTACACAATTTTACCTGCTATGGCAGAGTCACCGCTTGCAATTTTGGTCGCGGACGATGAAGAAAACCACGCCGATGCCATTGCCGTCAGTCTCGAAAAACTAAGGGCTGCCTATCAAATTGCGCACTCGCAAAGGGCTGCCGCGTAAGCAAGGATCGAAACGTCATAACCCTTGATTACGCTTCGGGCTCTCCCAGAGGGAGAGGGGACAGTGAATTATCCATTATGTACATCACTTTATTAAAAAATTCTTTTTTGCTTACCATCATGTCAAACGGCTTTAATCCGTCCGACAGTGTATAGCGGTGGGTTACCAATTCTTTAAGTTTAAGTTTTCCATTATTGATGTTGTTGATGACCGTTACCCAATCGTTTTCCCCGTTTTCATAGCCGCTGTTCCATGTGCCGACCAGTGCTACCTGTTTGCGCAATAGTTCCCAATAAGCCTTTTGGGAGATATTCATATCTCCGGCAGGGTTCCCCATGGCTACTATTTTGCCGAAACTTTTGACAGAATACAAGCAGTTTTCCAGTGCGGAGACAAATCCTGCGCCTTCCACGCAGATGTCCGCACCGAGTTCATCTGTTTTTTCCTTAACGAACAGAACAGCGTCTTCCGAACTGCCAGCGAATACGTTCGCAAAACCAAATCTGCGGGCAAATTCGGCTTTGCGGTAATCGACATCAATCAATAGGGGCGTGCTGTCATAGACTTGCACCAACTGTGCCATCATCATTCCAATAGGTCCTGCTCCGAATATCGCTACAGTCTGTCCCGCCGCTATTCCCCCATTTCGTAAGGCGTGCAGTGCGACGGCGCACGGCTCAGTCATGGCTAGTTCTTCGTAGTCGGCTTGATCGTCCGCAACGACCACGTTCCAAATCGGTGCAGAAAGGTACTCGGCGAACCCGCCGTTACAACGGCTCCCGAAGTAATTATAGTCGGCGCAGGACGCATACTGCTGTCCCTCGCACATTTTGCACTTAAAACAAGGTAAAAGCGGAAAAATTGCCGCCCGCTTGTTGAGATATTTTTCATCCACGCCTTCGCCCAAAGCCGTGATTTGACCAGCAAACTCGTGCCCGACAACGGTAGGAAAGTGGTACGTTCCCTTGGACAGCACACGCGGCACATCACTCCCGCAAATCCCGCATGCCTTAATTTTGAGCAACACTTCCCCCTTTTGAGGCTTCGGGTCGGGAATGTCCATGTATTCCAACTTGCCTATTGCGGTCAAATTTAATGCTTTCATAAATCTCCTGTTACCGACCGATTAAACTTAACATATAGTTCGGAATCTGGTTGGCAATGCCGAGGGTATTCATGTTCGCCTGCACCAAAATCTGAGCCCGCGTGAGGTTTGAGGTTTCCTCGGCGAAGTCAGTGTCCCGTATCTGGCTTTCCGCTTCCGTCAGTGCCGACAACGTGTCGTTCAACACATTGATATTCGTCTCCAACGTCGCCCTTTGCATCGTTCCCAATCGTCCGCGTATCGATGTAATCGCCGTGAGCGACTCCTGTACAATGCGGAATGCCTTGTTCGTGTCGGTGAACAAGTCGGCATCCTGACCTTCACGCAGTTGATGCAACACGCCAGAGACTCCTCCCAGCAACACCGTATTGATACTGCGGATGCCCATCGTAATCTGCTGCTGCGAAACCACATCCGGTCCAACTTGGAACGTTGCTCCGCCGCCGTCGATGACGAAATTCGTCGAATACCCTGCGGTCGTGCCTGCACGTTCGGAGAAGGTAAAATCCAACGCCAACGACGAAGTGTTCAGCGAAATGTTCAATCCCGAACCGGTGGCTCTAATTCCGTTGACAATCGCATCCACGTCTGCACCGTAGTCACGTTCGGCAACTTTCCCTTCGGCATTCGTAAGAGAGAACGTTACATCCTTGCCGTCGCTGGAATATGCCTGCACATCGACGAACTGGTCGCTACCATAATTCACTGACCGGAAGATCAAATAGTAATCCGTTGCATCCGAACCGAAGAGCAATTTTGCCCCATTCAGGTTTCCCGGTGCGGACTTGCCGCCAGCGGTAAGGAGCGTGTCATCATCGGGATGGATCAATCCTGTACCATTGCCGAGTTGAGTAACCTCGAATCGGTTCCTCGTGAGGTCGTGGCTGTTGATAAACGCCTGAATATCATTGGCTGTGGTCGTGTTAAATTTGACATAGACCGTGATCTTCTTCGTGGCTTCGTCATAAACAAGCCGCATGCCCTTGTCTGTGGTGCTAAATTGCGTGAGCAAGTTTCCGCAATCATCCCTCGGCAATCCGGTGTACGGATCGTAATCACACGGATTGACACCCGCTCCGTCGATCAAATTGTCCGCATAGCGACCTGTTACTGAACCATCGTCGATGTATTCAATGGTGAAACCATCCCACTCCGGTCCAAGGAGTTTGGCGGTTAACTGGTAGGATGAATCGATTCCCCGTTGCGAAGTCATGGTTCCCGTCGCGTATGATTCAACATAATACTGCTGTTCTGTGCTGTCATTCCAGCCGACGAATTGGATGTCATTGACAATCCACTCGTCGCAATCGCCCTTCTTAATCGTGGGAGCGAGGAGTCCGTTGCCGTAGGGATCACTACATTCATCCCAGACGGCTCCAGCAGGTCGGACAATGCTGGCACTGATACCATCGACAAATGCGGAATTGAGGGAGTTCCACCAAGCGACCAAATCTGCCGCCGTAGTGGTCACGTTCCCCGCCGCATCGGCGGCAAGGTGGACAGTAATCAGGGCAGGTTCCACGAGTCCGCCGCTGGTGAAAATGGGACCATCTTTTACGAAATCAATCTGTTTTCCATCCGAGAATTCTACAGTGTTGTATGCCCTCGCCGTAAACAGTCGGCTGACGACGGAATCGCTGTTGATCAGGCGGACAATGTCTTCCTGCGTGGGATGCCGATAGATTCCATCTTGCGAAGCATCCGGTGCACCGGGACCGGGATTGGCATCGGCAAGCCAAACGGTCACGGTTCCGTTGCGTCCGCCGGTATTCCCCGTGTTTGCAATCGTCTTGAAACTGCCGGTGGTCAAACCGATCTGGTCCAATGTGTCGGTGCCTTTGTTCAAAGGGTTTTCCGAGTACGAAAGTTGTGCCTCGAACGGAACCTTGGCATTATTAATGGCGGTAATGATGTCATTCGTCGAAACGGTGCTTGCCTTTGAACTGTCAATCGAAATACGGAGTTGCCCCGTCTTCGCATCGTAGGAAACGGCTACCGGGTCAGGACTGGTATGATAGTCGTCGAGCCGCATTATAATATCGACATTATTATAGATATCGCCCCGCTCCGTAGCAGTCACGTAAAATGCCGAGTTCAACAATGCCCCTCCTGTAACGGTAGTGAACGTCGCCTGCGCTTCGGCAAAAGAGTCTCCCGGATCGTATTCGACCCAGCCGTCTCTTCGGTCAACTCCATTTACCCCTTGAGCATCTTCGCCGACCCGCTTGAAAACGAATTGAACGTCGTCGTAGTCCCCACCTTTTTGATTTGCCGTAATCACCAAACTTGATCCGCTGTCTTGGGCAGTCAATACGGCATGGGCTTGCTGTATGATGGCGGGAACGGTGGTACGGTCAAGGGACAGTTCGCTGTTCGGACCATCCACGACGAATCGGATGTTCGGTGAATTGAGTCCTCCGAGGAATTGCAGAGCATTATTTTCGTTTGGATCGCCGTAATAGGCAACCTCTTGGAATACGGAGACGACTCCTGTCCCGCGGGTTCCTGGGGTCAGTTCGACCATCAAGACTGGCGGATTGGTCGCGTCGGCATATTTTCCGGCGGCATTTTCAGCGGCAAGTTCAGCAATCATGGCGTTGCACATCATCATGCCCCAGAGTGCCGAGTTGTTCAGTGCAGTGGTGAGTTCCGCCGCCGTGGTAATGACATCGCCGCCGGTAACACCTCCCTGGAACACCTTTTCAAACGCCGATTTGACATAGACGCGTTCGCCGCTCGTATCCCCGAATGCCACTCCGTTGGAATCATACCAACCGATCACATTTCCATTGGTATCGACGAAGTAATCGTAAAGCCGAATGAGTCCTGTGCCGTCGTTGTCCACGGTGGACGTTACGGTGAACAGACTTGCCGCCCGCTCACTGCCGCGAGACATGGCGTTATCCAAATCGAAGAGTGCCGCAACGTCATTGGCAGTGATGTCACGAATGATCGCTCCCGCATGAACCACATGATTCAGCGGCGGATTCGGCTTACTTACGTTTGATTTGTAGGTTACTTCTGCCAACGTAATCCGATTGGCATCGAGCAAAGCAGCAAGGCCACCCGTCAGGGGATCTGCCAACGTATATGCGCCGCCGGGCGAAGACAATGTTATTTTTCCTATCCCCGCTGGTTTACCTGACCACGTGCCATTCAAGGCATCTTCAATATCTTGTAATGATGACGGTGGGATGGCGGTACTGTCAAAAGTAACGGTCAGGATATTTCCGCTCTTTTCAACGTTGACCCCCACTTTCCCTGGTGTGGCGGGTGTATCGATAAATCGAATCTCGAAACCGTCCCATTTTGGATCATCATGCGAGAATTCAAGATCAATCGTAGTTGTCCATGCACTCGACTTCGCAGCGACAGGAGTCGTTACCGTTGTGGTATAACCGTTTACATCAACCCAGCGTAAATCTCCTTCCTTCGGCAGTTGCGAGATGGGTGTGTAGGGAGTACCGGAGGTGTTCAACCACCCTGCCCATGAGGTCGTCAATTGCCTATCGAGTGGAGGCGTAGGAACAGCCGTCGCATCCGCCCATCGAATGATGAAGTCTTCTGCCACCGTGTCAAGGGGGTTTAAGTTGTACCTCGCCCAAGCCTCGTCCAGCATATTTTGTACTTTCGTCCCGTGCGGATCGTTCAGCGCAAGCAGGATGTCGTCATACGTCATATTGGTGTCGGCAATCACAGTAACCATTTTACCGTCGAAGTTTATCGTAATCGGCGGTTCACTTCTGGGAATGAGTGCCGAAGGGGCTCCCGACGAGACAAATTTAATGTCAAGGTTATCCCACGACTTATCGGTGTGTTGCAGGTACATTCCATCGGCAACGAGAGTGGATCGTCCATCAGGCGAAAACTGGAAAGGTCGATAAACACCCGAATTGGTAGTTAGTCCCGCTGACGAAATCGCCGGTATTGCTGGATCAACGGCAATGTTTTGTGCATTGACCCAATGGAGTCCGGGAGAGGTTATGGGATAATAGACTCCGGGATTGGCTGGGAGGTCCTCGTAAACGAACTGCGGCATATCGGCAATCGTCGCACCACCAATGAGTTCCCAATTCGACTTCAATATCGTGTTGTAGGTAACACCGGGAGCACCCCAAGGAGGAGCACCGGTGGGCGGATCGTCGAACGGATTGTTCAGGGCTTTGAGAATCTCCTCAAACGTGGCATCGTCGTCCATCTCGACATTGATGTTCGTGCCGTCGAAGGCGATGCTGACATATCCGCCGGTCGTTCCTGTTCGGGTAAAATTGAATACGAACTTGTCCCATTCGCTATTGGTATGGGCAAGATAGAAACTATCTCCGGCAGGAATGTTGGTTTTTGCCAAATAAGTGCCTGTGTTGATCGTCCGAAGCGAAGAACTGGCGAGATTATCCGTACCGGTCGTTGCCGCAAGGGTAAACTGAACGTTGCCTACTGCTACAAAAGCCCCAGTCCCGGGAGGTATCCCATCAAAACTAGCGGCTGCAGCATCGAGAGAACCCGACACTCGGCTGGCGGTGATCATGTTGTACCAGTAAAAATCCCCGACTCCCGCTGGTCTCTGTCCCCCCCAACTGCCATTGAGGGCAGTGAGAATATTGTCAACGCTTGCCGTTGAGGAATTGTAGTTAACGGTAATAACGCTGCCGCTACGGCTGATTTCGGCAGCGGGGGCTAGCGGGTTCGTGCCAAAGGCATCAACAAAGCGGATTTCAAACCCATTGAATGCCGGACTGTCATGTTCCAGTCTATAGTCGATAGCACCGATGGTAAGCACGTCCTGCGTTGATTGAGCCGCAGTGGTTGTGCCGACAAATATGTCTCCGTCGGCGGTAATCCATTCGAAATGCGGACCGCCGGGATACATGTCTGCCCAATCGTTGATCCCCTTCAGAATATCCGTGTAACTTGCAAGGGGTCCGTAGGAAACTTTGAGCACCTTGCCTTCTGCGGAAGTGGTAACGCTCTTTCCCAGACTGCTTACTTGGGTGAATTCGAACGTCCATTCATCGAAGAAACTGTTGCCCGATGGGGCATCGTCATGGTAGAGGTAGAGGTCATCGCCATCAATGGTTGCCACCGGCTGGAGACTTTTTCCGACGACACCGGCAGACGCGGTTGTTGCCAGCAACTTGGGGACATCGGGAACTTTCGGATTCCCGATGACATCCGACCAGAACAGATCTTTGCCGTTAAATGCACTCGGCTTGCCCCCACTCCATGTCGCACCATTGATGGCATCGAGAATGTTATCATACGTTGCATCCTTCTCGGCGGTGATCGACAGGGTTTTTGCTGCCTCGTCGTAAACGACGACGACGTTATTTCCCGGTACAGTCGTGTTTTGGATAAAATTTAAGGTGATGTTGTCCCAAATCGCATCCTTGTGGGCAAGGTAGTTTCCATTGCTGATGGGCTTGGCGGTAACGCCCATTTTTTCCGGTGTGTCGGGAGTTTTAGGCATTTTCCCGTCCGGCGGCAACACGATGAAGAGCGAGCCTTCTGCCCCGCCGCTGTTGTGCGTGTTGCTATTGACTGCCTGACCAGCCGGACGATACACCAACGAGACATCGTCTAATTTTTTTGCACTGGCAACCAGTTTGACATCGAACGCATGTCCCGTGTTCCCATTCAGTATATTGAGTGCCTCCTGGATATTTTTCAACGTAGTATCGCCGTCGTTCGCATAAAAGATGGTGAGCGTCTTGCTGGTTACATTGCCGTAGGCATCCTTGTTCTCGACGTAGGTCGCATACGCTTCGCGGTTGTTAAGTGCAGCGTCGCCCGGACTGGCTGCCACGAATTGAACATTAACATTGTTGTACTCGGAACCTGTTGCTCGGGATTGGATCGAGAAGTATTCCCCCACCCCCAAGTCGAACGCGATTCCGGTGCCGTTGACTCCCGTTGAACCGGTACCGGGAACGTAGCCGAACAGTGCGCTCGATGCCTGTCCCGAGTCGCTATAATAAGCGTAGGGCATTCCTGCGGTTCCGGTCGGATTGTCCGACGTGTAGAATCGAGGATCCGTCAACGAACCATCCACGTAGAAGATGTTCGCATTATTGTACTGTGCTCCTTCAATGTTGGCTTCAAATTTGAGGGCATTATTGTCTCGCCGAGGCACGAGGACACCGTTTTGCATCGTCCAAGTGGTGTCCACATCATCGGCAAACGCGGCTTCGTATGCCTCCGTTTGCAAATAGACCACAATCTTCGCAGGCGCACCCGGAAAGAGCGGTTCTTCGTACATGACCTGAATTCCTTCGGACGAACCTTTCATGTACTTGATTTCGACATTCCCCGCATTGAGCCCTTCGAGCCCTGCCCGGATAATCATGTCATTGTCATATCCGAGACTGCTGACGTAGAGCATTCCCGCCAGCGCATCGGAGCCGACTTCGGCAACGACTCCGGTGGCATCCGATCTTCCGTTAACGATTTCAGCAATTTGTGCAACGGTCGCCCCTTTTTCAAAGGTTTGCATATCGTAACCATAGTTCCCGCCCCAACGTAACACAATGGTCTCAGCGAGGGCGGGTTGATTGTAGTACAGAGCGGCTTTTTCCGCGGCTTCCCGAACGTTAATGGTCACTTCCAGTGCCCCGCTCGTTGGAAAAGTAACTTGATGGACGGAAAGTCCTTGAATGTCATTCCGGTTCACGCCGACGTAATTGAAGTCGAGTGAACCGTCGAGGAGTTTTGTCCCCATAAACGTCGTTTGGGCAGCGATTCGGTCGATGGCATCGAGAGACGCATTGACCTGGAGTTGGTTGGCGGCAATCATCTCTTGGCTCATTGTCCCAGTGCTTGCGGCTTCGGTAACGAGTCCGCGAATGTCATTGAGGAGATTGGTCACTTCATTGAGTGCGCTGTCGGCGGTGGCAATCATCATGTTCGCCCGCTCCGTATTGCGGATTGCCATTTTGATTCCGGTGATGTCTGACCGGAGCATTTCGCTGGCAATGAGACCGGCGGGATCGTCTTTACCGCTGTTGATTTTGAACCCGGTGCTTAACCGTTCCAACGAGGTTTGCAAGGCACTCATGTTTTTGCCGAGGTTTGCTCGGGCAATCATTGCGGGGACGTTGGTATAAATTCTAGTCACGAATCAATCTCCTTTTATATCGTTTGAGTCTGTTGTTTCCCTTGTCCGTGTCGTCCGAACTGGACGGATTACAAGAAACAAGCCGGTATTCCGTAATTTCATAATCGAAAGGATTGCACCGTGAATTTTAGAAATGTTGGATATTTTGATGGTACGAGTTGCACCTGTTGTCCCGTTATATCCGTTGTGTCAATTAGTTAAAATGGGTAAAATAGAAAAGTACCTGCTAATTTTCAGGCACAAACCCAGGATGCCCTGTCCAACTGCCCATTTTCAACCGGCAATCCCTTTTTTTGGAGGTCGTTCGGCTTGCGTTTTCGAAAATTCAGGCTACAATAGGGGCGAAATTCCTTTAGACAACAATTTTCAACATGGCACGCCGACTTTTCATCGCTGGTAACTGGAAAATGAACAAGACACTCTCCGAATCGCTCGCACTGGCGGAAGGATTGAAAAAAGCTGCCTCGGGAATTGCCGACGTGGACATCGCCGTTTGTCCGCCGAGCGTTTACGTGCAAGCGGTCGCCGCGGTCTTAAAGGGTTCCAACATTGGAGTCGGGGCACAAAACGTCTATTATGAATCGAAGGGTGCCTACACTGGTGAAATCAGTGCCGGAATGCTCAAAGACATCGGATGTCACTATGTCATTCTCGGACACAGCGAACGCCGAAACATCATGGGAGAGTCGAGCGAGCACGTGAACCTGAAGGTTCGAGCCGCCCTAGCACAGGGCTTGATCCCCATTGTCTGCGTCGGCGAACTCCTGAGAGAGCGAAAGGCTGGAACAACGGTACAGGTTGTCTGCCGTCAGTTCGACGGTTCATTCTCCGGTATTTCGGCGGACGACATGAAAAAATGTATCGTTGCCTACGAGCCGGTCTGGGCTATCGGTACTGGCGAGGTTGCCTCCCCTGAACAAGCCGAAGAGGTTCATATCGAAATTCGGAAGATGATTGAAAAAAATTATAACAAAGATGTCGCAGAAACAATGCGAATCCAATATGGCGGCAGTGTTAATGCCGAAAATGCCAAAGAAATTCTTGCGAAACCCAACGTGGATGGTGCTCTTGTCGGCGGGGCTTCACTTGACGTGGCTCCGTTTATGGGCATCATCAAACCAAAATAGTGAATGATACTGAAAATGGGGACAAATGGGACGTTTTTTCCCGTCATTCCGGCGCAAGCCGGAATGACGCTGTTTATACGAACTTGTCGTCGGACTGCCGTTGAAACTTGCAGATCGCGCATACTGCTTGACGGAACATAATCATTGATGTAGAATGCCGCGACGTTAAAAATTCATCGAACCAACGGGATAAAGAACAGGTCTAGTATGTCCACAAAATTGGAGTCTGTAGTTGTTTGCCGAGAAGGCTCCGACTTAGGTAAGGTCTTTTCCAGCGGAGTTCGAATTGGCAAAAACTCTTATGGTCTCGGAGTCTTTGCCTTTGCCTTCATTCCTCAAGGGACACCCATCGCCCGAGTTTCGGGACATGTCATCCACGATCCCAATTATGGAAGCGACTACTGCATTGATGCTGGTGAAGGCAAAGTCTTGGAACCCGCTCCTCCATTCTGTTACCTCAATCACGCCTGCGAACCAAATTGTCAACTGATGCAGTACGTGAAAGAAGAAAATGCCGACGAATCAGAATGTATGGAAACCGGCGAACTGACCGAAGAAGAAATGGACCTTGCGGAAAAATGCGATCTCACCGACGACGATTGTGTTTACGGCGGCATTGAAGAGGATGAATGTTTTGAAGACGTTGTTGAGGAGGAATATGTGACGGAATCCGAAAAACAGTTTTTTGAGGACGATGCGGATGCTGAAATTTGGATTGAGTCCACTCGGGATATTATGCCAGACGAAGAATTGACGATTGATTACGCTTGGCCCGCCGACAGAGCCGTCAAATGTCTCTGCGGCGCGCCCCAATGCCGAGGTTGGATCGTCGATCCCGCGGAAAGGGAACTTCTCCCAAGTTAGCGTAATAGACCGAGTACCATTGAGTTTTGCGCTTTTTGATGCCGAATAATCTCTGTTTTTAAGGGCAAATTGGGAAAATACAGCAAAACTCAACAGTGTTCGGTGTATCGACAAAAATGTTCAGTGCAGAAAATTTTATTCACTCTTTCAGTGAAAAAACAATACAATGATCAATCGAAGAGTTTTTCATGGGACATTATGTTTCATTGCAGTTTCAAGCATGTTTTGTATGGAAATGTCCCTCAAAGCAGAAACACTTGAAACGCCCCTTGCTTCCATTCGGCTTTATAATCCGACATCCGTGAATGCCGAAACCGTTGTCGAAATTCCGGTTGGCAGCCTGGGAAACCCTGAATGTCTCGATTGGAATAAGGTTCAACTTCGTCGGAATCGTGAAAAATTACCCTTCACGTTGCGGGAAGGAGCGGCACACTGGAGGGCTGGTCTGACCGCTGAAAGACCATCAGCCGACGACCTGCTCGTTTTTACGATTGCCGTTGCACCGGGGCAATGGGAACGACTCGATCTCGTTTCCGGTGCATGCGACCGACAAAGTGCATTGGTTCGTGAAAACGGATTGTTGACGATCTCTTATCCCCAGATGAAAGTTTTAGTCGATGAACAGACCGGGCAACTGACATCAATTGAAGCGTTTGGCGAATCAATTTTGCGTGCTCCCTTACGTTATCATTTTTTCGACGTGGACGAGGGAACAACGGAACCGGTTGCCGCAGTGGGACCAGGGTACCATTTTCCCGTCGTAACCATAAAAAAAGGCGAAAAACAACCGCCGCCGACAGCGTTACTGGTCTCATGTTCTTCCACGGAAACGATGACGGAACTTCATTTTATATTGAAGCCGAAACATGGACTGTCCGTAGGATTGACCTATCGAATATATGCGAATCGGCAAGTAGAAATCCTTGCGGATGAACGTCCGTGGGAAGGTCGTTCCCCCTGGTTGGACTGCTGTCTGGAGTATGAACTGTCCCTTGCCGGAACGAGCGAGCAACTTTCCTACTTGCAATCCCACTTTCCTTATTACGGTTTCAAAGACTATGCGGCTTCAGTCCGTAACGTGGGAACATTGTATCGCGGAGAAAAAACCTTTTCATTCGATTGGGGAGAAGAAAGCGTCAATGGACGGTTCTGGAGGCACCGACTGGCATTTTACCCAGAGCAGGAATATCAAACAAAGAACGTTTTATTGCAACTGTTGACACAGGGGGTTGTGGTTCAGGTGGAACCAATGTACTCACAACCACTGATGACACCGCTTCGGCTGGTTTGTTCCGAGGAAGCCCTATCGGTCGGCAAACTTTTTCTCGAAGGTCTCCAAAAGGCAGGAATGGACGCGGTTTTGGGCGTATTGCCAGGGGAAGCGGCATCTTCCGACATCGTATTACGGTTGGCAGAGCATCCGGCAACAGAGGGAATTCGTGGAGACGGTTTCTCCGTGCTTCCTGTTCCAGACCGAAAAAAAATCGAAATTGTTGCCGGTACGAAATACGGTCTTTTTCAGGGAGTTTCCCATGTACTGCGCAAGATGCACGTGAACGCCAAAGAATTGACGATCCCACTTGAAGCCCATAACCCTGTTGTTGATCTGCGCTGCGGCGGATTCGGAGGAGGTGATTTTGAGGTGGATTTTCCCTACGGCGATGAGTCCGAATGGAAAACGGTCTTTGATCGCCTCGTGGATTCCGGGATGAACGTCATCGCCTGTCTCGGCATGTGGAGCAACTGGAAAATGCCGCTCCGATACAAATATATGCCGGAACTTTGGTCGGATGATCCTGCGGCTTATGATGAAGTGTCCGGGGCAAAATTTGTCGAATTCGATAAGTACCACGAAAAATCGCTCCGGCTGATTCAATATCTCCATGACCGTGGGGTCAAGGTTTGGCTCTGGATTCCTCTCGGAACGATCCCGACATCGTTTGAAGAAAAATATCCCGAGGCGACAACGCCCAAGAACCGAAAAATTCCCCGGGTCACGCATCCCAAATATCAGGAGTTCCTTCAGGCGTATTTTCAGGAAATTCTGGAACTGTACCCAGTGGACGGTTTCGTGTTGATACGAGACGACAACGGCGGTCTGGATGACACCGAAGAATATAAGGAATACGTCCGACGTTCCCGTACACAAAGTCCGGCGTGGGAAGCGTGTTTGATGGCTTACGATTTGTTGCGGGCGCAAAACTTCAAAGGGACTATCGCCGTCTATCCTTATTTTGATGCGTATCAGCCGCGACTTGATCCGCTTTTGCCGAAAGACATGTTGATCGTCGGTCATGGAAGCGGCTTGAGTCTGCTGAGCCGACATTTCGATCAAGTCTTGCCGATGGGAGCCACTTGGTTGGACAATCCTTACAGTGGAGCATTCCGTCTGCCTTCTTCATTACAAATGAAATCTCTGTTGTCGGATCGTAACAGTTTCTGGATTGGCGGTGCCTTTTGCGGAACCGAACTTCCTTGGGAATCGCTGGGATACTTCGGCGAACAACCGACACTTTCTGTTAGCACGTTTCAGTACGAAGCCGGTCTGCGAACATTCGGCAAAAAAAATGCCGTCCGGTTTGTCGCATTGTTACGATCCTACGAATCACTCTGGGAGATCATACGCAACCGATTGTTACCGCACGATTGGATCAAACTGGATGAACAAAAACGTCAGGACATCGTGAAGGAAGGGGAAGGCAAACTTGCAGAGTTTCGGCTTCAATTACGGGAATTCCAAAATGCGGTCAATCAGGAATCAAAACCGGAAACATTTGCGAAATGGTTGGCTCATGTTGGACTTTACGACAGTTTTTTTGAATACAATCTTCGTCGAGCCGAAGTGTTCGGTAAAATGGAAAACTTGACGGTTGCCCAACAAAGAACAGATAAGAATCCACACCCACTGCTGGAATCCGTTCGTAAAGAATATCTGGCAATGAACGCGGAAGTCGATGAACTGGCACGACGTTTTGCCCAAGAGGCATCGAAAGTACCGGGAGAAATGATGCGGCATGTCTGTACAGGAAGAATGACATTACCGTATCAGGAATGGGTCATGGGTTATGATCCTTCATTGGAATTTTCCATTGGTGTCAAACAATTTGCTGGTCGTATGGAGATATTGCCATGTCGTTTGTCACCCGGCGAGCCGTTTGAATTGTCTATCGAATTGACCAATGCCGGTTGCGTTCTCTGGACACCGGAAACGGGACCTCGAATCGAACTGCATGGAGAAACGGAGCGATTCGCCTTGCCGAAACATTGGGATTATGAAGGAGAACCCATGATTTATGGTGATAAACGTGTGATCACGTTTCGTGGAATTGCTCCTGTTGGATCGGGATCGGAACAAGTGAAGATCGAAATCGTGGCACCATTCCGCAACCGTGTTGTTTTTCTCGAAGGAACGACGGACTTGAAATGGGATACTGCTACCCGATGAGGCTACTCGGAATCATTGATTTTTGATTTTCTCTATAATTTCCATTTTTTCCATTTTGTCATTTTTCGGGAAAATTGGAAAATTTCTGCAAAAAAGTATTGACACCTTCCGCACCGGAGTCCAACGCGCTTGCCTCCGGTCGGCGTTGCCGTCGCAATCGCCCGGCGGGAAATCACGCCAATTTTTCTAGCATGTCATTTGACACTTAAAATGCCAATACATGCTAGAAAATACGGCTTATCATCAAACTGTCAGTGCGATGGAAAATTCCTATTTTACTCCATTTTACCGTCTGTTACACTCGGTTCTGCATGGGCATCTGCATGGGGATTTTGGCTTTCCAAACTCGCCCCTGCCGCCTCCGCAAATTCCTCATCGGATACCAACGCGTAATGATCCTTCATCACCTTTTCCGAATGTCCTATCCAAAGACTTTCAAGCACCGGTCCCCATCGCCTTCGTACCTCATTGCTCCGGCTCATTCGCATGTTATCGAATGGACGAATGATCACTCCCAAACCTGCACGGCGTGCAATCGTCTGGAACGGAGTGTACATATTCCAACCCGTCTTTTGGTAGTGTTCGATCACAAATTCGTTACCTTTCGTTTCGTCCAGCGAAAAATGTCGTTCCAACTCTGTCCGCAGTTCGGGAAACAAGGGAACAAGTCGCTCTCGATGTCCTTCGTGATGCTCCGTTTTGGGTGAAAGTACCAAAAATCGGTTTTCCGTCCACTGAACGTCTGACCATCGCAACTGTTTCAGTTCCGATGGACACCGCACACCACCAATCCTTGTCAACGCCATGATTGTCCGCCATTCCTGATTGGGACAGGCATCCAAAAGTTTCGCATACTCCTCCATGCTGATGATCCGGTCATTGTCCCGATTGATAAAACTACCGCACGGAATCTTCTTCATCGGATTTTTCGTCAACCAATCATGATCAACCGCCCAATCAAAAGCCATTTTCGCCACCTTTACTACACCGGCAACAGTAGCGGGTGCAAATTCGGTAAGCAAAGCGGCTTTCCACTCCAACAACCTATCTGCTGTCATTTTTTCGATGGATTCGCTCGGCGAAAACGTCTCGAAAAAAATACCCTGATAATGGCGGTACAAATTGAGTGTTCGGGTTTTTACGACGCTCGCCTTGTGTTTCATGCATGTGTCCCAAAGTTCCTGACACGTTTTCGACTTGGTAACGTTAATCAAGCCGACTTTTGCCAGTTTCTCTTGGAGTTCGGTGGGAGCAGCCGACAACCAATTCGCTACCGCTTTGTCGGGAACATGTGTCCCGTTCTTTCGGTAGTAAACCAGCGTTTCCACCATCTCTTTGAAGCGTTCGACGGTCTTTTGACGGTACGTCTGACTGCTCAAATAGATCGTGTAGCGACGGCGATTTTCGCACCATTGGATATTCCATCCGACAACCTTAC
>Ga0082212_10003764_pt1 | contig 21358 bp, 16 predicted proteins | sample TergutNt197P3_FD_71548 | JGI IMG/M metagenome (GOLD analysis project Ga0082212, IMG submission 71548) | Neocapritermes taracua P3 segment gut microbial communities from Petit-Saut dam, French Guiana - Nt197 P3 | ecosystem: Host-associated > Arthropoda: Insects > Digestive system > Gut ... | reverse complement strand
ATGGTTGCGCCGCGCATGGAGAGCGCAACGGCTTGTTGGTTTACCTGTTCCTGCAAGGGGTCCATCCTCCTTTCTTCACCGGCACGGCCTATCGTTTTGCCGCGCCCGGTTTTGTGTCCGCTCGGCCTTTTGCACCGCTTCCAGCATGGTGTTCCAATCCTTGCCGTGGGCGGGAAGGGAACGCTCTGTGCTTATACCGGGCAACTCCATAATCTTTGCCGCCGCGTCATGTCCGGCCTCGTCATTATCCGTGCAGACAAGGCCATGCGTTACCTCTGGATGGGTTTTCATAAACCGCTCCAATGCCCTGATGCTTGTGCCGCCTAGCGACAGCCGCCAGCCGTCAAAAGGGGGGATATGCCCCTGTTTGCACAGCGTTTGGTGGGAGAGCGCGTCAATCGGGCTTTCAAAAATGGCCCCGGCGCGGCTGTTTATATTTTGGGGCGGCAAAAGAAACCCATACTGCTTTTCACTTCCCACCACATCCAGCTTGAACCCGCCCGATGTCCCGCGAATGGAGGCGTACCGGGCCTTGCCCTGTTCATCCCGCCCAACAAACACACAGTCATGGTACATGGCCCGCTCGTAGAGCTGGCGGCGTTCTATGCAGCCTAATATAATCTGCCGGTCTATGCCCCGGCTCCGCAGATAGGCGATTACGCGCTCGTTATCTTCGTTGCGTGGCGGCAGGGCAAAAGGCTTTTTGGGTTTCGGCGGCGATTGAGCTTTCGGGGTAACTTGTCTATACGGCACATCATCTCCCGCAAGATGACGCACGGCATCAACAAAGCTGTACCCGCGTACTTTAATGAGATAGTCCACCACATTTTTACCGCCAATATCTTGACTGCGCCATATCCAAAGCCCGTTGCTGATGGTGAACGAGTCGTGGTCTTTAAGATAGTAAGCGCTGCCGATGCGCTTGACGTTATCCGGTTCATATTTAAGGATATAATCAAGGATGTTGACCTGCTTGGCTCGCTCAATTTGTTCACGGGTTACACCCGGCATTTCATCACCTCCGTCCGTTTAGATTTCGCGCTTAGCGACTTTATGGTAAGGCGGAACGGAAACATCCGCTCCGCCTCAGTAGTAAAATCGCTAACTCATTATGTTGTAAGTATGCGATTCGATTGCGTTTGATTTACAAACCAGTGTTATCGGAGCAGACCTGACGGCATTCTCCGGTCGCCGCTTATCGGCATTTACGCAGGTTCGTCCTACGCAAACTAAGACCTCTCCCTCACGGCTTGCGACGGCGCACGGAAATTTCTTTTCCGCTTCATCGCTCGAACCATAACCGGGACAAAGACACTTCGCTTCCGTGCCGCCTTTTCACGGCCCTCACTCGGAGGGGGCGGCGCTCGCTTTGCTCGCGGCATTGGTCTTGGCGCGCGGTCACGAGAAGCAAAGTACACTGGTGGTTGTACGAATGAGAAAATATCTCTGTACAATAGTCCTCTCTGTTGACAGGGCATTTGAGGGCATTCTTGAAAAAATATTTCAAATAATAATAGAAACAAAAAAAGCCCCTGCGCGTTCCCGATAATGGAAAGTCCGCGTAAGGGCTGATTTTTGGCTTATTCTATGATAATATGTTTTTGATTTAACCCTTTATATGTAAATGTAGGGTATGTGGGGAACTGGAGATGATTATGAGCAAGAAACTCAAACAAGCAGGGATTTCGGTTGCCATTTCTTCGGCAGCGGTATTGATTTCGGCGCTTAAAATGGTAGTCAGCAGTCTCAGCGCTACTTCGATTACGTTATTCTGCGGCATGATTGGCGTGTTCTGCTCGTGTTTGGCGATATATGCCGCACAAAAGAAGAAAGAGAATAATGAGGAGAATCAATAATGGGTGAATTGACTACGCTGCCGAACATTGCAGCAAAACTCGAAGGACAGCTTGCCGACGTTGGAATAACCACAATAGAGCAGTTGAGGAATACCGGCAGCCGTGAAGCGTGGCTTCGTATACTCGCTCGGGATTCGTCTGCCTGCATTATGCGGCTCTCGTCGTTGGAAGGTGCAATCCAAGGCATCCGATGGCATTACCTTGACGATGATACGAAAGCGTCTTTGCGAGATTTCTATAAAACGAATAAGGGCTGATTATGCAAGAGGATTCGATAAAAATTGAATGGTCTGGCGTTATCGTTTCCATACAGCCGCGTACCCGTGTATGGAGATACCTGACGGACAACCGCACACACTACCATATTGGCTACAATCTGTTCCTTGACGGTGTTGCCGATGGTGAAACCAAGCAGTTTATAGTCGCCATATCTGAAAAACAGCAGCAAAGCGGAGAATATGGCATCGGCGACGTCATCAAAGGTACGGCATGGACAAAAATGTACCCGGAAAGGGAGTTTGCCGACTATTACAGGGCAGGTGCGCTGAAATGCGAAAGCCGCGCCAGCCTTCATCTGCTGAAAGACCCGCCGCCGTGGATAATGCCGCCGCCTGATATGGCAACCTACGAATGGCGCGGGGCAAGAATGTTGAGTAAGAGCCAATGGCAAGGGATATGTTTCCGATGCGTCTGGGCTACAATGTCCAATGTCGAGGTTGTTTGGGATTTTGACAGGAAAATCAGCAAATACCGTTATGAGAGCTTCTGTTATGGCCCTAAATCGTGCAAGCACTACAAAATGGGGAGGGCGCGTTCGGTTTCATATAAGAATATGGGGTCGTCGCTTGACGAAGGTTGGCTTGACGAGATAATCACCGAGCGCAGGGACTATGATGAATAGGATATAAGTCCCGGAATACATGAATGTCAACCGTTCGTAAAAAGTGCGACAATACTTGATGATTAAGAATATTTGATTGAGGGCTGTCACCTTATGTTTAACGAAATTTGTATTTATGAAGCTAAGATTGAAAAGCAGGACGAGATTGAAACCTTGATGAAAGAAGTCGCTGCGTTTTATCTGGAACAACCTGGCGTCATCGACGTAAAATATATCAAGCGTACACATAGGCAAAAAGATTTCAATGCCGTCAAATCCGGGGAGGTTCCCATCAGGCTGACGCGCAACGTCGGTAAAGTCACCTATATGCTCTATCTGGCTTTGGAAAATGAAGAAGCACATGCGAAGTTAGCTGTGGTTGGTTTAGAGAAGTTTTATAAAAGGTGGAACCGCTGTCTTACGACAATGCCGAAAATCTATCTTGGTGAGAATATTGTTTAGGGCAGAGCCTTCTTATATTAACCATGAAATCCGGTCTTATGCTCGCAAATATGACCTAAAGCCGTCTTGGAAAGACCACCGGTAATGGAGCAATGGTACCGAAAAAGAATTACAAACCCTAGAGCCATTGCGGCGCTAGGGTTTGCGGCTGGTACCGGTGGTCGGACTCGAACCGACACGTCCAGAGGACACTTGATTTTGAGTCAAGCACGTCTACCATTCCATCACACCGGCGTTTATAAAGGTTGATTGAGATTATTCTAATACAAGAGGCGTAATAATTCAAGCACGGATTTTACAGGGACGGCGCAATCCGACCGTATGTGATACTGTCCCACTTAACCGCACGCGATTTTGCCTCAAGGGGCCGACATGGGCCAGCAGCTATGTCGTTGCGGCTCATACCCATTCAAACTTCCACTCCGCAGTTCAGCTCGAAGAAATATAGGACGCATTTACCGATATGCTTCCTTGTAATACGTTTGAGAGACTCCGAGTATGCGGTGAGCTGCGGCGTATAGTGCTTGACCTTTTCCTCGAGTTTATCCCTTGTCACGGCGTCAGTCTTAAAGTCGATAATGCTGACTTCCCCACCTTCTTCAAAGAAGCAGTCGATTACGCCCTGCAGTAGGATCTTGTCTTCCCCGCCGCCCGGGAAAAAGCGCCCGGCGGGGTACAGCAGCGAGAACCTGAACTCGCGCGTCACTTCTTCGGCTTTTTGGGCGCGTCTCCCGACGTCAGACTCGAAGAAACGGGCGATTTTCTGCTTATCTACCGCAGCAGCCTGCTTTTCGTTGAGCAGGCCTAGTTCGGTAAGCCTCCCGATCTCGTCGCCGATGGCCGTAACGCTTACGCATTTCTTGAAATCTATGTGTTGCATCACCAGGTGCATCGCGACGCCGCGTTCAGCCCCTGACAGTTCCCGGTTTTCGGCAATGAACCCCGGCACTCTGTATGTGAAGCTCTTTTTCCCCAATACCGCCGCTTCACGGTCGAAGTCGCGGTCCTTCAATCCTGTGACTGTCATTTTTGACGGCATATCCGGAGCCTCCGTATATGGGTAGGCAAAGCAAAACCTTTCGCCCAGCATCTTGACGTCTTCAGGCTTCGCAGTAACAGCAGCGCGCGTCCGGCCGGGAACCGCGTCTGGCAGGTCGTCGCCGGTATCAGTAAGCGTTGGGTGAATATCGTGGGGCGGTTGCCCGTTGTTGAGTCGTGTTCCTGTATCCCAGGGTGCGGTTATCCCTATAGATTTGTCCGTTTGTACTTGTGAGGCAGGGATGACGTTTACCTCCCAGGCCTCTTGCCCGGCGTCCGTTGCCAGCGCCAGCAGGATCCATTCAGCCATGCTTTTAGAACCATTTACAATCTGCGGCGATATCTGCTCGCCCCCCTTTCTCATCATTTGAAAGACTGCGGACGATACCCTCTGCGCCACTTTCCCCGCATCAGCATACGCTGCGGTGACTATCAGCCGCTCGCGCGCCCTGGTCATCGCGACATATAGTATGCGCATTTCCTCTGCAAGCATCTCTGACGTCAGCTTACTCTGCACCGCCATCCTCGCGAGCGTCGTATACTCGATTTTTCGGTCATTGTCCGTACGTTTTGGCCCGAAACCCAACTTTGAATGCATCACCAGCGGTTTCTGCGCGTCCATGTTGTTAAACTGCTTGGACGTATTTGCGAGAAAGACAACCGGGAACTCCAGGCCCTTTGACTTATGGATGCTTATTATCCGGACAGCGTTCCCTGCGGAGGCTCCGGATATCGGAGTCATTTGATCCCCTGGTATATCGACGCCCCTCTCCTGTAGCGAACTTATATACGATAAGAAGCTGAACAATCCCCTATACCCGTTTTGCTCGTATACGCGCGCCCGTTCGGCCAGCAGCAAAAGATTCTTCCGTCTCCTTTCCCCTCCACGCATCGCCCCGACCCGCCCAATCAGCCCTGTCTTGTTATACACATGCCATATGAATCTGTCGGCGGGGGTATCCGGCATCGTTTCGCGAAAGCCGTCTATCTCGGCAAGGAACGCCGCGCACTTCTCCTTAAGGCCGTGGGGCAGCAGCCCGGGGTCGTCATTGTCACCACGCGCCGTTACAGACGCTTTGAGTAACGCACAGTAAAAATCCGAATCGCGGGAGCCGCACCTTATCGCAGACAGCTCATCCGGTGTAAATCCGTATACAGGGCCGCTAAGCGCGGCCACAAGCGGTATTTCCTGCAGCGGATTATCGATTACGGCCAGAATCGAAAGAACGGCCGATATTTCTATCGTGGAGTAAAACCCCTCCCCACCCGGAAAATCGACCGGGATCCCTACGTCCGTAAGTGCGGCAGCATACTGCCACGCTTTGTCGCGCATCGAGCGGAGGAGTATAACAATATCGGAATACGTTATGTTACGCTCGCCCGAGTCCCCCCCCGGGATAGTATACCCGCCGCTTGTCAGTTCCGCGATGCGCCGTGCGATGTGTTGCGCTTCTATCTGCGTCCCTGCAGGGCTTTCTTCATCCTCATCCCCTTTTTCAATACCGCTCATATCGATGATCTCCAGCGCGGCTGCGGGGCCCCCTGCGGCGTCATCCCTGCCTGCGGCCAGGTGCTCGCGTTCCGTGTAGTCCAGCTCGCCGGAGCCCATTGACATAATCTTGTCAAAAACGAAGTTAGCCGCGTTCAGGATTGTGGCGCGTGAACGGAAGTTCCTTGAAAGAAGTATCTTTGCCCCTACGACGGTTTCGTGCCCTAGGCTCTGTTGTTTCCCATCGCCCTCATCATCGTCCGGGCTTTCGCCACAGTCCCTGTCTTCGGGCGTCATGCCGCCCGCATCTTCGAAGCTTAAGTATTTTTCCAGGAATATCGACGGGTCCGCCAGGCGGAAGCGGTAAATCGATTGCTTGACATCGCCCACCATAAAGATGTTGCCGCCGTTGGATATAGCATTGAAAATACTCTCCTGCACTGCGTTGACATCCTGGTATTCATCAACCATTATCTCTTTGTAGCGCCCCGATAACGATTGCGCAAGCGCTGTTTTCACGCCGGTTTCCTTGTCGATTAAGAGGTTGAGCGCTAGATGCTCAAGGTCGGAAAAATCCACGATTCCCCTGCGGCGTTTCTCCTTCATATAGGCTGAGTCGAAATCCAGCAGCAAATCGATGAGAGCCGTTATTGCCGGGGCAATCGCGCATATATCATCGATATGGTCCGTCGAAGGATACGCGAATACATCCGCGATTTTCCCCATCGCGGCTTTGCATCTGTTGCGCACAGCTTTTTCGTCGTCATACCCGGATATACGATTCGGCTTCACCCGTGAAAAATCAATGGTACTGTGACGTCGGGCCTCGTCCCACCCGCCGTCAAGTGCGCCAAGGAATGCCCTTATATCAACGATTGACGCATCCACGCATCCCCCGTAGGCTTTTTTAAAATCCGGCGTTCCTCTCATGTCGCGCCTTAAGCCTTCAAGCTCGCCGAGCCGGAAGGCGGCTGTGTCGCGCGACTTATCCATGAGATACGCGCCCCAAATTGTCGACGACACGTCTGAAACATCACCGGGTCTCAGTCTTTTCCTCTGCTCTTCCAGCCATGTACCCGGAGATGGGTTGCTCCGCAGCTTCGCATACGTGTCAAGCACGATACCGGCTGTCATTTTGTCGTCCCGCCCGGGCGACGTCATGTTTATTAACTGGCGGAATCCGTCTGCGGCGCCTATGTTCTCATAAGCAGCATCCAGAACGCTTTCCAGGACCTCTGCCTTGATGATATCGCCCTCGCTCTCGTCCGCGACCCGGAAGTCCGGTGCAAGCCCGGCCAAGTCGGCGTTTTCACGCAGTATGTCACCGCAGAATCCGTGGATCGTATCTATGGGTGCGGCGCGGCACAGTATCGATTGACGCCTCAGCTTTTTGTTATCAGGCGCGCCGGCGAGCCTCTCTTGTATCTGATCTTGAATCCTCGTCCGGAGTTCGGCCGCCGCGGCCCGGGTATATGTTATCACGAGGTACTCGCCTATTTCGTTACCATCCTCTATATGGCCCAGTAACCGCTCGACAAGCACCTTGGTTTTCCCGGAACCCGCAGCGGCTGAAACAAGCAGTGTTCCGCCCCTGTACTCCACAGCGGCTTTCTGCTCGGGCGTCAAGTCAAAGCCCACGGCTCACTCCCCTCCCCCCGCGCTAATAATATCCCATACCTCGCCCGATTTTATTCTCCTTGCAAACCGGGGCTTGTCCCCCATTTCTCTGTCAAATCCGCAAATCATATGGTATATGCAGTATTGGCAGGCATTTTCATTAGCGTTTTTATAGTAAGGTCTGCGATCGATGGTCCCGTCCCGTATCTCCGATTCAGCGCTGCGCAGCATCCGATCCACATACCCGGACAATTGCCCGATCTGCTCCCTGCTGACCAGGCTGTCGCCGACTGTTTCGCCGTTTTTTGAGCGCTTGACAGGCAGGTATTTTTTCACGTCGCCGTTCTCCATCGCCTCTATTACCACAGGCTCCGACAGTACAAGGCCATCCCGGCGCAGTTGCCTCGCCCTGAGATCTGCAACCTCTTCGTCTGAAGCGTTTCTTGGCGCCTTGACAATCTTATCCCGCGCAGGTACATATAGCACGCCGGCGGGCACGGTATTCTCGCCGTAACGGGAGCTGCCACTTTTTGACAGCGCGAAAAGGTATATGAGCATCTGCATATTCCTGCCGTATAAGACGTCCGACAGATTGAATGATTTCGCTCCGGTTTTATAGTCAATGACGCGCAGGTAAAGCGTTCCGCCGCTTTTCCATCCGTCTACCCTGTCAACGAAACCGCGGAGATTCGGGAGATTCTGCCCCTCCCCGCCCCCGGCAATCATCTTTGAAAAATCCAGCTCGAAATCTAGCGGTTCAAAATCCGACCTTTTTATCTCGCTTAGCGTATCATCCACGATACGCATCACGTCCGCCTCATTTCGGCGGAAGAGATAAGCAGTTCTCGCGCTTGCGTATTCAAACCCATACAAGGCATCGTTCACATAGTTTTCGATGTAACGTGACGTCAACGCTCTGCAAATCTCTGCGTCCGCCGCTTTGAAACCTGTTGTGTTCTTGATCTCCCGCGATACGTTTTCAAGAACATAATGCACGAAAAGCCCGGCAGTCGGAGCGTCAAAAACCGCCGGGATACGGGGATTGAGCCCCAAGCCATTTGCCAGGAAGTATGAGTATGGGCACGAATAGTATCTATCGACGCTTGTCGCGGATAAAAGCAAATCCGACCCATACAGGTTTTTTGCCGCATCCGGCGCTAATACCGGGCCCGCCTCGTGCATGGACGCGCCCGCCGCGCACTCTTGTCCCCTGGATCCGTCAAGCGACGAAAAGAAGTACTCCCTTGCCGCATAAGCCATCGCGCTATTGTTCGTCCTCCCCGCCAGCATCGCAAGTTCAAAACATGGCGCTTCAGCCGCTGTCATATACTCCTCTTCGCCAAGGCTGAGATCTTCGATGCCAAACATCGCGCGGATCCTTTTTATTATAAATGACGGGCGCCCGCCCTCCGCAGCAGGATATGAGATAACCAGCTCACGCGCAGGCAGGGTAAGCGTCAGGTAGAGCATGTTCATTTCCCTGTTGAGCCGCTCCTCCAGCCCGTACTGCGTACCCGCGCCAAGCTTTTCCATATCAGCGCGCTCATTGTCCGACAGCGCCCCGCAGCATTTTGACAGCATAGGTATATTCTCATCAGAGGCGCCAAGCAGTATCAGGCACTTCAGTTCGCGTCTCCTGCTCATGGCCATTCCGCCGAGCGCCGTCCTGTCAATCGACACTGGTATGACCCCAACGTCGTATTGCGACATAGTCAGCGCGAACAGTTTACAGAATTCCGCCGCGCCGAGCATCTGCGCCCCAATGATGCTGTGCATCTGCTCCATTGCGTTCACTATGGCGTCAAACAACTGGACGTACTCCCCGGCTAGCCGCGTGTCGCCGCGCATATCAAGCTGTTCCGCTTTTTCCTTGAGTCGTCTGGGGAACTCAATGCTTTCCATATAATCGTATAGCGCCCGCAGACTATCGCTCCCCGTCTTTATCCCCCGTATCCCATCGTGCAAGCCGGTTAATGGTTTGACAATACGCAGGCGCAAACTGTTGATTCGCCCCAGCGCTGCGTCATCCCCCTTGGCGCCGTATCCTCCGGGGGGCAGAGTCCATTCGCGCTGCCACATGGTCCCGCGGACGCCCCATTTTATTGCATAGTTTTCCAACTCGGCGAGATCGTCGGCGTCGACGCCTAAAAACCCGGTCTTAATATACTTGAGGATTGACGCGAGCCCCCATCCTGTGGTCACGATCTCCAGGGCGGTGCATATTAGCGCCACGGGCGATTTGCCAAGGATATCCGTTCTTCCGCTTGAGAAGTATGGTATGCCGTATTTCTCAAAAACAGCTTCGCAAATCGGTCCGTACTCCTCCCAGTTACGCGACATGACGGCGATATCGCGCCACCTGTACCCGGATCTTATGAGTTCCCACACCCTGGATGCAGCGTACTCGCACTCCGTATACCGCGACGGCGCAGGATATACCGTTATCGCACGGCACTGCCCCGGGTACTTTGTCAAATCGTTCGAGAAAAGATGCTCATCCAAGAAGGCAAGTTCAGGGGCTTTTTGCGTATGCCTATCCAAGCTCACTATGCTGGTTTTGACCCCGTACTCCCCGGCGCTCCTGAGCAACCGTTTAGCAGTCTTTCCCGGAGTCTCAAATATCCCGCCATCCAAGTCAAACCCCCTGCTATCCGCAGCCCGGGTCCCCGCATTGTCTATGACGCCCGGGTCGCAGGTCAGACAAACGGTCACATCCGCTTTGTTTCTCAAAAGCTCTTCGATGATGAGCAGCTCCTGCTCCGTAAAGTCGCTGAAGCCGTCAAAATGAAAACTTCCTGTAACGCAAAGCGGGCTGTCGCCGATGACTTCCGTCAGCAGCTTCAGCCTGTCCGACTTGTCCCCCCCATGGGAGCATAGCAACGCGTTATACGCGTCGAAGATGAGCGCAAGGTCGCGCAGCTTGCCGGATAGCGGGTCGCGCGCTTGCTCCGCCGCCCTGCCTAGTATTTCGGGGCTGATTTTGTTGTTCTTGAACTCCTCGGCGGTGTCGAGCAGCAGCTTTACAAGTTCAATTCTGCCCCCCCTCGCGCCAAAGATACTGAGTTTATGCGCGACCGACTCAAACGCGCTGTGCATCATCAGCACCAACCCGCCTGCGTCCGGCGGGGCCGCCACTACTCTTCCAACCCCGGAAAACACCAACCGGCAAAGGCCGGTGAAGCTCAGGACCTCACCAAACAGCGACAGCTTGTCGCCGCAAATGTCGCAAAGCTTCCTTTCCGCGTCGTGCGAATACTGCTCCGGTACAATGAGTACAGCGCCTGCTTCGCCGGCGTCTATCCTTTGCTTGATTTTCTCCATTACCGCTATGGTTTTCCCTGTCCCCGCGCGGCCCAGTATCAACGTCAGCAATGGCGTTTCCCCCATGCCTTAACAAACCCCGCGCGACCATGGCCGCGCGGGGTTTTCCTCTGACTAAATCACCCGCTGGTAATAATCAAGTCATAACTACCCCAACCACCGTAGCACGCTGCAACAATTATATACACCGTATCGGCTTCCAGCATATATGCCAGACGCGCGTTAGCGTCTTCCCCGCCGTCGTCATCATACGCTATTAGCTCACCATATATATTATACAGGCGCAGTAACGGGTCGGCTTCGTTATGGGTCGTCTCGAAAACCCATTCCCCGCTTCGTTCCGGCCTTATATAGTATGCAATCTGGTAATCAATGACCAGCGTTACGCTCCCCAAGTTATAAAATCCCACAGGCACCACACTCAGAATGTAGACTGCGTGACTCTCGTTTCCATAGTTTCCGGCTTCGATGGTATATGACTCACCGGCTTCAAGGTAAACTACGATGAAAGAGTTATAACCGGGACCACCGTCGTCGTCGCTCAAATCCACGCTGTAATCAGAGTTGTAAATAGACAGGATAGGATCGCAAGTGCCATTATCCGACGTATACAGGGACCAAATCGTCGACTCATTCGGTGTGAAAGTGAGTACTGAAGGTCCGACAATCATCACTTCCCCGCCATTGCCTGTTAACTCCCCGCCGCTTTGTATGAAAACTACGTTGAGGGTAAGGCGACCGCCATAGTTAGAATAATAGGTCGACTTAATTACGTACGTTTCCCCCGCGACTAACCCGATGTTGATCAGCGAATTATATTCGTCCCCGCCATCGTCGTCATATGCTAACTGTTTGTTGCTTGCATCGAACAGAAACAATATCGGGTCGCAGTCTTGGTTGTCAGATGTGAAGATTTGCCAGAGGCCTGTCTGATTCGGGGTAAATGCGAACCACGACGGTGAATCCACTACTACGGAGCCTCCGTTGTCCGACATCGTCTGTGCCGGTGATACGGTCAAAGTGTAACCTCCGCCAAGCGATCCATAAAACTGCGCTGATATGCCGTAGGTCTCGCCCTGGTTCAGAAACACACCCATTGCCGAGTTGCTGCCTACCCCGCCATCATCATCGTACGCAACCTGATTCCCGGCTGAATCATATAAGTACAAGACAGGGTCACAGTCTATGTTGTCCGTAGTTTCGATTACATAGACGCCGCTTCGATTTGGTCTGTATTCCACAACTGTTACCCCAGTGATGTTAAATGTCGTAGCATTACCGGAGGTATCACCCGGCCCTGCGGGCGGATTGTCTGTCGGAGCCGGCGCTGTCGTGGTGGGTGACGTTCCGGCGCCTGTGTTACCACTGTCACCTTCGTTCTCGCGGCGATCTTCATCCTCATCGTTGTCCCCCCTGCCCGGGCGATCACGATCCCTGTCCTGCCCACCCTCGCCTGAAATCGATGAGCCTCCATTATCCGGGAATGACGGGATAATATCAATGACATTAAAGAGCTCCAACAAGAAGAGCACCAGTACCACGACTACGACGGCAGCAACCGGAATTAGAATCATCAGCAGTTTTTTCTTATTACCCTTGCCTGTCGGCGGCGGCGTTGCGCCTCCTTGATATGGCATACCTTGACCAGCCGGATAGCCCGTTTCCTGTGGTGTGGCGCCGTATGGGGTTTGATATCCGGGAGGAGCGTATGGTGGCGCCTGTGGCGCTGCTGCCTGCGGCGGCTGCTCGTATGCCGGCGGCGCATACGCCGGCTCTTGCGGCGCTGCTGCCTGCGGCGGTTGCTCGTACACCGGCGGCGCATACGCCGGCTCTTGCGGCGCTGGCGCCTGCGGAGGCTGCTCGTACACCGGCGGCGCATATACAGGTTCTTGCGGCGCTGCCGCCTGCGGAGGCTGCTCGTACACCGGCGGCGCATACGCCGGCTCTTGCGGCGGTGGCGCCTGCGGTGGCTGCTCGTATACCGGCGGCGCATATACAGGCTCTTGCGGCGGTGGCGCCTGCGGCGGCTGCTCGTACACCGGCGGCGCATATACAGGCTCTTGCGGCGGTGGCGCCTGCGGCGGCTGCTCGTATACCGGCGGCGCATATACAGGCTCTTGCGGTGGTGGCGCCTGCGGCGGCTGCTCGTATACCGGTGCGGAACTCACAGGCTGGCTTTCGCCACACATGTTGCAGAATCGCGCCCCCTCTTCGAGCTGCGCTCCACATTTGATGCAATTCATTATTAAGTCCACCTCTGTAAATGATATGTAGGTTATTGGTCATGTCTCCAGGTTGCCATTGTAGCATAAGGTCTGTCCCAAAGCAAGCAATCCGGGTGAAATGTGGAAAATCAAGTCTATTTCGTAGTTACACTTTTCCTTCGTGGAAGCAGGTAAACATCCGCTTTTCTTCCGGGATTGGAGGCTCCCCCCCTGCCTTCAGGCATTTAATCAACCAAGCCATATTGGCGCCTAAAGTCCGCATTATCTGCAGCCCCTCTAGGTCGCGCCGCACATGATCCGGGGTGAACCCATGCACTGCGTTCCAGTACTGTGATGAAACCACAGGCATCTGCGCAATCGTAAAATACTTGTTCAACCTGTCGAACGCAGCCGACGCCCCGCCTCGGCGGCAATTGACGACACAAGCTGCAGGCTTATGGGCAAACATCCCCACATGGGAGTAAAACACCCTGTCAAGCAAGGCGCACAGAGCCCCGTTCGGCCCTGCGAAATATACCGGCGAACCAATGACGACGCCATCAGCAACCGCTATTTTCGAGGCAAGCTCATTGCATAAATCGTCCTTGATCACACAGATTTTTGTCTTCCTGCATCCCCCACAGCCCGTGCATCCATACACAGGATTGGTTCCAATGTGAAAAAACTCCGTCTCGACGCCATTCGCCATAAGCGAGGACCCGACTTCGCTAAGAGCGGTGAATATGCATCCTTCCTTATTCGGGCTTCCGTTTACTAATAGAACTCCCATAACCAAACCTCCTTGATTACTTAATCAACACCAGTTTACTTGATCAACATCCGTTTGCCGGCCCTTCCAATCTTCCCGATAGTGAGCTTCCTGATATCAGTGACTGAAACGAACAACTGCTCGTGCCCTTTGAGAAGCCCCATAGTCACGGGAATGTCCTTCCGCTGCACTTTCATCTGTATAGATAGCTTCTTACCTTCCAGCCCTTCGCAAAGAAAGGTCGTCACACCATAGCCTTGCCCCCGGAAATCATTTGCTAGCTGTATCGCCTCATCATGCTCCGCGATAATCTCTATCTGCGACAGACCGAACGCAAGTTTGTCTTCAATCACAATGCCAAGGAAAATCCCGGCAACGAACGCCACTCCATAAACTACAGCCCGCAGCGGATCCTCCCTCAGACCAAGAAGCACGGTACTCGTGACAATAATCCACAGCGTAACCTCAACCGCCGCAAGTATACTCGTAACAATCCTATTACCCCTTGCAGTGAGGACCACGCGTACGGTCGTAATCGCCACTTCCAAAAGTTTAGCCAAAAAAATCCCGACATAAATCATCCAAACGCTATTCATATAATTATGACTCCATTTCCCAAATCTTCCCAACCGGTTCGGTCAGAAAACACTCCTTAAACCTTTCACTCAATCCCCGATGTGCTTCTATCGCCCCAACCTCATTGTCAAATAGTCCGAACACAGCCGGGCCAGATCCGGTCATAACCACCCCAAGCGCGCCATAATCGAGCATTGCAGATTTAATATCAGCTACATCAGTCGAACCTTTTGGCAAAACATCCTCGAAAACATTATACATCCTCCGCGCGACGCCTGCCAAATCCCCATTATTTAGAGCTGCGATAATCCCCTTCGTATCAGGCCTTGAGGATATCTTCTCGCATACGATGCGCTTGAACAACTCAGGCGTAGAGAACGAAAAATGAGGTTTGCATATCACTATATGGCACCCGGGCAGCCCCGGGAGGCTTTTCAGTTTCTCACCCCTGCCTTCAGCCAGGGAAGTCCCCCCCGCGACGCAGAACGGGACGTCCGACCCAATCGTCAAGCCAATCTCCTCAAGCTGCCCCATGCTGAGTCCGGTTTCAAACATGTCATTAAGAGTCCGGAGGATGCACGCCCCATCGGAACTCCCCCCGCCAAGGCCGGCCCCGACAGGAATCCTCTTTTCGATTTCAATGCTCGTCCGGACCCCTGAAATCCCGGTGTGCCGGTAAAACGCCAAAGCGGCTTTAGCCGCGATGTTTCTCTCATCCCCCGGGAGATATGGCAACCCGGGCTTTACCCTGACGCCCTCCCCGGGGACGCATTCGACCGATATCTCGTCGCAAAGCCGGACTGTTTGCATCACCATCTTCATATTGTGGTATCCATCAGGCATTCTTGAGACAATGTCCAACGATATATTCAGTTTGGCATAAGCCAACGCGGTACTAGCTTTCTTCAAACAGCATCTCCATCAAATCTGTCCCTGCCCTGACGCACCCGCCAAGAGCCGCGTCGTCCTCGCAAAAAGACAAGCCGGATTTCCTGTCCACGCGACTATCGTAAAGGACGTATGGCACAGGGCCGCCACCATGCGACTTTGACGCCGTCAAGGTCTTATGGTCGGATAAAACAAGCATCCGAAAATCCATACCCCCCCTGCGGAGCCGGTCTGCGATGGGTGCAACCACCCTGCTGTCGATCCACTCTATTGCCTGCAACTTCCCTTTTGTGTCGCCATCATGCGTGCACTCGTCAGGAGCTTCAATGTGGACAGCGGCAAAATCGCGGGATTCTAGAATCCCCAGTACTGCATCGACCTTCCCTTCGTAGTTGGTGTCAAGCTCTCCGGTAGCGCCTTCGACAAGAGCCACATCAAGTCCGATAAGTACGCCTATCCCCTGACAGAGCGGTACTGCCGATACTATCCCGCCGGTCTTTCCATACCTTTCTGTAAAGCCGGGCAACTCCGCGGCGGTCCCCTCCGCCCAGAACCATATCCCATTAGCGGGGAGCTTCCCTTCCTTGCGCCGCTGAGCATTATACGGATGGTCTTCCAAAATCCCATGCGCCAACCTCATAAGCTTGCCGAGTACTGCCGCGTTATCGCAACCGGAAGGCATATACATACCCAAAGGCTCGCCAAGATGATCGTGAGGAGGAATCAGCCTGATCCCTTTGATACTTTGCGCTTTTTGCACCACGACATGCCGGAAGGACGAACTAGGATAGATGGTTACTCCTGCTTCTTCCGCCGCCTGCTTGAAAGGCAAAGTTTCGAACAGCCAGGTAATAATCGCGTCCGACACGGCCCCATCAATCGATCCCGCAGAGTGGGAAACTATCTTTTTTTCATCGAACGCCATGTCTCCGTCCTCGAAAGTCACCATATTACAGCGGTAAGCGACGTCTCCGGGAGAGAGTCTAACGCCCATAGCCGCAGCTTCAAGCGGCGCCCGCCCGAAAAAGCACTTCTCAGGGTCGCAACCAAAAATCGACAGGATAGCGACGTCGCTCCCGGCCGGCATCCCCTCCGGTATCGTCAGGGCGCTGCCAAGCACCCCGGCAGACGCAAGCATGTCCATACCCGGCGTCTTTGCGTATTGCAGCGGCGTCCTCATTCCAAGCGAAAGTACAGGGTCGTCCGCCATCCCGTCGCCAATCACCAGAATATACTTCATCAACACCTCCGTTTTATGTGGTAGCACAGGAGTAATCATACCATGTTCAAGCTTTTTAGGCAACATGCCCATTTCAAACACGGCAAATAAAACCGACTAAACACTTGGAAACAAACCGCAAATCGTGTATACTGTCGGTCAGATTGCAACAACTGACGGGTCACACCCCGTAAGTTCAGCTTGTACGCCGAACCTGAGTGAAACCCCGGCTACCCGTGAACAGTTACATCTGATTACAATCCCAAAAGGCGATTATATGGATAAGCTCAACAGCAATAAAATAAGAGTACGCACACCCTCAACGCTCAGACGGATACCCGGGACGATATCCGGCCTAAGGCAGAACCCGGTATTCAATTATATAGTTCTGGCCCTTCTCGCAATTATGACCGGGTTAACCTCACTACTACTCGGGTCGGCAATCTTTGGAGTACCGCTGTTTAAATCATATTTCGGATCGTTCATGGTCATCATGCTAAACCTCCTGCCGCCAGTATTACTCGTTTTCCTTGTATACTTCGTCAGCGGACGTGCATGGATTGCTTTCACGTTCCCGTCGCTACTGGTTACCATAATCTCGTTAGTCCACTTTTTCAAGGTGCAAATACTCGGCGACCCCCTTTCCATCACTGATATCCTGCTGACATTCGAAGCTACCAACGTTGTGGGCGCCTACTCGTTGGTCATAAACTGGAAGATATATGTTGCGGTCGCAGCGTTCGTATGTGGGGTATTGATATCAATCTTCATGCTAAAGTACAAGCTGAGAAAACCCCCGTTACGTATAATCGGATCCGCTTCTGTCATGGTCGTGTTTGCAGCGCTTTACTTGTTTGTTTACACAGACGCAGGTTTATACGAGCGCACGACGAGCGACACGAGTATCAAAAATTGGATGCCAATCCGAAACTACACCGCGAGGGGTTTCATTTACCCTTTTATCCATGGGGTAAGGGGCAATCTGGAGGACCTGGCGGGCCGTTACCCTGAATGGTACGACGAACAGCAGGCCCGTGAGTGTTTTGAGTCCCTGACCTCAGCGGAAATCCCACCGGATAAGAAAGTCAATGTAATAGTGCTGATGCTCGAGGCGTACGCGGACCTCTCCTTGTTCGAAGCCCTCGATTTTACGGAGGATGTTTACGGCCCTCTGCACCGGCTCCAGGAGCAGTCTGTATCCGGCACAGTGTTTGCCAATGTCTTCGCAGGTATGACAATAGATACCGAACGCTTATTCCTTACCGGCAACACAATGCTCACGAACTACAGCTCACCGACGAACTCATACGTGAGTTATCTGAGTAGCCAGGGTTACCTCACTGAGGGCCTGCACTCGGGTGATGAGTGGTTTTACGACAGGCAATCGGTTAACGCAAACCTTGGCTTTGAAAGATATTTCTTTCTTGAAGACTTTGAGGGCGGCAACCGCAGCGACTCATTCTTCATCCCCCAGGTCCTCTCTATGTATAGATCGCGCGACGCAAGTATCCCATACTTTAGTTTCAACCTTTCGTACCAAAACCACGGCGCTTACACAAGCACCTGGACGCAGGAGCCATACGTCATTGCCCGCGGCGATTTGTCAGATGAGTCGTACAACATACTCAATAATTATCTTTCAGGTGTATTTGACACAGGAAAACGGGTTGAAGGTTTCATCGAAGCGCTTCGCTCCGATAACGAGCCTGTAGTCGTGTTGTTTTTTGGCGATCATATGCCGTGGCTTGGCAATGCAAACACCGTGTATCACGAGCTTGGGATCAACATAGATATGAGCACGGATGAAGGGATATATAATTACTACTCGACGCCATATGTCATATGGGCGAACGATGTGGCAAAACAAGTGCTTGGGAACGCTTTCACCGGTAATGGCGGGACCTTATCTCCGGGCTTCCTTATGGGTGAGCTCTTCGACTTGTGCTCATGGGAAGGCGACGGCTATATGCAAGCTTTGCGGGGACTCCGGCCGCAAGTCGATATCATCAGCACTCCCACCGGTTTGTTCCGGGAAAACGGCGTACTGACGCCGCACCTGTCGCCCTCCGGAGAGGAAGCGCTAAGAAGGTTAAAAATGATAGAGCTTTACAGATTGAACAACTATATGTATTGATGCTGATTGATTCACAAAACCTGCGCAACACTACCCATTATCACTTATGCAAGGCTCCGCAACGAATCGACTTGAAGTTATGCAACTCTGCCCGATATATAGCGATGCAACTCTGCCCGATATGCGTTGACAAACAGTTTTCTTTTTGCTAGAATTGGCGCGATGTGAGCTTGCATCTCAACCGGGAGCGCACGTTGGAAAGTGAATGCCCTAACTTTTCAGGGCATCCGAATAGCAGTCAAAATTGAATAAAGTCAACAAAAATGCGGGGGCATAGCTCAGCTGGGAGAGCGCTTGAATGGCATTCAAGAGGTCAGGGGTTCGATCCCCCTTGTCTCCACCAATCACCAAAGCCTTGAAAACACTGCGTTTTCAGGGCTTTGATATCCTCTCTGTCTAATCGACGATGGCAACGCTTTGTACGCCGCTCTCTGCGGCAGTTGCTTAACTGCAACCGCGCTGCCCGCTGTGACGCTGCCCCAGACCCCGTGATCGACGCCACGTTGCGTCGTCGGCTGCGCGGCCTCGCCGCTATTTTATTGAACAACTCTAGTGTTAAATTGGGCGGGGATTTTGATATAATCGTTCAAGTCGAAAGGCAGTGTTTCGATCGAAGAAATCTAATCCACCATATATTTTCTCGAGATCCACGATGAAGCCCTTAAATGGGGCCTCATACATAATCAAAAAACAATAGCGTCAAAGATCGTAACGTTTCAAATTATAGATTAGTAAGATACCTCTCAATGATTAACGCGGCGGCTTCCTCAACATGATAATCGTTTTGATCTGTAGAAACCATGTTGTTGATGTCGGTCAGGAATTTCGCATCGAGTATTTTCTTTTCAAGATTCTCGATGGCTTTCTTAGCTGAATAACCTTCGGGGCGGTATGTAGAAAACGCCTGACAAGTTAATCCTGGATCAATACCAATCACGTTGGTCAAGAGCCAGAGATCGAACAAATCACGTCCCTTTGAACGCTGATACAAAGCCCTTAACTTTGTCGCCGCCATTTCTTCATTTTGAAACATTTTGACTAATGCCGTGCCGGTAAACCATTTTGTGCGAATGTCGTGGCCGATTTTTGTGAGCGGTAATGCTGGAGAGCGCTCGAAGGTATTGATCTCAATCTTTACTCTTAAGTCGTAACCTGTCTGCGCCTTGCCATGCCAATACACTTTTGGGAACTGCCCCATCTTGGTTTTTACAGTAAATCCGGTTTGCTTGCCGAGTTCGGTTAACGCTTTCATGATATCGCCTATGCCTCCAGCGCTCGAACGGACAAAATCCAAGTCTTCGCTATATCGGCGCGGCTGCTGCAGGATCAACTTATGCAAAGCGGTACCGCCGCGAAAAATCAATTCTTCGGCGAGCATACCATTATTGTATATGTCTATGATCGCTTTAGACAGTAACAAATCCTGCTCAATCTGCTCCCTCGATGGCCACGGGTGTGAAACGCCCCATGCTGTTATTGTATCATATGGAATCATACGTCCGGCGACACCTCCCGGTTGACTTTGATATTCCATTCCGTATTAATCGTGCCACCAGGCTCCGATTGCGGATCGAGCAGCGAAGAAGTAGTACTACGTCTTGCACAAGCTTTCTTAAGCGGCGCCAACCCGGAAAACTCAGTAAAATTCTCCATGAGATAACCAAGCCTACGCGCTGCAGTGACCGGATAATGTACAGCGAGTGCTGCAATGACTTCGACGTCCGGCTCAGAAACTTCGCAGAGTTCAATAACCAGATTCGTGGCATTGTCAATTCCGCCGACGATACCAATATCGTTAGCGATATCCAGCAATGTGGTCTCCCTGCTTGAAACCGGAACCATGCCGCTTTTTGTTTCTGTCTGTACCAACGACACTTGACAGATGTGTTCCCGATGATAGAATTGGAAGCGCGACGATAGTACCGATTCGCGCAATAGCGGAGGCGATAGACGCACAGGTAAAATGGGAAGAGGGCACAAGAACTGTGTCCATCACAAGGGGCGATACCGTGATCATTTTGCCAATTGGCAGCACATCTCCGACTGTAAACGGGCAAATTGTTGAGATCGATCAACCGGCTACCATCGTGAGCGCAAGGACTCTCGTGCCTCTGCGCTTTATCGCCGAAGCGTTCGACATGGACGTCCGCTGGGACGGCAGCGCAAAGACAGTTACCATAAACGGAAGTATTGGGCTGCCTTCGAAAAAACTTGAGTAATGATGATATAGCTGCCGAGCTTTTCTTATCAGAAGATACGGTGAGAAAGTATGTGCGCAATCTTATGAAAAAGATTCCTATAGAAAAAAGAGCAACATTACCGAATGGGACTGAGCGTTCCGCCAACTCAACCCCGGGAAACGCATTTTGATTAGCGGGAATTAATAGTCCCCATAATGGGGACTATTAATTCCCGGACAAAATGTGACAAAATGTCCGCCGGATTTCAGTAAAACGGACGATTCATGACAGAATGCCCCCTTACACAAAAATGAATACTCAAAAGTGAACTGAGAACCTTAAAACCTCCGGCTTTGTCATACCGAGATTGCCGGAATTGATAATCCGCCCATGACAAAAAGCCCGCTCACGCAAGCCCGCTCACCAGACAGCGCTATTGTCTCTCGGATAGAATTATGATATAATGATAGCTGCGCAATCATTATATCACGCGCATCCGCCGTCTCCGACGGCGTGCGCTGATTAAATCAAGGCCCGGCTCGCGGAGCGAGCCGATGGCCGTTATATCATAATTTGCTATGCAAATTATGATATAATGATTGCTGCGCAATCATTATATCACGCGCATGTGCCGTCTCCGACGGCACGCGCTGATTTAAATCAAGGCCCGGCTCCCCGGGCGGGGCGGCGGGCGCGTTTATATAAATTTTTTTTGGAAAATATAA
>Ga0082212_10003763_pt1 | contig 21358 bp, 15 predicted proteins | sample TergutNt197P3_FD_71548 | JGI IMG/M metagenome (GOLD analysis project Ga0082212, IMG submission 71548) | Neocapritermes taracua P3 segment gut microbial communities from Petit-Saut dam, French Guiana - Nt197 P3 | ecosystem: Host-associated > Arthropoda: Insects > Digestive system > Gut ... | reverse complement strand
GCGACTCCTCGCTGCTCTATTACGACAACGCTTTAAAACTTATCGAGGGCAAAGGCTACTACCGTTCCGAATCGGAACTTTATCGAAGTAAAGGGACGCTTTATGGTCGGTTATTCTTTTATGAAACAGCGATTGAGTATCAACTCAAAGCGTTAGAAATGAACGAAAAAGAGATGGAAATCCATAAGGATGACAAGGATGTATATGACCAGACTGTAGGAAACAAACTGACTATTTTAAACAGCATTGGAATTATTTATAACAATCAGTTGAATTATACCAAAAGTTTAGAATTTTTCCTGCGTGCAAAAAAGGTGATAGATGATCACCCGACTATGGCGTTCGGTCGCTTTGGAAGTACCCTTTACGCCAATATCGCGTTTGGTTATTTGAATAAAAACGACCCTGATCAGGCGTTTCCCTACATAGAAAAGGCATACCAGATGGCCATAGATGCAAAAGCGCCTCAAGCCATATTCTCCGCATTACTCCGTTATTCAAGGTATTATATTATCCGCGAGGAGTATCCAACAGCATTGCGTTATGCCAAAGAAGCGTTACAGGTTGCCGAGGGAATTGGCTTTGCCGAACTGATCAATAGGATCGAGTTAGAAATAATGGAAATATCCTACTATTTAAAAGATTATACCTCTGCTTTTGCATACGGAGAACGCCTGCTACAGCGCATACCGGAAGAGAATTTGAGGGATTTAAGGCGAGTCTATTCTGTGTTGACAAGGCTGTATGCTTTAACAGGCGACCAAAAGAGTGCAAACAAATATTGGGAAAAAGAGAACGAAATGGTGGGGAAAATGACCGATAGAGATATGCAGAACGCCCTTCAGGAGAAAGAGATAAAATACGATGTGCAACAAAAGGAGTTGGAAATCACCCGCAAACAGGCAACGATTGATCGGCAGCAAAAGCGACAATTCATCTTTATTGGAGGATTGATTGCTGCAGGATTGCTGCTGTTGTTGTCCACGGCTCTTGTGGTGCAGCGCAACCGCCGCAACCGCATACTGGTCGAAACCAACGCCCTTAAAGACAAATTCTTCAGCATTATCTCGCACGACCTGAAAAATCCCGCCATCTCTCAACGCGCCGCCCTTCAGACCCTGCTCGATAATGTGGGGCAATGGGATACCCAAGCACTCCGCCAATACTACAAGGGTTTGCTTACCGCAGCCGACCATCAGGTGGATTTGCTCTACAACCTGCTTCACTGGGCGCACGTGCAAACGGGACGAATGCCCTACTCCCCCTCTACGTTTGACCTCTCCGCCAGCCTCAAAACCGACCTTGCCCTGCTGCAATATATGGCAGACGTCAAAAACATTCGCCTGAACATCCAATTGCCCCAACACGCACTTGTTACCGGCGACAGCGACATGCTCGTTACCGTGGTGCGCAACATCGTTACCAATGCCCTCAAATTCACCCCTGACGGCGGCTATGTAACGCTGGCGGTTACACCAAGCATAGACGAGGCGCGGTCGCTGAACGAAGCCGAAGGGCGCGGCAGCACTACCGAAAGTACAAAATACACCGTCTCCATCACCGACACCGGCACAGGGATGAGCGCAGAACAGATGCAAAACCTCTTCCGCAACGACCGCGCATCATCGCTTACCGGAGTTTCCGGCAGACAGAGGAGAGGGTTAGGCTTGGTTATCAGCAGGGAATTTCTTGAAAAACACGGCAGCGTCCTGCACGTAGAGAGCCAAGAGGGAGCGGGAAGCCGGTTTTGGTTTGAGGTGTAATAAATCTCGTTTCAATATATTCCCGTATAAACATTTACGGCAATGCCTGTGATACAGGTGTCGTCGTATTTGTCGCCCGGATAGATTTCCCGGATTACAAACTTCAAGTCCGTTTGGTAAATGGGCGACTTAGGGATTTCGTACTTCCAAAGTATGGAGGAGGGCGGAATATTGGGGAATGCCTCTTTTTCGGAGAGGTTGATGAGTTTGCCCGATTGGGAAGGGTATATTGCGCCAACTTCTTCTAAGTTGAAAATTTGAGGGTTAATAACGTCTTCGAGCGCCAAATCGCACAAATATTCATTGCCGACGTACAGGCTCAGGGTCTTTACGCGGGAGTTGTTTTTCCATGTGGCGGCATCCTTGGCGTAGCCGTTTACAATCATCAGCTGGGTAAAGCAAATGCGATTGTCATTCCCAGCATATTCCCCTTTTGTGCGGATGCTCATGGTAACCCATTCGCCTATACCATAGCCTGCCACCCCTTCGCACCATACGGTACGGCGGTCTCCTCCCATAAGTTGGTCGTCTATTTGTACCGTATTGGTCAGGTTGTCCGCTCCATAAGTGTTGCCTGATGAGGAGGACAAAGAAGAACTTGCTGTAAAATGCTCCTCATAGTGCCAAAAACCATCCCATTGTGAATCGCCACCGCCGGCATACGTCCTAAAATGATAATATCGACCGTTGGGGTTGGATAGAAACAGATAGGTTCCGTCAAAGTCGGGGTCTGAAGCGCTTGCCTCATCTTCCGAAACAGGGGTAGAAAAGGTTGCCTCGGCGGTTGTACAGGGGCGGAGGGGCTTAGAATAAGTGCCATCTTCCGAAACCCATAATGTTGCCGAGCCTGAGATTTCCGTTTCACTATGGATATAAATATCTAATTCATATACTTTTGTCTCTTTTTTTAACGCTCTCATATCATTCCCCTTTTTTAGCATCAGGCGAAACATCAATCCTGCCTCCTTTCCGTCCGGATTCAAACAAGTGATAAAGATATTGTCGTTGTTGTCCAAACCTTCAAATCTTTTCGTCTCCTCCAACAACATGAAATTGTATCGCGAAACATCGCCCTCAACGGTCATGGTACTATTTGGATAGGCATCCATCAACTCTTCAAGGGTTGACCCTACGCCCATATTGTTGGCGGTACGGTACAAGGGGTTGCTGATGTAGATCCTTTCCTCCTCATTGTTACGGTTCAAAACGGAGTTGCCAGCCCTAACGCCCGGAACAAGCAATAAAGAGTCGGGAACAGGTCGGCTCCCCGATTGCGATTGAGCCTGCCCGCAAGACGATGCCAAAATCACTAGGGCGGCGGTTGTAATAAAAAGTCTCTTCTTCATTTTATAAATTACTGTATATATGTTATTTATCTCTCTCGTTGCGCCACTCTTCCAAACTCAATACGCAGTCTGAGACTACGTCATAAACTTTGATTTGGTAAACCGGATCCACATAGACGTAAAACCAGAAAGTTGTTGCAAATTGATCCCCCCTATTACTGCCTCCTCTAACGGTATAATAGGGTTCCGAATCGGAAGGGAGGTTTTCTACCATGACGGCAGCGCGGGGAAACTGCATTTCGGGCAGCGCCAAAATATCGTTGGTGATTTGGCTGATTATCGGGTCTTGAGGTTCGTCCATCCAAGCGTGTTCGATCTCCTCTTCCAACTTCTTGATGATGCCAATATTGATGCGCTCAATCTCCGTAAGCTTGCCCGAAACATCGCTCGATTGAGGGACGTACCACTCCTGATCAGCAAAATAAGCGCCAATTTCGTCATTGAACTGATACCCATAACGGGCAAGAATTTCGTTGCGCGTGATTTCAAGGTTTTTATGATATAAAGTATTGGCGTATATGCCTCCGCCTGCATACACATAGAGTTCGGCGGAGGTCATCAACTGCATGGAGGCCAACGGAAAAACGCCGGGCGGCATTCCCGACTTCTTTTCGTCTATACGCGAAAGAAAAAGAGTCGATTTGTTTTCGTCTTCTACCATATAAAAATCCTCCTCTTCGGGCAACGTCATCGGGATAAGTATTAGCCCTTCTATTGAGCGAGCCGCCCAGTACGCATCGCCATTGCTAAAACAGAGTATTGGCACGGGGGAGTCTCCATACTCTTTAAAAAAGGTAAAGGAGGTTTCGCCCACAGAGAAAAATCCCGTAACGGACGATTTTTTGGCGTTGAAGGTTATGGTTTGGTTGCTGCCTTCACGCAAATATTTGCCTGCAAGGAGGTAGTTGAAAAAGTTTGCTACATAGAGGTTGGGCAGGTTGCCATCGTATTTTCGCAAGAGATTGGTTACCTCTCCGGTCATGCGGTTTTTAAACATCAGGAGGGTGTCGCGGTTGATGACGCGGTATTCGACTACCTCTCCAAATTCGTCATCCACCCTCATATTGCCCTCTTCGTCTATCAAAATCTCTATGGAATATCCCCCTTCGTGCGTGGCGCCGCCACAAAGGAATATTTTGTTTCTGAAGGCGGTGCTGCTGCTTCCGTCATCACCTCCCCAACACGAGGTGAAAAATGGACGATAACCCACCCATCCGTCCGTCCAGCCATTCAGGTTTTGGTACGGATCGGGATCGTCCTCAAGGAGTAACCGACCAAAGAGTTGCACCATAACCCGCTCCTTTGTCGAGCGCGTTGATGGCGTGTCAAGCGCAGATGCAACGTCTTGCGCTGATTGGGCGCTCTGTCCCGTAAGCGCTTTGGATTTTTGTTCGGCGGATTTTGGACCGCACGATGCCGTTAGAATGGACAAGGCGGCGGTTATTGTGAAAAATAGTTTTTTTTCCATAGTTTACCTATCCAAAAGATCATCCAAATATTTACGTAAGCGCAACGCCCGTTCCCTTACTAACAGCAAGCGGTATTCGGGATTCACGATGATCAGGCAGTAAGCGTTATAGCAATCATCTTCGGCGTCCCGATAAGTAATCCATTTGCGTTGCGCTGCCCTGAGCCTCTCCTGATGCTCTTTTTTGAGTTTTGCCATCAGCGCTTTATAGTTATCGTTTAACATTTTATCCCACTCTTCTTCTGTTTTTATCTCTGTATTGTCTTCAAAGGGGATGTCGTAAAAACCATTTTTGTTGTAGTAGCCCTGTAATTGAAAGGCGCGATGACGCCCCATACCTGCTCTAAATGCGTATGTAAAAGGGATGTACATGGTGCCTGAAAACATATCCCAAAAATGTTCGTTAAAGTCGGTTTCGTCTTTATAGAAATCTTTCCATGCCTTTTGCGCAGCCTGCAATTTTTGAGTGCCTGCGTCTGTGCCAACTCTTTCTGTCAAGGTTTGAATATGCTCGTTTATCTCTTCTTCCCACGCTTCGGCGGCACGGATATATACATCGCAAATATCTGAAGTAGAATAATATTCTTCCAGTTCTCTACCCATCCGAACATCTATCGGATGCCGTCCGCTTCCATCATCTTCCCATTCATTGTCGGGTTCAGGCATGACGCTTTGTTCAGGCGGCGTGACCATGCCGCCATTTTCTGCCGTTTGTTTCTGTGTGTTTTGTCCGCACGATGCCGTCAAAATGGACAGGGCGGCAGTTATTGCGATAATTAGGGTCTTTTTCATAGTTTAAGATTTTCGGTTGATATAGTACTTTCTACCTTTATTTCTTCCTTCCTCTCGTAATATTCCGAGTTCTACAAAGCGGGCAAAGTATTTCTTTACGCTTATATCTGATTTATTTGTTAATAGTTGGGCGCGATAGTTGGTTATTTCGCCATTTTTCTCAAGGTAGCCTGCTATCTGTTCCAAAAATTCCAACTCGGTCTTTGTGAGTTTATCGGTAATTTTATCGGTAAATATATCGGTAATTTTGCGAACAGGCACTTCTTCCAATGCCTGCAAGATGGCACGAAGCATAAATTCGATAAACAGTTCAGAATCGGCGGTTTTTTGCGCTGTTGACAAAGCGTCGTAATAACCCTGCTGATTTTCAAACACAACCGTTTCGACAGGTAACCACGCAAAAAGTTCGTTCCACTTCGAGAGAATAAGCGTTTGCCATAATCGTCCAATTCTGCCGTTGCCGTCGATAAAGGGGTGTATAAATTCGATTTCAAAATGCACCACTGAACTTTTCACAAGCGGGTGTATGTCTGTTTTTCGCGCCCAAGCGAATAAATCTGTAATAAGTTGAGGTACAAACTGATAACCAGCCCCTGCATGAATAAGTCTCGCTCCATCATATACGCCAACGCCCTGTGAACGAAAATGTCCGGCTTCTTTTACCAATCCGGCAGTCATCAACTTGTGCGCTTTTAGAAAATCCTTGACATGAAACGGATGATAATCAAAAAGGCGCTCGTATGCCTGATAAGCATTTTTCACTTCCTGAATTTCATGCGGCAAGCCCAAAACCCGCTTACCCTCAATAATATCCGTAACCTGTCCGAGCGTCAACGGATTGTTTTCTATCGCCAAAGACGACTGAATGGAACGCAGACGGTTAACCTTCCGCATCCGCAAGTTTCGGCTATATTCGCCCGAACCTTTCAGTTCGCCTACTTTCTCGGCAATGCGGGCAACAAGGTCGATGGCTTTAGCGCTGATGGTGTAGGTTGGAGGGTTCATATTGAAGTATAGATTGGGGTGTTCATATTGCCATACAATTTATTACTGCAAAGGCACGTTTTATTCATCTTCCCAACCCGGCGGTCGACTTGAAACATCTATGGCTATGCCGGTGATGCAGGTGTCGTCGTATTTGTCGCCCGGATAGACCTCCATAATTTCGAACCTGAAATCGGTTTGATAGACGTGGATTTTTACTTCGGGTTCTCTTTTCACAAGATCTGCAAATTCGCCTTCGGCGGGAATTTCAATGCCGTGTTTTCTGGGGAATACCTCCAAACCGTCCGGCAATTGGAATATTTGCGGCTTATCGGTGTCGGCAAGGTGGAGGTCACACCAGTGTCTGTTGCCCACATAGAGCCGCAGGGTTTTCACGCGCGAATTGTTTTTCCATGTATTTTTGTCTTTGGCATATCCGTTTACGATCAACAACTCGTCTATACATACGAAATCGTCTTCTATGATACTGTTTGCTTTTGATCTAAATGTCATGGTTACGCTCTCGCCAATGCCGTATCCTTTTACCCCTTCGCACCACGTTACCGCACGATTTCCGCCGCCATCCTCCGGGTCGTTTAGAAGATTTTGGGCATCGTAACGAATAATGCCGGTGGGCGCCAGCGAAGAGGTTGCCGTAAACGATTCATCACACCAGCGAAGCGCCCACCATCCGTACCGCACGTAGGTAACGGCGCTTTCAAAGTTGTAGTATTGACCGTTTGGATCGGGCGTATATCCATACGGACCTCCATACTCTTCGTCTCCTTCTTTAGAAGGGCGTACAAATTCACCTGTTTTGGAAGGGGTAAGCAGGGGTGGTTCCTGAGGGTTGTCTGCCTTAGAGCGCAACTCGAACGCTCCATCCGGCTTGGGATAGCCTGTATCGTACACCCACATTTCAAGCACTTTCCACTCTCTTTTTGGACCATCCGGTTTTTCCTCGTCTATCCTTATACGAAATTCAATGCCCAAGTCTTTGCCATCAGGGTGAAAACAATATATGGTGGCATCTCCCCAACCGCCTTTGTCAGGCAGGTCGTCCACAGAAAGGTGTCCCTTAGTATCTCGGGCGTCGATGCGAATATGTTTATATACCTCTGTCACCTCCTTAGCCGTTGAGCCGACTCCTAAGTTTTCGGCAGTACGGTATTGTTCTTTTTTAATACAAAGGATATAGCAATCGCCTTTTCTGTCTATCACCCTGTTACCTACCCGCTGACCGGGCACAATCAGCAAAGAGTCGGGTACAAAAACAGCATCTTTTGACCCCTGAGACCCTCCGCATGATGCCGCCAAAATCAACAGGGAGGCTGCAGCTGTAATACATATATGCTTTTTCATCTTTAATCAATTTTTTTAATAAATAGCCCCATCAACCTATTCCTCCCCAAACATCTATCGCTATGCCGGTGATGCAGGTGTCGTCGTATTTGTTGCCCCGATAGACTTCGATGATTTCGAACTTTAAATCGGTTCGATAGACGGGAACGTCGTCGTCGCCATATTCTATTTCTGCAAATATGCCTGCTGCAGGAATTTCTTTGCCGTGAACAGCGGGAGATATGTGCATGAAAGAGGGAAATTCAAATATTTGCGGTTTGATGATGTCTGCAAGGTGCAGGTCGCACCAGTAGCGGTCGCCAACATAGAGCCGCAAGGTTTTCACGCGGCCGTTGTTTTGCCAGGTGGTTTGGTCTTTGGCATAGCCATTTACAATCATCAGCGAGGTAATTCTAAATATCCGGTCTCGCTCTATCATGTCCGTTTTTGTGGTAATGCTCATCGTTACGCTTTCGCCAATACCATCGCCATCCACCCCTTCGCACCACGTAACCGCCCGGCTTCCGATGGATAGATTTTGGGCGTCATAACGGATATTGCCGGCCGGGGCAAGCGAAGAGGTTGCGGTAAATGTTATCTCTTTGGCTACAAGCGCGCTCCACGGAGATATTGTGGGCGACGCACTGCTTTCAAAAAAATAGAACTGCCCGTTTGGGGTATATTCGTAATATGGATGCTCTTCCTCTCTGGGATGACGTGAAAATTCGCCTGTTTCGGAGGGGGAGAGTAAAAGCGGCTCTTTATTATCAATAATTCCATCAAAATAGATTTGGGTAATGGCAGTATCGTCATATTTATCGCCTTTATATACTTCTATGATTTCAAATTTCAAGCTCCATGTTGGCAATTGTGCATACTTTCCGCTGTAATACCACTCGTCACTTTCAACCCCGTCAGGCGGTTTGTAGCCAATCGGTTCAAAACTGAAAATCTGTTCGTTACTACTATCCTCCAAATGTAAAATGGCAAAAAGTTTGTCATCGACATACATGTTTAGTTTTTTTACGCGGGAGTTTTCGCGCCATGCCTTATCTGTTTTTACATAGCCATTGGCAACCCTAACTTCGGTAATTCTTGCCATTGTATGCTCGAAATTATAGATGATGTATTCACCTATACCATACCCTTTTACACCTTCTACCCAAGCAGTGCTAAGGTCCCCGTCATGGGCGTTTTCGGGAAGGTAATTGATACCGGCGTTATTTGATTTCAAATAGGACGAAGCGGTAATGCTGTAAGGACCTGTGTTATAATACGAATGCCAGGGGCTACACCCATCGCAGCCACCATAGCCTATAGAATGATAATACGAAGAAGGAACTGAAATATCGTACTCTTTAATAAGTTGCTGTATCTCTTTGGGGAATTTGTCCCAATCATATTCGAGCGCCACCCAGGTATCCATAACTTTTTGATAGGCGGCTGCCACTTTGTCGTTGAATTCCCGCCCGAATGTTGGGTATAATTCTTTTACCTCAGGCAAAGATGAAGTTCCCCAAGCTGTAGTTGTCTTAGGTTGCTCCTGTCCTAACGCTGCCGCAGAGGTCAACAAGGCGGCGGTTGCTGTGATAAACAGGTTCTTTTTCATTTCCTAACGTATTCCCCTCCCATACTCACCCCCAGACCAAAGGCAAGCAGGTGGCAATTATCTGTGTCGGTAACAAAGAGTTTGCCTTCTTTAAAAACGAAGTGTACCGTTACGGTTTCGCCGCTGTTCTCATAGTCGTTATACACAAACAATGCGGTATCCGCCGTCGTAAAGGAGGCTGTTTGCTCCTCCAATTCTCCAAAATGGGCTGCGCCGTAGGGATTGACGAACATCCCGAAAAAGGAGAAGAGAAAGCCTTCCGGAGTTACATCGGTGATCATCATTTCTGCAGAGGTGATATCTGTGTTTTCATCTGTTCTAACCCATTTGCCTGCTACTTCCGTATTTATGAATGTCTCCTCCCTCTGACTGCGCCACGCTTCCAACGTCATTTCGCCTACGCTAAAGTCATACACTTTGATCTCAATCTCAGGTTCTACATATACATGAAACCGAAAATATTCTGCCAAGTGCGTCTCCATATTTTCTCCTCCCTTAAAGATATAGTAAGGTTGCCCGTCCGACGGACCCACGATACACACAACCGAAGCGTTGGGGAACTTCATCTCAGGCAATGCCAACAGTTCCTTGCGGATTTGTTCCTGTACAAGGTAATCAGCGTCAGCATAATAACTCATCTCCATGACTCCGGGATAGACACCGTCCGCAACCACGCCTTCCAAGTTGCCTTCAATGGTTTTTACAACAATAAAACCGTGATATACAGCAACCTCAAATTGATACCCCTTTTCGTGGTAACGAAACGTGTTCCCGTGTAACGGCGAAACTCCGGTAATATAGAGATCAACATCGTTCATTCCGCCCTCCACAATGTGAAGATGAAACTCTGCTTCTCCCGCTTTTGAACCAGCGCCCACATAGATATGCCTGCGTTCCCATTCGCCAATAGAGTATCCGTAAGCCACTTGAGTAAAAGGCGTTGTGGGCGTAAAAGGAACGGTGCGGCTTATCTGTTCACCTGAAAACATATCGATGCGGGTAGATTCTGGGTAGAGCATATTGTAGAGCGCATCGGGGTGTTGGCTTATTTCTGCTTCTATTTGGGGGGAGAGGGTACTCAACTGCAAATTCATTTCGCGATACTCGCCTGTTGCCGTGGGGGTAGGCAGCCAGACGGCATGAAATGTGTTGCCGGTAATTTTTCCGCTTATCTCTCCGTACAGTTCATCGGAAGAAGTCGAGGAACTTACGCCAATTACATTTCCCTCCTGATCAATCGTTCCCATAATGGGAATGCTGAATCTGTCTTGAAAACCCGGGTCGATGTATTCGCCGCGGAACACGTTGCCCATCCGCGCAAGGGCAATCTCTGCGCCGCTGTGTTCTCCTTGCAGGCAAACCCAGTGCTCATGCTGCGTTACCGCCTCTTTTTGTTTGTTTCCGCTGCCGCAGGCAATGAGCGCCAACGCACTCAATAATAAAGAAAAGCATTTTGTTTTTGTCATAGTGGCTAAACTAAAAAAATTACGCCACAAAGTTGCAGAATTATTCCATGCGCGTCAATAAGTATTTTTACTCAATTTTTCCGAGAAACATTTCTCACCCCCTACTCTTCCGGTCGCTTGGGCAATCCCTGCGTGTCAGGAGGTATCTGTAAACTGGCACTGCTCGCCGTATAGGAGCCAAAAATCCCCAACGCGCCTCCCGTAAAGTTGGTGGGCACATTGGAGCGGGGACCTGAGAAGATGGGATTATTCTGGCTCAATTCTGTTTTTGCCACATCTACAAAACGATAATACTCTTTTGAGAGAGATTCCAACGTTACCGAAAGGGTGTCTCCGGCATATACGTAATATTTACTCGCGTTGTCATAAGACATCTCTTTTTGTATCATCCAGTTTGTCATCAATCTCTGATACTCTCCTTCTTTGGAAAAGACGTCAAATGGAAAGAGAGAATAGCGTAATATTCTTGTACTAAATAGTCTGCTGTCGTTCTTGTTGTTTAATTTGGCGCCATAGTAGTTCTCTCCGGAGGCTCCCTGGAAATACAGGGCAAGACCGGCAAGATAATCACCCCTGCTGGTTAGGGGGTGTAGGACGATTGAATCGAGATGACACTTGGGGGGAACCGTGGTGGTAGCGGTGAATATTTCATCGACTCCATCACCGTTTAGGTCGTAACGCACTTCAAGTGTGTAGGTTTTTCCGGGAATCGCAAGAAAATCTTCAGGAGAATAGGAGCCGGGACCGGTCATTGTCAGCAACTCTCCATCAAGCCGAACTTCAGCGCCCGATACCTGTTCCACAAATTGGTTCCCAAAGAAGGGGGTGGTCTTTTGAATCACTACATAGTTCTCCGACACAACTCTATGGAAATTATCTTCAATCAAGGTGTCTGTTAAAACACAAGTAATGACCAACTTTGGCTCCATTCCCTCGTTATACAGGTTGATGGGTTCAGTGCAGGCAATGATTACTTTTCCCGAAACAATGGTGGTCATCCATATCAAAGCAAAACAAAATCTTCTCATCTGTCAAAAATTAAAATTCCAAGTAATCGAGGGCACTATCCCAAAGAGATAGGTCATTTCGGCATATTGCGTACCCTCTCGCGTAAGCCGGTAGTTGATCATCCATGGATTTTTGCGCCAGTACAGATTATATACCGACACGTTGAGGTCATTCTTGAATCTATTGCTCGACCTCCCCAAGTGAAAGATGAGCGATAGATCCATTCGATGGTAATCGGGCATACGGTAGGCGTTTCGAGCAGAGTAAACGGGGATAAATTCGCCAAAGAAGAGGAAGCGCCCTTCGGGCATGACAAAAGGCTGTCCTGTGGTGAAAATCCAGTTTACTGATGCCTCCAACCGCCTGTAAAATGGGAGTTGGTAACTTAGCACTATACTTACATTATGGGGACGGTCAGAGGGCGCGGAGTATCTCTTGCCATCATTGACGCCGTTTATGGTTCGAAGTGAGCGCAACCAAGTATAACTTAGCCATCCCGTAAGATCTCCCGTCTCTTTTCTAAGCATCCACTCTGTTCCGTAAGCATATCCGGAACCAAAGCGTAATTCGGTCTCAACCTGATCGTAGAGGAGGATGTTGGGATGGTCTTTAAAGTCCACAACGTGGTTTAGCCCTTTGTAGAACATCTCAACAGATGCCTGAAACGTATGATGAAACAATCCATTGAAAAAACCAATCGCGTATTGATTTGCCACCTGTGGCTTTATTGAGGGATTGGATGGTATCCATATATCCAAAGGAGAGCCTGATGAAGAGAACGAGAGGAGATGTGCATATTGCAAAGTACGCGAATAGGAGGCTTTTACCGACATTCTACTGTTTAGTAAGTATCTAAGGGCAATCCGAGGTTCCAAACCATATTCGTGGTGGTAAAACTTGCCGGAAGGGATTTTGTCTTTTGCCGCCACTTCAAAATCGCTATCAATGGTGTAGTGCGTTGTTGGACCCACATTATCAAAGCGGGTCAGGCGCAATCCATAGCGCAAGAATATCTGTTCGTTAAGAAGTTTGTGCTCATTGGAGAAGTAGAGCGTATTGGTCAATGCCTGCCTGTGAGACATACTTATTGGATAATCTGACCGTACTCCATTAGTCAAAAAAGTGACCGAGGCATCTCCCGGTCGAAACCACTGATAGGTGCCACTCCAACCAAACTTTGTGGTTGTTTGACCGTTCCAATTATAGTAACCATCGGTTTGCACGCAGGCTTCCCTGATGCTTGCCACCCACCTGCTCTCCAAAGATGGCATGATCCCTTTGAAATCGTATTGATACATGGTACCTGATACTGACGTGATGAGGGAGAGGCGTGGAGAGAAGTAGTGATTCCATGACAAAGCACCGATGGAGTTGCCAAAGTTAAACCCTACCCCTTGAGTACCAAATCTATCACGTCCACTATAGATAGTAAACAATACATTGTTTTGCTCATTTATCCGCCAGCGCATCTTCCCGTTGAGGTCGTGAAAATTGATCACGGCGCTATTTATGGTGGTGTCGTTCGAGAGGCGCAACAGCATATCGGCATACGTCCTTCGTGCTGCCGCCAAAAAGGTGATGTTATTTCCAATGGGACCTGAAACGGCAAGGCGTGAGGCTATTAATCCAATTCCTCCTGAAACGATAAAGTCGGACGTTCCCTCTCTTCCCCCCACCTCCAATAACGAGGAGAGACGACCGCCGTACCCTGCGGGAATATCTCCCTTATAGAGTTGAACATCTGTTACGGCATCGTTATTAAAAATAGAGAAGAAGCCCATCATGTGGGAGGGGTTATACACGGTGGCTCTATCAAAAAGCACTAAATTTTGATCCGGACTGCCTCCACGCACGATAAAACCGGACGAACCCTCGCTTGCCGACTGAACACCCGGCAACAGTTGAATCGCCTTAATAATATCGGGTTCTCCGAATGGTACCGGGATCTTTTTAATCGTTTGAGAATTAATTCGTTCAAGCCCCATATCGGGACGGCGAACCCTAATATCTCCCCGCTCTCCCAACACAACCACATCATTAATATCATACAACAAAGGCTCCAACGCCACATCCACACGCCCCCCTTGCGGGGCGTATGGAATAACTATTCGCTCTGTTTTGTAGCCAAGACAAAAAAATTCGAGCGCTGTTTCACGAGGAGGCAAGGTCAAGGTGTAGCCCCCCTGCTCGTTGCTCTCGGTATAATTGGTTCCTCTTTCGGCAACCATCCGCACCAAAACGCCTTTGAGGTACTCGCCGCTCTTTTTATCGGTGATGCGTCCGGTGATTGTCCACGGCTCTTGAAACGCCTCCGCCGCTATCCATGGGTCAGGTTTTGCTTTCTGCTCCCGCGCCTCCAATTTATACGTCAACGCAAAAAGAGAGAGCCCAATCAGAAGATATGCAAAAGACCTAACTTTCATTATTTTAGGCTATACCGTAACCAATCTGGCACTCAATACTTGCAACATATCGTCCACCATCATTTGGCGCCCCCACACCGGATTCCAGCCCCATTCGTTGCGGGCGCAAGAGTCGTCCATAGAGTCGGGCCACGAAGCGGCAATCGACTTCATCACCGGATTGATCTGGTAATCCATCTCAAATTGGGGAATGCGCTGTTTAATATCGGCACAGAGGTCGGCGGGACAAAAACTCATAGCGGTAACGTTGAAACTGTTTCGGTGAATCAACTTGTCCGGATCCGCCTCCATCAGTTGCGAGCAAGCGTTAAGGGCGTCCGGCATGTAGAGCATATCCAAGTAACTATCGGCGGGCAATGGGCAAGTAAATCGCTTGTTTTTAATCGCTTCATAAAAAATTTCCACCGCATAGTCAGTGGTTCCGCCGCCGGGGAGCGCTCCGTTGGAGATGATACCAGGGAAGCGCACGCTGCGCGTATCCACGCCAAAGCGGGTGTAGTAGTAGTCGCTCAACAACTCCCCGGTAACTTTGCACACGCCGTAAACCGTTCCCGGACGCATGACGGTGTCTTGAGGCGTGTTTTGATGCGGAGTGTCGTTGCCAAAGGCGGCAATAGAACTGGGGGTGAACAGAGAACAGCCGTTTTCCCTTGCCAACTCCAAAGAGTTGAGCAACGCACCCATATTGATTTGCCACGCTAACTGGGGATTTTTTTCACCGGTGGTAGAGAGGAGCGCCACCAGATTGAATATCGAATCGATTCGATATTTTTTTACGATTTGGGCGTATGTTTGCACATCTAGTGCATCTAACTGCTCGGTGATTGCCACCGACCTTAATTTGTCGCATAGTTCCGGCTTAATATCGGCGGCAACTACATGCTCTTCTCCGTAAAGTTTTTGCAAATGGGGAACTAATTCCGTGCCGATTTGTCCGCCGGCGCCCACAATAAGAATATTTTTCATCTGATTGAATTGTTAATAATTGAAGTTGTTGGTATTTCTTAGAAGGGTACAAAAGTAGCGATTTTTTCCTATTTTTGTAGAATGGAAACAAGAATGCGCTCTCAGCGGATAAAACAGCACGCCCTACACCTTGGATTTGATGATTGCGGAATAGCGCCTGCTGATGCACTCAAGGCAGAAGAAATATTTTTAACTAATTGGCTACAAAACAGTTATCATGCAAATATGAACTATATGGCAAGAAACCAAGAGAAGCGTGTAGATGTACGAAAGATGATGGAGGGCGCCAAATCGGTAATCTGTTTGCTTTCCAATTATAAACCTGCACAATGGCAGGAGGCGCAATATCCCCAAATTGCGGCTTTTGCCTACGGAGAAGATTACCACGTTGTGCTCAAAGAGCGACTGCACCGCCTTGCAGCGTACATAAACGACCTCCTAACCTCCGAATCTGACCAAACTCCCCACCCGCAATGGATGTTTAAAAAAAGTAGCAAATCACAAAACCCTGAGGTCGAGAGACATCGCAGCAAGGAAGTATGTGAGGATCCCCGATACCGAAAGAGTGTAAAAACTTGTAACTTTTTAAACATCAGAATGTTTGTGGATACTGCCCCCATATTAGAGCGTGCCTGGGCTGCCCGCGCCGGCTTGGGCTGGATTGGAAAGAGTTCCCTGCTGGTCTCTCCCCGCTTTGGTCCCTTCACCTTTATCGCGATTATCCTCACTAATTTTGAACTTGAGTACGACCGTCCCGTGGCTGCACGATGCGACTCATGTACTCGGTGTCTAAATGCCTGCCCCACCGGTGCGCTTTGCGCTCCCTATACCGTGGATGCCCGACTCTGCATCTCCTACCACACCATTGAAAACAGGGACCCTTGCCGCGTAGATCCCCAACCCTACCTCTTTGGATGCGACTCCTGCCTCCGAGTTTGCCCGTGGGGCGAATCGGCGCCCTCCACCACCCTCTTTCCTCCCCTGCCCGACACGCTGCAACTCACGGCAAAAGATTGGAAAACACTCTCTAATAATGACTTTAACAGGCGCTTTGCCAAATCTCCTGTGCAACGCGCCGGCTTAACCAAACTTCAAAATACCTTGGAACTATGGAATGGCAAACAAAAGTAACCATCGCCCCCCTTCCCAACCGGTTTGATTACCAAACGCCGCTGCTCTGTCTGGGATCCTGTTTTGCCGCAGAGATGGGCGCTCGGATGGAGCGCTATCGCTTTCCGGTGTCGGTTAATCCCTTTGGGGTGCTGTATAATCCCGCTTCGATTGCTATGGCGTTAGAGCGGCTGAAAAGCGAACTCCCTTTTACCAAAGACGACCTCATCTGCTCGCAGGGGCGGTACGCTACCCTTTGGCACCAACACCTGATGTCTCACCCCAATCCTGACCTTTTTCTTGAATCGGCAAATCGAAACCTGACTCAGGGAGCGCTCCTTTTTCGGGAGGCTAAAGGCGTTATCATCAGCGTTGGAACTTCTTGGATATATCGCCACAAAGAGCGAAACATGGTTGCCGCCAACTGCCACAAGTTGCCCGCCAACCACTTTGAGCGCCTCTTTCTCTCGCCCCAGGAGAGCGTCAATCTGCTCGCGCCACATATTGCCGCCGCGCCCGAAAAACAGTGGGTCATTACATTAAGCCCTATCCGACACCAGAAAGACGGGGCACACGGCAATCAGGTAAGCAAAGCGGCGCTGCTCATATCCATTGACCGGTTGTGCAGCCAATTCTCCAACCTCTACTACTTCCCCGCATACGAGGTGGTGATGGATGAGCTACGCGACTACCGCTACTACGCCTCCGATATGATCCACCTTGCCTCCCATACCATCGACTATATTTGGGAGCAGTTTTACACACATTGCATCAACCCGCAATGTTACAACAGAATAAAAGAGGAAGAAAAACGAGTCAGGCGTGAGGGACATATTTCCTTTTAACCTCCTGACTCTCCACTCCAAATAAAACTATCGAACCATAAAACTACTTAGGCGCCAACCGATAGAGTACCAGCGCCACCACCGAAAAGAGCATATTGGGAAACCAAAGGGCAACAGCAGGCGACAAGACATCGCCAATCACAAACATTTCGCTGAAGCGCAAAAAGAGAATGTAGGTGAAACTCAACGCAATCCCTATGCCAATATTGAGTCCTATACCGCCTCGTCGCTTTTTGGAGGAGAGTGAAACGCCCATCAAAGTGAGGATGAAAGCCGAAAATGGAACGGCAAGGCGGGTGTTCTTCTGTATCAGGGCAAATTTCACCCTGTCGTCTCCCCGCATATTTAATTTTTCAATTTCCTGATTCAACTCAAAGTAATCCAAAGCATCCACCGCCCCCTTACGCTGTTTCAGTTCGGCAGCGGTAAGGTCGAGTATGGTGTCCTTGCGCACTCCCTTCTCCAACCGCTCCACTTCGCCGTCAATATGACGAATATAGTAGTTATTTAACCTCCAACCCATAATGGTAGAATCCCATGCAGCCGTTTCCGCAGAGAGTTTAGACACCAATCGGTTCCCCTCAAAGCGTTCCAGAGTGAGGCGGGTAGCCGTATTGTTCCAGTTGCTGAATGACTCCATATAGATAAAGTGATCAGGCTCCAACTGAAAATGGACATTTCGGTTGAAACTGTTATTGGGACCTTTTATGTAGCGCTCTTCAAAGGCAAGGCGATTTTTGTTTGCCGGAGGGATCACAAAGAGGTTCAGTGTTAGGCTAAATGCAGCAATCACAAACGCCGACACCAAATAGGGAACCATCAATCGTTTGAAACTGATTCCGCCCGACAACATGGCAATAATTTCGCTGTTGGCGGCTAATTTGGAGGTGAAGAAAATCACGGTAATAAAGACAAACAAGGGACTGAACATATTGACAAAGAAGGGAATAAAATTGAAGTAATAGTTTACCACTATTGATCGTAACGGAGCCTCTTTGGTTACAAAATCGTCTATCTTTTCACTAATATCAAAGATGATCACAATCCCAATGATGAGCAGAATCGCCATAAAATAGGTGGTGATAAATTTACGAATGATGTATTTGTCTATGATGTTCAATTTTAATCTCATCTCTATTATAACCTCGTTTGCATTTTTTTAACCATCTCTTTTTTCCAAGGGATAAACGATCCTTTGGCAATGTGCCTGCGCGTCTCTCTCATCAACCACAAATAAAAGGACAAATTGTGCCGGCTGGCGATTTGGGGACCCAACATCTCTGAAGCCATAAAGAGGTGGCGCAGGTACGCTTTGCTATAGGTGGTGTCTAACCAAGAACTCCCCTGTGGGTCAATGGATTCAAAAGAGGAAGTCCATTTTTGGTTTCTAATATTGATGACTCCGTCAGCGGTGAACAACATGCCGTTTCTGCCGTTGCGGGTGGGCATCACGCAGTCAAACATATCTATTCCGCGGGCAATTGCCTCCAAAAGGTTCCAGGGAGTGCCCACGCCCATCAAGTAGCGCGGCTTGTATAGAGGGAGCACCGGATGCACCACTTCAATCATCTCGTACATCTGCTCCACCGGCTCTCCCACCGACAATCCCCCAATAGCGTATCCTTCGCAATCAAGCGCCACAGCGTGCTCGGCGGCAGCGGTGCGCAAATCACGATAGACACACCCTTGCACAATGGGAAAGAGCGTCTGAGCGCAACCATACAACGGCGCCGTCTCTCGAAAACGAGCCACCGACCGCTCCAACCACTTTTTTGTGAGGGTGAGCGACTTCTTTGCATAGTCGTGTGTGGCATCTCCGGGGGGACACTCGTCCAAAGCCATTATGATGTCCGCACCAATGATTCGCTGAGTATCTATCACATTTTCGGGGGTAAAAAGGTGCTTCGAACCATCGATATGGGAACGGAACGAGCACCCTTCGGGAGTGATTTTGCGGCTGTCTGCCAATGAAAATATTTGAAATCCACCACTGTCGGTCAAAATAGGGCGATCCCAAGCGCAAAAACGATGCAAGCCGCCCGCCGCCCGCATCACCTCCATGCCCGGACGAAGATAGAGGTGATAGGTGTTCCCTAAAATGATTGAAGCATTCATGTCTTCAATTAAATCTCTGTGAAATACACCTTTAACAGAACCAATGGTCCCCACGGGCATAAAAACCGGCGTGGGAATTGAGCCACGATCGGTGGTGATCATGCCACAGCGAGCGCAGGAATCGGGGTCTTGATGGAGGAGTTCAAACTTCATCCGGTTAGTTTTCTTTCTGACGCCAAAGATAACAATATTATGCCTATATTTGTGTCTTAAAATCTAAAACCTGATGAAACAAATTCTTACTCTACTCTTTGGAATCACCATCACCCTTTTTTGCTCTTCTGCTTTGGCACAAACCGGAGATTCGGAGATGCAAGCAAAGTTCAAAGTTCAAGATTCAATCGCTGCCGATGTGCTCTATACCCCTATATTTGAGCAGTTGTCGGAAATGCCCCCTGAAAATCCATACAAAGCCGTCCTGACAGAGAAGAACACCCGTTTTAGCGTGGGGGCAATTTTGCGCGGATTGTTGGGCGTGGCTGCTATTCTCTGCATTGCCTGGCTCTTTAGCCTCGACCGCAAACGGATTCATTGGGCTACCGTGGGCAAGGCGTTGCTCATCCAAGTGGTGATTGCCGTAGGCGTACTGTGGGTTCCTGCCATACAAACCATATTTGAATTTCTGGGAAAATGTTTTGTGGCAGTGCTCGACTGGACCAAAGCAGGCTCCACCTTCCTCTTTGGAGACTTGATGAATCCTTCCAAATTTGGGTTTATCTTTGCCTTCCAAATTCTTCCTACCATCGTCTTCTTCTCGGCGCTCACCAGTCTCCTCTTCTATCTGGGGGTGCTACAGCGCGTAGTATGGGTGATGGCATGGCTTCTGACCAAAGCGATGAAACTCTCCGGATCGGAGAGCCTCTCTACCGCCGGAAACATCTTCTTGGGACAAACTGAGGCGCCCCTAATGGTAAAACCGTTTATTCCCAACATGACACGGTCGGAGTTGATGATGGTTATGACTGCCGGTATGGCGACCATGGCGGGAGGCGTATTGGCAGCCTACATCGGTATGTTGGGAGGCGGCGACCGTCTTTTGGAGATTGAGTTTGCCAAGCACCTCCTCTCGGCTTCGGTAATGGCTGCGCCGGGCGCTATTGCCATCGCAAAGATTATCAAACCGCAAACCGAAGAGATTGACAACTCGGTGGATATTCCCAAAGAGCGGTTGGGAAAGAATATTTTGGATGCCATCTCCAACGGAACGGTGGACGGTTTGAAGTTAGCCGCCAACGTAGCCGCTATGTTGCTGGTGTTTTACGCCATGATCGCAGGATGTAACTATATTTTTCTGAAAATAGGACAATATACTCACCTAAATCAATTGATTGCCTCTTGGACAAACGGACAGTACCAAGCCCTCTCGCTCCAGATGTTACTCTCCTACATCTTTTCCCCTGTCATTTGGCTCACCGGAGTAACTGGCGCTGACCTTGGATTGGTGGGGCGGTTGCTGGGCGAAAAATTGATTATGACCGAATTTATTGGATACCAAAGTTTGGCAGGTATGATTAAAGAGGGCGTCTTTGTAGAAGCAAAGTCTATCATCATGGCTACCTACGTGTTGTGTGGCTTTGCCAACTTTGCCTCTATTGGGATTTTGATTGGCGGCGTGGGCGGAATGGCGCCCAACAAAAAGCATATTCTTTCTGAGTACGGATTTAGGGCACTACTGGGGAGTACCTTGGTGGCATTGGTATCTGCGGCAATGATTGGGATGTTTTTGTAAAAAACTTGAACCAACCTTTGATTGGGTATCCTCGAAAGCGTAGCAATATCTGCCGACTGTACAACAAAGCCCTACTTAGTCGCTCCTTAATAACACATATTCAAGCAACGAAGTAACAAAACTTTTGCGGGAAAAGCAAGCGAAAAATAAATTGCTAAATTTTTTCTTTCAGTTTTTCCATCATTTTCTTCAAATTCCATGCGGTTGCTGCCATCAAAGCATTGATTTGGATGCCTTTCTCGTGCCAGAGATAATTCTGTCGCATACGGTAATCGGTTTTCAAGTGTCCGATTATCGGTTCGATAGCCGCTCTTGCTTTGCACTTTTTGCGTTTGGTCTGTTTTTGATAATGCGTATCCGTCTCTTTGGGGGGAGAGGAGAGGGTATGATAAT